>Ga0153996_1000356_pt1 | contig 21117 bp, 13 predicted proteins | sample TSNC080MetaG_FD_104728 | JGI IMG/M metagenome (GOLD analysis project Ga0153996, IMG submission 104728) | Attine ant fungus gardens microbial communities from North Carolina, USA - TSNC080 MetaG | ecosystem: Host-associated > Fungi > Mycelium > Unclassified | place: USA: North Carolina, Lumber...
ACTTTATGTGCGTGCAATCATTTCTTTTGATTTTCCCATTATTCTCTATAATGCACAAATATCGTGCCTTTTAGTTGTTTCTATTAACAAAAACACGCGTGCGTATGCGTGCTATTTTTTTAAATTTATACCGGATATTGGAGATTGCCGTTTCCCTAACATCCAACCAGTGTATTGTATAATTGAGCAAAAAAGATGGATGCGATCTCAACCTATCTACATTATGCAGCGTGGAAGTTGGGGTAACGATGGCGTTTTAAAGAGCGTTTACCGACACGCCATGACTGAGATGGCAAAGGAAATGAATCAAAAAGCAAACGACTTTCAATACGAATGAGTCCAAACCCATTCCAAGTATAATTACTGCTGATATAACACCACACAAACCACCAGTTATTACCATGTGAATTCCATAGACAATATTACCATCCGAAAAATTCGAACCGATCTTCTTCCTGTGATTCAAAAGGGGGCGTTTATATCCCCGAACTTCTGTAAGTGGTAGTGATTGTTGGTATTTTTATTAAGGCAGCGGTTATCCTATTTCATAATCAGAGATGGAAAACTTACTATGAATGATTAAAAAAACCACTTGAATTATTCATTATTTTTGATACAATCAAAGGGAGAGTTAAGGGGAGAGTTAAGGGGAGAGTTAAAGGAAAAGGAGTAATTGTATGGCTTTACCAATTAATATTTCAGATTTGATCAATCGCAGAGTTGTGGGAAATGCCCGTGTTGAGTATAAAGGTGATTGGAATCCCAAACCAATTCTTCAGTCAATTTGTGCATTTGCCAATGACATTGATAACTGGGGTGGCGGCTATATCATTATCGGCATTGATGAAGAAGATGGCATGCCCAAATTTCCTGTCAGAGGGTTAGGCAAGAATTCCATTGACCGTCCGGCAGCTACGGGATGCATTAAGCTATATTAAAAATTATATTATCAATGAAAAGGTGACAAAAATATCAGGCCAGGCAGAAGCAGAACGGATTTACAATTACCCCTATGATGCCGTGGAGGAAGTATCATACTTAATCGAATCTTCAACTGCATTATTAAGTTCATATTGTGCAAGCTTTGTCAGGATCTCCGGTTTTTGATTGCCGGTACCCAGCTCTTCTTCCATTTCCTTTACTACTCCCAAGATGCGTAGATCATCTGCATGTTTGTTAAATGCTTCGAATAAATCCAGTTCTGAGTTTTCTTCAATCTCCACATCCAGGTTATACAGCTGCTTAACCGATGCATTACAAGCAAGGAAGTTAAGGGGACGGGGGGCTAAAGCTGATAATCTTCAGTTCCTTCAGTGCCATAACCGCACGTGCAATTGGTACGAATTCTTGGATCATATCCGCACATTCTTCTGCTGTCCCTACTGGATAATCCGGTATGCATGCTTTAATATTGCACAGCCTTAAGTTATAGCTGGCATTGAGCATGCCACAGTATGCATCTCCGCGTCCCTGGATAAGGTTTTCTCCGGATTCCTCTGCCGCTGCAACAAACATGAGCGACCCGTCAAAATGTTTGGCCAGTAATGTCTCGGAAATCTCTGGACCGAAGTTGCCAAGATAAACAACCAGATCCTCAAAGTTTCCATTTACACTAATCTCCCCAGCATAGCTGGGGAGATTAGACTTTTCATTTACAGAGCTTTTTTCGTACTAAAACTTCAGTATGCTTTTATTTTCATGCTGCCTTTCCAGCCTTTGTTCTTTAACAATTCTTTATAAGCTGAAATTTTTTTCTTGGGAGCCTTGATTACCGCTTTGCTATAAATTCCTTTTATTACATTGCCTCCTAATTTTTTCAGTCCTGTTGATTTAATGGTAATATACTTTAATTTCCTATCTCCATAAAATGCCGCCTTTCCTATACTGCGCACGGTGCTTGGTAATGTTATACCTGTCAGGCTTGTACATTTCATAAATGCCTTCTCTCCTATCTTAGAAAGACCGGATGCTTTCTTCATTTTAACGCTCTTCAGAGACGTGCAATTGTAAAATGCATACTTGTCAATGGTTTTTACATTTTTCCCGATTACTATGCTCTTTAACTTTTTATTTCCTTTGAAGGCGCCTGTCTCTACCGCAGTTACTTTAAAAGTCTTCCCCTTGATGTTTACTGTTGAGCGGACGGTAATGGCTGTCCTGGTCTTCTGGGTAGTTCCTGTCACTGCTGCACTGTCCTTCCCGCTAATCTTGTATTTCAGGTATCCCACCGTATATATTTCACCTATCTGAGGCAGCTCCGGAACAACCGGCGGCTTTACGGCCAGGCCTTCCATTGCCCTCTTTAACCCTTCTGTGGACTGACGTACTTCTTCTGCTGTCGCTTCCTCTTTTTCCCGGATCTGCTTCGCTGCCGTCAGGCTGTCTGTAAATGCCTTTACGGTCTGCTCCGTATACTTGGAAGTATCGATCTGCAATGCAGTTTCGATCACATTTTTCAGTTCACTCTTGTCCGGCCTACGCATTAATCCGCCCATTGCAAGCCTCAGAACTTCACACGCCCCTGCAACTTCTGATTCATCTGCCTGGGTGTTTCCGTTTACTTCTGCCGCGGTACGGTAGGCGTCCATAAATGGCTGATGCCCTGCCATAAAATATTCGGACAGTTTCGGGATTATTTTTTCTGCTTCCGTGAGCCTCAACAGCAGCTCATCCTTGGCTCCCAGCCTTACCAGACTTTCGATTGCCGTCTTCAGTGCTTCTTTTGCCTGTTCTTCCTCATCGGAACCTGCCTCCCGGCTAAGTATCAGATCAGCATTCCAAATGGCTGTCTCTAGTACCCTTACGGATCCATACGTGTAGAATTCAGTGGAAATGCCTTTTGCAACGTCCACTGCAACCTGCAGATTCGTGAAGCTGGTAATATAATCAAGCCTGCCTATCTGGAACATCAGGTCACTATAATATCCGTCTACTTCCGCCTGGCTGATATCCTCGCTGCTGCCTGCGGACTCTGCCCGTTCCAGGGCTGCCTCCAGGCCGGCCTTTATGGATGCATCTGCCTGTGCATATCTTTCATCCCGGATCAAACTTTCTGCGTATACAATCAAGGCATCCAAATTCCTCCGGTCAACCAGCTCCTTATAGACTCCGGTAACGGTAACCGCATGCTGCGGCATGATAAAGGTCGTTGCTTCACTATACTGGTCTTCCACCTCCACGTCTTCCGTGACCCACCGGTCAAATCGCATTCCCGGTTCTGCTTCGTCTGCCCGAATGGTGACTACCGCATCCTTCTGGTAATTTCCGCTTCCTGTTCCATTGACAATTGTCGCTGTATAAGTCGGAGCCGGCGATACATGAATCTCCATCTCCGCCTGGATGCTCTGTTCATTTTTAATCAGGTCTGTCTCTTCCAGTGTTCCGGGAATAACCTGTACCCCTTCCTGATGAGGATTATATGCAGATAAGTCCCACGTAACATTCAGATCTTTCTGAATGTCCTGCTCCAGCATAACATTTACCGATTCCGGCAATTGCTCTTCTGTGAGTTCTTCCCCGTTCTCCACTTCCAGCGGTTCCGGTTTTATAATAGATATTACTTGATTGGGCACTACCTGTATGGAATAGGTGTCTTTAAAGTTTCCATCATAACTTCTGGCTCTGATCTGAGCCGTCCCCAGACCATTTGGTGTTACTACGCCTTCTTTATTGACGTTTGCTACAGTAAGATCCGTGGAAGACCATGCAACCATCTTATTGGAAGCGTTTTCCGGTAGAATCTCTGCGCTTAATTGTACTGTCTGATATGCTCTTACCGTTTCTTCCGTCTTAGCCAGTTTGATACTCTCCACACGAGTTCCATAATTTCCATATACTTCAAACTCACCGATCTGAAGTCCTGGTTTTCCTGCTTCGTCATTAGCGGTTCCTATAATTTTAATAAATCTCCCTGCTGTATTTTCCGGCAGTGTTACCGTAACGTGATTTGTTCCTTCTTCGAAAAGATAAGTGGCTTTATCCACTACAATTTTGTAATCTTCTCCATTACCGCTTACCTGAAATTCAATTTCCTGGTTTCTTTTTCCCCAGTTAGACGGCAGATAAAGGTCAAACTGTTCTAATAAATAAATAGTCTCTAAATCCACAATTATTTCATTCGGAAATTTTTTGGAACCACAATCTACAAAACTATTCTTATTTCCATCTACTATATCCTTAAGTTTTCCATAATAATCATCATTATTTAAACTTACCGGCTTTTCCAATGCCAAATTTTTACCGTTAATATCAGAGTATTGTGATTCACTGTCTGCCATTACCTCCAGTTCTCCAACTTGTCCGTAATTTATGTCTCCCGTATTAGTATAGATCTCCAACTTCAAATGCTTTGCTGTTACCGTCCTGAGAAGCTTAATCTTTACTTCATTATTATTTTTTGAATTATCAAATTCGTAAACCGTTTTAGCTACCTGTTCCGTGAAAGTTTTTCCGTCATCAGATGTCAGTATCCGCATCTCCTGATTCCGCGCTCCCCATCCATTGACAGGAAGTTTAACATTCACCGCGGCTATATTCTGTTCTTTTTCCCATTCCAGTGCCAGCCAACTCGGGTTGTCAGCCGTTGCCAATACATTCGATCTCCAGAAGGTCTCTCTGTTTCCATCAATTACATTTTCCTTTACTCCAAAACCAGGCGTTGAGGAATCAGCTGTTACAGTGGCACTTTTTGAAATGTTTATAAGCTCTATGCTGGCTGTCGGAGTAAACTCATGGATTTTAAATCCTGATGCATTTCCCACTTTCACAAATTTAAGCGTATCTTTTTCGGACAAATCAACTGTCATCCTACTCTTATTCCATTGGCCATCCGATTGGTTAAGCTCTAAATTTCCTAACTTTTCGTCATTTTTGTAAACTGCTACTTCTGTATCTGTATCAGACATATAGGTAACAACTATATCACTACAGGCAATTACGTCTTTATATTCCGCAGTATCGCCTGCCTTCTGGAACTCTAGGAACACGTCTGAACCCTCCATGGAAATTTTCGCTCCTGAAATAACATCAGCTGCTTCTGCCGGATATGGCTCATCCAGTTTCATCTCCGATTTGGTATAGCTTACCGGAATTTCATTCCATATCTCGCTTTCTACCCCATCCCTCACGGCAGTTACTGTGCAATAACCATCTTCCTTAAACGGTATATAAGACCTATCACCTGTAACTCCTGTGATTTCCTGCGTATACACTCCTGGCTGGGTGCCAAATTTAATGGTATAGAAATCCGCATCCAATACGGGCTGATAAATGATAAATGCGCCTGATGCAGTTGGCTGTGACACTTTTACCAGAGGTGCTGCCGGCTTCTTTGAAGTTTTAAATGTGTAAACTCCGGAAGAGCTTTCAGTCCTTATTCTCTTCGCAGTATCCACTTCTTTATTAGTTGCCGCTACACGCCAGTAGTAGGTTGTATCCGGTTCCAATACGTTAGGCTCCAAAGTATATGCCGGTACCGTGATGGTATCATGCTTCACCACTACATTACTAAATTCCGGATCTGTTGCAATCTCCAGTTCAAAGAAAAACGCACCTGCATTGTCTTCCCAGCGAAGGGTTTCTCTCTGCTCCAGAACCGCACCATTTCCCGGATATGTAATCTTAAATGCGTCCGGAATACCATCCGCTGAGGTAGTTGTAAACTCATGGACCTTGCCATTCATCTCACGGGTGCCATTTTCATTTTCTGCCGTCATGCGGGTATAATAAGTAGTTCCCGGCTTAAGTTCTTCATCCAAAGTGTATTCCCAATAGATAAGCTCTTTGGACCATGGCTGCCTATCTTTATCCAGTTCAATATATAAAGGATCCGTAATCTTTTTCGTAATCACATCTCCCAAAAATCCTTGATTTTCAGAGATTTCTATTGTATAGCTATCTGCATTCCGGCATTCAGACCACGTGAACCTCGGTTGAAGCGGGGCTTCATCGGTGTAATTGACCGGCTGATAAATAGTAAATGGTCCCGGTACCTCTATATTTTCCTTAACAGTAAAGGAATAATACATATTGTTAAATGGTGCACGGTCCCCATTCCTGTTGTGTGCGGTAACTGTCCAGTAATACATCTGATCCGCTGCCAAAGGAGTCTGCACCTTATGCGTTTCCTCAATTCCTGTCTCTGCTGCCGGAACCTCCGCTGTATAAATCACATCATTCATCTGCTTATCATGAGCCACCGTGAGCGTGTAAGAATCTGCTCCCTGAGATTTTTCCCATTTTAATTCCGGTGTACTGTCTACCACTGTATTGTCATCCGGGGTCCTTAGATAGAAATCAGATGGAACTGCCTCTTCTGTCTTAATGACAAGCATATACACATCATGTCCCATAAAGTCCAGGCTCACCTGCGTACTGTTTTCTCCACCTAGAGCAATCGCCGCCATCTGGCTGTCCTGATATTTAATACCTTCGTCTTCATCCCAGATACTGCTGCGATTTTTTGCATACATAGCATTCGATCCACCGCCACCAGTATCTCCGGCTATAGGAGATTTAGTCAATAAATATTTATCAATTTTTACATTCCCTGAGAAAGGAAGGTTTTTAAGATCTAAATTGATTGTCATAGGTGAGTCTGCAGAACTATAGCGGCTTTGAGCATTTTTATTGCTGATTAACACCTTAGCCTCTCCCTTTTCCGGATCCACAGAAGCAATATAAGGCTCAAATGGTTCACTGTCATTCACCACACTCTGCCCCGTCATAGAACCGTAAGCTGCCAGCTGCCACCACTCGCATAAACGATAATTAGGGTTCTCTTCAGCTTGATATGTTTTAAGTAATTCACTCATACCATTTGGAAATTCCCATATACCGCGAATTGCCTCATCTACATCTGAGCTGTCGGCTTCTGCAAGAATATTGAATGCCAGTGCACCGTTTTCCCAGTCCCAGGCATATTCTTCCAAATAATACTCCGGTTTTCCAGCAATTGGATACTGTGATACCACTTTATCTAAAACAGCGACATTATTACGGGAGTCATTGTCAAAATGCCAGGCTATAATATCTGCTGTAATTTCCCGTTCAGCACAAGCTTTTATAAGCCTGGAGGCTCTGCCTTCCGGAGATTCCTGCATAGATGGCCCAATCAGCTTTACATCAGCGAAGATCTCATTCAGGGCATACCAGGAAGATTCATGCATATTCGTATAAAGAGATTCATTGGGATAAAATCCCCAGTCTTCATTCCATACGTTAAATTCATCAATAGGAAGATTATTATCCTTCACATATTGGCCAATATCCCTGATCCATTGTTTATAAACCTCCATATTTTTTGGAGCCTCCTGTGCACGTCCTGTCTTTGATACCCAGGATGGGAAATAACCCATGATGGGATAATATTCGATTCCCAACTCACTCATGCGCTCTACTCCGTCCTTGATACGGTCTAGGCGATTCTGTTCGTTAGGGCTCATATCACGTATATGATCAGGGCTAGTATCTTTGTCATTATTGTTCCAGATCAGATTCTGAGTTTCTATATCATCCCTTATAATACGTGCGTGTAACGGGACGATTCTTCCATCCGTTACATTTTCATTAGGGATCAACAGAAAACCTACTTTTGGATTCATTTCTCCTCTTGTTTTGCTGAAGTCAATCTGGACATCTCTCACTTCCGCTGCATGTGCTATAGTGGGCATGATACCTGAAAAACATCCTAATGTTAACGTCATACTTAAAAGAATACTGATTGCTTTTTTTTTCTGTTTTTTCATCTTTCCCTCTCCTTTCCTTGCCTTACATACACTGGCATCCATTCTATCGAAAGTTTGATGCGGATCCATTGGCCTCCTTCATGCTCTTCCCCTGACTCCAACGCTTTCCAGCGATAGCCGGCCGGAAGATATACTGTTCTACCGGAAGCCCCCTTTTCCAATACCGGTGCCACCAAATAAGTATCTCCATACATATAGACATCTTCCGTTTCCCAACAGACAGGGTCTTCCGGAAATTCATAAAACAATGGCCGCATCACCGGTGTTCCCTTTTCATGCGCCTCTTCCATAAGCGTCCTGGTATAAGGGCACAGGCTTTCCCGCAGTTCCATATACTTTTTACAGATTTCATATACCTTTTCCCCATAACTCCAAACTTCATTGTCCGCCCCTGAGCGGCAAGTAGCTCCACCGGTAGTTCCAACCTGGGGCTGTTTTGGCTCCCTATCCCCATGCAGGCGCATGACCGGGCAAAAAGTCCCCCATTGGAACCAACGGACAAACAGCTCCCTAAAATCTTCATCCTCTGGATTTCCTCCATGAAACCCTCCTATATCCGTAGTCCACCAGGGAATTCCTGCAAGTCCCATATTCAGACCTGCCGCCAATTGATTTCTCATACTGTCAAAACTGGAAGCTATATCTCCTGACCAGACCAATGCTCCATATTTCTGGCTGCCTGCCCAGGCACAACGCAGAAGATTTACAATATTACTCTGGCCTTCCGCTTCCATTCCTTCATAAAATGCCCTGGCATATTCGACAGGATAGAGGTTGCCAATTTGCAAATTAGGCCCTTGGTAATATCGGTAATTATCAAAGTCGTACGCCGCATACTCCGGTTCCGCCTCATCCAGCCAAAAGAGCCTGATGCCTTTTTCATAATAATTCTTCTTCGCTTTATCCCACAGATATTTTCTTGCCCCCGGATTGGTCACATCACAGTGAATGGTAGCCCCTTCAAAATCCATTCCCACCCGGAACCCTCTTTCTGTACGGGTTAAATATCCTTCCTCCAGCATTTCCTCATAGTTTTCACAAGTCTTATCCACGGTAGGCCATATGGATACCATCAGTTCGATTCCCATGTCGTTTAATTCTTTTACCATTCCATCCGGATCCGGCCAATAGGTTGGGTCAAACTTCCATTCCCCCTGCTTGGGCCAGTGGAAAAAATCCACCACAATCACGTCAATGGGAAGGTTCCTTCTCTTATATTCCCTTGCCACCTCCAACAATTCTTCCTGGGTCTGATAACGAAGCTTACATTGCCAAAAGCCTAATCCGTATTCCGGCATCATGGGAACTTTTCCTGTAGCCATTGCATACGCTTCTTCTATTTCTGCCGGTGTATCCCCTACCGTAACCCAATAATCCATGACTTTTGTGGAATACGCTTCAAAACTTGTCATATTCTTACCGAATACTGCACGACCTACCCCAGGGTTGTTCCAAAGGAACCCATATCCCTGGGAAGATAATGCAAACGGTACCGTAGCCTGGGAATTACGCTGGGCCAGTTCCAAATCCGTTCCCTTTAAATTCAAATAAGGCTGCTGATACTGGCCCATTCCATAAATTTTTTCTTCCGGATCGGTGGATTCAAACCGCACGGTCAAATGATAATCCCCACCTGGTATGGGCTTGAATTCCCTTCCTTCCACTTCTAATGCACTGCATTTCTCATCCAGCAAATCCCTGCGGTTTCTGCAATACTCTTCTAAAAGCAATCTGCCTTCCTGATTATAAATTCTAAGCTTCCCTCCTTTCGTAACCACTGCTTTCGCTTTTCCATTTATCAAAACAGCTTCCTGCTCTTTTATGGAAATCTTTGCTTCTGCCTTTTTCGGCTTTAAAAGTGCCCTGTCCTCTTTTGGAAATTCGCCGGACTTTATGGCCCGTATTCTTAAGCTGTCAGCTCCCCATGGTTCAATCACCATGGTTTCCGCATCATAATGATAAATCAGTTTATCCTGCTCTTTTCTTAACATATTTTTTTCCTCCCGGTTATCCTTTTACCGCCCCATTGGTCATTCCAATGATGATATATTTCTGCATAAAAATGAAAATCAATGCCACCGGTATAATCGTGACCACTGCAAATGCCGTTAAATAACTCCATTTCGTTCCATACTGCCCCATAAAGTTAAAGATCCCTGCCGTAATAGGACGTTTCTGCTGATCCAGGATAAATGTCATTCCATATGCCAGATCTCCCCATCCATACAAAAAAGAAAAGACAGCACATACCACTACACCCGGTTTGGCAATCGGTACCAGCACCCGTACAAAACCTGTAAAACGGTTACATCCATCTATGTACGCCGCTTCTTCTAACTCCTTGGGAATGGATGCAAAAAAATTCTTTAAAATCAAAACGGAAAAAGGAATTCCAATCGTGGCATCGGCCAGAATAGCTGCATAAGGGGTGTTATATAAGTGTATATTTTTGAACATAATAAACATCGGTGTCAATAACACGGAAACCGGAAGCATCTGGGTTACCAGGAATCCTAACATGACCATCTTCTTCCCCTTAAAGCGGTATTTTGCAATTCCATACGAAGCCGGTACGGCTAGAATTACGGAAATAGCCATGGCCCCAAAGGAAATCAAAAGGCTGTTCCCAAAGGAACGGAACATATTAAAATCTCCTGTCTCCACTTGGGCTGCATAAGATTTTGTATTCCATACGTGTGGAACCAATGTAGGCGGTATCTGAAAGATTTCTTTTTCCGTCTTCAGCGAAGTTGCAATGATCCAAAACAAAGGAAACAATAAGATACACAAAACCACCACTGCCAGGATGCACAAAATCACATTCTTACTTCCGGCAACCTTCTTTTCATCACCCATTTTATGCCTCCTCCTCTTCTACCGTCATTCTCAGATAGAAAACCCCTACGACCAGCAATATTACGAAAAGCACATTCGCTACTGCCGATCCCTTACTGTATTTAAACATCTCAAAAGACAATTTATAAGAATACGTGGACAGCATATGGGTGGAATTTACCGGCCCGCCTCCTGTCATTACATATACCAAATCAAACACCTTAAAGGTATAGATAAATCCCAGGATCAGCACAGCTTCAATCGTAGGCTTTAAAAGCGGCAATGTAATCTTAAAAAATGTCTGTACTTTGCCTGCCCCGTCTATTGATGCACTTTCATACAATTCTTGGGGAATCGTAGTAAGCCCGGTAGACAAAAGAATCATGTTGAAAGGAATCCCAATCCACACATTAGCCATAATGATAGCAAACATAGCCGTACCGGAAGATGTCAGCCAGTCTATATTTTCTTTTATCAGTCCAAGGCTTTTTAGTATAAAATTCAAAATTCCTACATCCGTACCAAATATAAATTTAAAAATCAATGCAGTAACGGTGATTGGAATCATCCAGGGCATCATTAAAAGCCCTCTTACCGGCTTTGAAAACCGGAAATTTTGGTTAAAAAATACTGCAAGTGCAAATCCTATCAGGAATTGCAAAACCAGGCAGCAAACAGTAAACAGCAGTGTATTTCCAAGTGATTTCAGAAACACCGGATCTTTGAATATCTCTATGTAATTGTCAAGCCCTGCAAATGGTTTATGGGCTGCCGTCAGTGTTTTCATTGTGACATCCTGAAAACTGAGGATGATATTATCCACAATGGGGTAGCCAACAAAAATCAACATATAAAGAAATGCCGGCAAGACAAACAGATATCCGATATTATCATATTGGAAAAATTTTTTCACTTTATGCAAGATATCTCCTCCTGTAAAGATACGGACCCTACGGGATTTCCGCAGACCCCGTATCTGTAATTCTATTTTACCATTACTGCCCAATAATGCTGTCAATGGTACTCTGTGCTGTTGCTGCCGCCTCTTCTGGTTCCGCCTCTCCAATCATAACCTGATTAAAGGCCAGAGAAATAGCATCCGATATTTCCGGCCACTCTGCAAGAGGCCCTCTTGGTTTTGCATACTCTAATTGTTCTGTAAAGAATTTCATCTGCACATCTTCCGTAAACTGGGTAGCTGCAATCTCTTTATCCGCCGAAATATAACCAAAGGAATCCATTAAAGTTCTCACCTGATCCGGGCTGGTAGCATACTCAAGGAATTTCAGGGCAGCCTCTTCGTTTCTGCCTGCAACCACAGCATAATTTTCCCCTCCTAAATCAGATGCATATTCTTCATCTTTCGGAATCAAAGCCACATCCCAGTTCATTTCAGGCACTTCTTCTCTCATAGTAGGTATCTGCCACGGGCCGTTTACCATCATAGCCACGTTTCCGGAAATAAACTGATTCATAACATCACCCTGCGTCCAGTTGATACATTCTTTATCCATGGCTCCACAATCCACCAATTCTTTCACAAAGGTAAGGGCCTTGATTCCTCCCTCTGAATTCATTTCATAAGAGGAAGCCCCTGTTGACCATAACCATGGTGCAAAGTTAAAGGTCCCTTCTTCATTCTGCAAACTACAGAAAGCCAATCCTGTCACATTTCCTTGCGTCAGCGTTTCTGCCGTATCTTTTAATTCCTCCCAGGTATCGGGAACTTCGCATCCTGCCTCCTGCAGCATATCCGCATTATAATAAAGTCCCAGGCAATTCACCCCAAAAGGCACTCCATAGAGCGTTCCGTCTATGGTGCAAGAATCTACGGCGCCTTGATAATAATTGCTTAAATCAAACTTCCCTGTCAAATCTGCAAAGATGTCCATGGATGCGTAGGATGCATGGTCCGGAGAATCTAAAATCGCAATATCCGGAAGCTCACTTGCAGACGCCCCGATAGACAGCTGCTTTTTAAAATCAGCAAATGGTACATATTTGGCAGTCACTAAGATCTCATCCTGGGAGGCATTGTAGCCTTTAATTACCTCATTCATAGCTTTCTGATGATTCTCCGCTTCCCAGTAATACCATATGGTTACGTTCTCTGCCTCCTTTTCACTTAAGGATGCTTCTGTGCCTCCTTCCACGGCTGAGGTCACGCTTTCTGTTGCACCCGTACCGGAGCTTCCACACCCTGCAAGCGTTCCTGCTAACAGGGCAGCAGCCAATAGTGTTGCTATTTTTCTTGTTTTCATAAAATTTCTTCCTCCTTGTATCCTTTCTTTTTTATGATGTTACTATCATAAGATATTTTTCTTCTACAGGTAACGGCAAATATCTTTGAAAGGATCACTTTTCTAAACAGACTTTAGATTTGTTTTTTCTTCTTTATTTATGCGCTTTTCGAAATTCATCCGGCAATTGTCCTACATGTTCTTTAAACATGCGGCTAAAATATTTCGGGTTGTTGGCATAGCCCACCTGCTCTGCTATTTCATACATTTTCATCTGTGTCCCTATTAGCAATACCTTGGCTTTATTTATGCGGAAGTCACGGATGTAGGTACTAAAATTCACCCCAACTTCTTTATGGAACTGGGTCCCCAAATACTCCGGCGTAATATTAAGCTTACTCGCTATTTCATCTAATGTAATGCCGTTTTGGTAAAATTCCTTAATCATGCTTTTCGCACGCTTAACCGCCAGATGTACAACTTCCTCTTCTGTCTCGCCTTTCACTTTCAGCTGATCCACCACATAGTTTTGGGCATTTTCCAACTCCCGGCAAGTCTTGGCATTCATGATCAACTCTAACAGCTTTCTTTGTTCCAAACCCTCCGCTTCCATAATGCCCACTTCTTTCGCAATATTAATCAGAGTCCATAAAAAACGTACATAGCATTCTTTAATTTCCTGGGGCGAATATAGTTTCCCCTGTTGAAAATATTCCCCGAACTTCTTCAAATATTTTCTTATTTTATTTTGATCGTGTTCACATATCGCAACTTTTAACTGATTTTCCAATTCAACCGGATACCTGCAGGGCACCGTATGTATCTGGGTGATTCCGGGATAGGAAATGATAACATCATCTCCCAGTACAATATTCCAGTCCAGATAAGGATAAAGGGTTTCAAACCCCTGCTTAATGGTAGCAATTCCTTTTGTCTCAATCCAGCCGATACCAACATGGCGATCCGTACAGATTGTTTCCCGTAAAATATGATACTGAAACCACCTTTCCAGCCCACGCCCATCTTCCACGCCTAAAAGAATAACCAAAACGGTTTTTTCATAGGGGGAATCTAAAATACAAGAAAGGATATCTTGTTTTTGAGATAATACCATCTTTAAATTCCTTTTTACCATTTCTAATTGATTCTCATAACTACTTCCTAAATAAATACAAATCTGTATTACCGGTGTCTTTTGCTCTATCACAAATCTTCTGCTTACATAATCAATTACGGAGTCATCCGGTTCCAGTCCGCCCCATAAGATTCCGGCAAAGATTTGTTCTAATGTTCCCATTTTTTCAGGCTGTTCCCGATATCCTTTTTCTACCTGGCGTTTCGCATTTAGCAGCGCTTTAAAAAAATCATTAACAACAACAGGCTTTATAAGATACTCTGTGACCCCTAACTTTACAGCCTGCCTGGCATATTCAAACTCGGAATATGCACTTAGTACAATCGCCTTTGTTTGAAGCCCTTCCTCATATACTTTTGTCAGCATTTCAAGCCCATCCATAATTGGCATTCGGATATCTGTGATTACAATATCCGGTTTTAATCTGCGAATAAGCTCCCAGCCTTCATATCCGTTCTCAGCCTCTCCGATCAGCTCGTAGGTATCCTCCATATCCTTTATCAAACAACTAATTCCTTCACGAATACTAAATTCATCTTCCACTATCACAATCCTCATAACAAACCTCCCTGGTATTTTCTCTTATAGCCGGAATCTTTATTGATATTTTGGTGAAAACCATTTCTTCGCTTTCTATGCAGACCTTCGCAAGCTGCCCATAATACATCTGGATTCTGGTAATTGCATTTTCCATCCCAATATGATTTTTTTCTGTACTTTTTACAAATATCCCCTGACTCATTTTTTCCACAACGTCCTTTGGAATCCCTCTTCCATTATCATAAATAGTAATCTCTATCATGGAATCCTCTACCATGTGTATATCCACGATTAACTGGTGCGGGCGTTTCACCCCCTCAAAACCGTGGATAATAGCATTCTCTACAAAAGGCTGTAACAGCAGTTTATGTATCACGCAATGATAAGCATCTGGCTCTACCAATACTTCACATGTGAAGGTATCTTTAAACCTGGCATGCTGCAAAAACAAATACTTTTTCAACCATTCACATTCCTGACGTATACTTACCGCACCTTTACTGTTTTCAATTCCATACCTTAAAATACCGGCCAATGCCCCGATAGAATTACTGATTTCATAATCACTCTTTCGAATCGCCATCCAATTTATGGTATCCAACGTGTTATATAAAAAATGGGGATTGATCTGGGCTTCTAAAGCAGTAATCTCCGCATCCCTCTGCTTCATCGTCGCCTCCCTTTCTTTTTCCATAGATTTATTTAATTTTTGCAGCATTCCATTAAACTGTTCCGCAATAAATGCAACCTCTGCCGGCATTTTTGATGTAATGCCAACACGTACTTCCAGATCGCCCTTTCCTGCCTGTTTCATAGCCCCAACCATATTTTGAAGGGAACCAGTCAAACTCTTTATTAAAAGCATGATTAGACCAATCAGTATCGTTACAGACATTCCCAAAATGATTACCATAATCTTTTGTTGGCTTTGCAAGCGCTGAATCACTTCTTTTTGACTGGACACATTTACAATGTCCCAATTATATTTATCATTATGTATTACATAGACGGAATGATAAGCGCCAGTGAATATATTTTGTTTTCCAACAAAATTTTCATATTCTTTTTGGCGTATTGATATTTCATCCGACCATGATATAATTTTTTCTCCCAATAGCCCACTGTTAATGTAAGATACCAATTTGCCTTCTCCATCAACGATAAAGTTAATACTATTCACATCTTTTTCCCCATTGTATGTGGAACTGAGCATTGTTTCATCAATACTTACTATCACGATGCCAAGCTGCTCCCTTAACTTTTTAAAATTTAAAATTCGATGTCCCATATGAAACAAATAGTTTTCATCCGGAATATAAGCATGAGCCTTTGTAGTGGAAAAGTAATGGGTATTCCCATCTGCTGATATTTCATCATATAACTCTTGCTTTGTCATGCCAAACTTATCCAGCCAAGAATTTTGCGTAGAGGATCCTGTTAATATGTCATAAAACACGAATTCCCCACTGTGAGTCATAATTGCTATGGACTTTATGTACTCTTTCGTCCAAAATAAACCTTGCAGTTTTCTCCGTAATTGATTTCTGTTTACCGTCAAATTCTCTTCTTTGTTAATTTTTATCAACAGCTCCATGATTTCATCATCCACATAGATTTGATATAAAATATCCTCATAAGAATTCATGCGTAATTCCATAGTTGCCATGGTCTGCTGAAGATTCGAGTATGTCAGCTCATTTACGTTATCTTTGACAATGCCTGCCGTGTTATAATAGGAGAATAAGTTCAAAATAATAATCGGAATAATAGAAGTTGCGACAAATGCCAATATCAGCCTGGTTCTTAAACTGCTTTTTCTTAATTTTTTTTTCATAATCCTTACCTCGTATTTTTACTATGATATTTGTTTGTCCATTCACAAAACTATATTTTATAAATACCATATATACTTGTAACTTTCAAGACTTACCAAGCATTACCACGTATAATATCCAAGTGAAGAATGAATTGTAAATGGCAACGTTTGCTACAATCAAAAAGACAATCTGTTATCGCTAATTATTCTCTGAAAAGGGCATGGCGTAAATTATCGGCATTTATTAGAAATTATCCCATTCTATTATCAAATTATCACCAACTATTATAACATAGGCAACTCTGTCACAGTATTGGCAATTGAAGCGGAATTATACTCATGTTATTATAGTATTGCTTATAGTTTCTGTTTTATAGCACCCGTTACGAAAGGTGCTTTTTTGTTACCCAAAAACAAGCTCCATGTTAATACCGGAGCATTTTCATACGTAAACAATTTATGGATAATATATTAAAAACAATGATCTGATTGAGTATGAATCACTAATTAAAAGATATAAATTTATGAAAAGCAGTATGAAATGCTAAAACACATAAATTCTCAAATAATTAAATTTTATAGGAAATAAAATTATGAAAAATAGGATTTATCTTTAAATATAACCAGTCAGGCATTCCAACAGTCGCTTCATTAATGGCTCAATATTGACACAGTTTTGCGATTGCAGCGCAATTTTACCTATGTTATTATTGTATTGCTTATAGTTTTCTTTTTCCAGCACCGGTTCTTACTCATCTCTGGGTAAAGGCTTATTACTACATCAGATAACAAAGGAGTTTTAAACCTGTATTTATCAACGATCTAAAACTCCTTTTATTTTCCTGTAATTTTAGATTACCCATAATTGAGTAAGAACCCCAGCACCTTTGCAGGTGCTTTTTTTATTGTAGCTTCATACGAATGCTAAAGGCATCAATATAAGTATTTTTTACGTATACCATACGTATTCTTTAGGCTTTACATAGCATATATGTATGGACTACATACAGAAATCAAAATTTACGATAAACGACAGGAGATGTTTATGAAAACAAGGGATGATATTGCCGTAAGCTATTACAGGAAAGGAAAACAACATGAATAAAGACAATATTTACACACGCCTGCAGGATATTGAAAGCCAAGTGGATAAGCTTATGAATACCATTTTTGCTTTGAAAACTACGGATATTACGAAATACCCAATGAACTATCAGGAATTGAGCACCGATGCGGCCCTTCGATCCGAGCGGATCACCTGCCAGCTGCGTAACCTGATCTTTGCTGCTGGCGTAAGCAGCAAAACCGATTATATGCTTAAAGTGAAGGAGCCGCATGGGATAGATATCAGAAGCACAAACGATATCCTGTCTATCCGCCTCCCCGGCCTGCTTCCCAAACGGAAAGCTCGGGTTAACACGGCATTCCTAAACGAGCCGCTCCACTATGCCCTGCAGGAATACGTAAAGCATCACAGTTTTATATTATATGAAAACTGCGTTGTATGTTTCAGCCAGGTCTATAGACGCTCATTGCCATTATGCCGGATCCGCGATTATGATAACCTTGAGTTCAAGCAAATCCTGGACACCATATCTACATTTGTGCTGCACGATGACAATGGCATGTTTTGTGACTCCTACCACACAACAGAACTTGGGGAAGAGGACTATACCGTCATATACGTCATGGGAAAAGAGACGTTTCCGGAATGGTTGAAAGGCCGGAAAAAACATATAGAAACCATATCGGAAATTTCCTAGAATTTTCATCCAGATATCCGACATAGGTAAAAATTATGCACAGGCTTGGTTTCTTGTGCTTTTTTTCGTCCTTTTTTATCGGGGTTTTTACCCAAGTATGGAGTCTGATAGGTAAAAAAAATCGAATCGAGGTGATGCTTTGGATGCTTTAGAATCTATACGATACCAGCTGCTGGAGATGACCGGGATCTGCGGTGAATTCCCGGCAGGTCAGTTAAGCAGGCTGATCAACAGCCCGTCCTATGCGGAAAAAATCATCACGGGTTTAAAAGCGGACCGGCTCTTGCGTACACATTACAGGGACAAGCTCCGCGGCTACCGGCTGACAAAGAAATCAGAGGAGCTGCTCCTGTCAAATAATCCAGAACGCTTCCGATTCTATCTGACGGGCAATACCGAAACGAACCAGATACGCTCTGAAGTCCCCCGGCGGATACGCCTCCACCAGAAAGCGGAAGCTTACCTGACACTGCACCATGCCGGGATCCATATTTATCCGGACCAGAAGCCTGGCATTTTTATCCCTGGCCACAAAGCAGGGTCAGCAGGCCTTGGAGGTCTCCCACTTTTCTATTCCTCAAGGGAGGTCAAAGCTTTGGGCTATGAAACCACAAAAATAAAAAACTCCAGGGCTGTCGGCGTGCTGCTTACCCGCCCATGCGTATACGTCATATATAATACCGGGGACCATCTGCTGAAGTGGGAATACCGGACGGAAATCCGGATGAATGCACTGATGCAGCACCATCTGCAGGAGAACCCGTATCCCATCCATCCGCCCTCCCATCCGGGCGATCATGATGGGCAGTGACATGGATATTGCGAAGCTGCTCATGACCAGCACCGGCGGTTTTAAAAAAAGCCTGTTTATGCTGGATACCTCTTATGAGCATTTTCATTTCCTTCCTAATACTACCATAGCTTTTATTTTTTGTCATCCCTGTTCTTGTCATTCGTATTTATCAAACTGGTGCGGTATGCAGACAGATACGGAAAAAAAGGACAGCTCCCTACCCCGGTCCATATTTTAGCGGATGAACTGGGTGCCGCCAGCGGCACGATTGCAGACCTGAGCACCAAAATTTCTGTGATTCGGAGCCGCCGCCTGAGCATGAGCTGTATCTTCCAAAACCTGCCCCAGATGCAGAACAGGTATCCTTTTAACCAATGGCAGGAAATTCTAGGAAATTGTGTGCGCCCATAAGCGGACGGCGCTTTAATAAAACGTCCGCGTGGTACTTACAAGATTCTGCCTTAAGCAAACAGTGGGTAAAAGTATCAAGTGGTGAGAAACCACAGCCTATTATTTTGCAACTTATCCGAAAGGGAAACCGGACGGGGAGTGTAGCATGTTGCCGCTCTTATAAAGAGCCTAAGCTAAAAAGACTGAAATCCTGGAAGTCTGAAAGCTTAAAAGTAAAAATTAGTATATGAGGAATAAAGCTAAACTGCCCGAACGATAGCCAGAGCGGGGGAATCCGACCCCGCATACGCAATCAGGATTGAAACGTATGCTTTTCCTGTCATTTGCATTTCGCAGTTGTGGAAATGAGTGATACTCAGGGAATGGCAACCGCAAGACAGCGGGTAAATGGCGAAAGTCGATTCCGACAATACTGAATGCTTATCTTGTATTTACTAAATGGGGATGACCTAAACCCGGTAACGGGCATGGTCACACAGCTCCCATAGTAGTCCGAGGCGTTAATGACGTCCACATGGCGAAGGGGAGCAGCTTATTATTAATACAAAAACGAAGAAAGGTGCGTGAGGCATTGAGAAATCCAACTGAAGTATTAAAAAGTTTGACGGAAAAGTCAAAGGATGAATCATACAGGTTCCAGAGACTATACAGGAACCTGTACAATCCAGAGTTCTACTGGCTTGCATATAAAAACATATATGCAAATACTGGCAGTATGACTGCCGGGGCAGACGGAACCACGATTGACGGCATGGGCAACGAGCGTATTGAAAAGGTTATCATATCTTTGAAAGACCGCAGTTATCAGCCGAAACCTGCAAGAAGGGAATATATTGCAAAGAAAAACAGCAATAAAAAACGCCCGCTTGGCATCCAGTCAGGAGACGACAAACTCTTGCAGGAAGTAGTTAAGATGATTTTGGAAAGCATTTATGAGTCTATGTTCAAGAAAACATCGCACGGGTTCAGACCAAACAAAAGCTGTCAGACGGCATTACAGCAAGTACAGAAAACCTTTACGGGGACAAACTGGTTTGTTGAAGGAGACATACATGTTATCGCCAGTTAATTATTATCACCAGTTGTGGCCAAAGAATACAGCCACAACCAGTAAAAGATGTGTTTAATCTGGTGATAATCATAGATTGTTAGCAACACTAATAACTGATTTAATAAATGTATCTGCATAACTGCTGAAATAACCTTAGGTCAGGAGAAATTATGTTACTAACAGAATTAACCGCATCTGCAAGACAATACTTGCTTGACCGTGGCTATACAGAAACTACGGTCTACCACAACTATGTATGGCATTGGAGTTCATTTTCAAAAACCCTTGACATCAATGCCCGGTATGATACCGGCCTATTAGTAGGCTATATAACCCGGTTGTATGGTAAAAATCTTCTTTTAATGACGCCGGAAGAAATGCCACACCGGGAATACATCAGATACGTGGCTTTCCGTGCGCTGGACAGCTTTTTCAAAACCGGCACGATTCCCGGAACATCCATGTCGGGAGCCAAGGTACGGCAGCCATTTACCTCCTATACAACGCTTAAATATTTTTGTCCACCTTGATTTTTTATATCGGACAAATTCAAAAGGCCTCAGGAACCTTGATTTTACGGGCTTTTCCAAAGTTCCAGATCAGATTTGAAAATTCAAAAGTATGCATCGCAAAAAAATAAACCCTTAGAAAATCTAAGAGTTTACAAGAGGCGACAACCAGATTTGAACTGGTGATGAGGGTGTTGCAGACCCGTGCCTTACCACTTGGCTATGTCGCCTTATCAATTATAGTCTAACAAAGAGTAAATGATATGTCAATCACACACT
>Ga0153996_1000357_pt1 | contig 21069 bp, 25 predicted proteins | sample TSNC080MetaG_FD_104728 | JGI IMG/M metagenome (GOLD analysis project Ga0153996, IMG submission 104728) | Attine ant fungus gardens microbial communities from North Carolina, USA - TSNC080 MetaG | ecosystem: Host-associated > Fungi > Mycelium > Unclassified | place: USA: North Carolina, Lumber...
ACGGTAAATTTACTATATGTACAGTAGATGGTTGTAATGGTAAACATTTTAGTAAAGGATATTGTAATAAACATTATAACCAAATAAGAAATCATGGTGAATTGATACTAGATAAAGAGCACGGTAAATTTACTATATGTACAGTAGATGGTTGTAATGGTAAACATTTTAGTAAAGGATATTGTAATAAACATTATAACCAAATAAGAAATCATGGTGAATTGATACTAGATAAAGATAAAGAACATTATAAATCTACTACTGGTAAGTGTACAGTAGATGGTTGTAATGGTAAACATTTTAGTAAAGGATATTGTAATAAACATTATAACCAAATAAGAAATCATGGTAGGTTAACCCCAGAGTTAGAAAGAATTAAATAGTTATAATTACTATTAAAAGATAGATATAGGTCTATCTTTATTTTTTATCAAAACATAACTATAATAGGAATTTAAGGATGTGGTTATATGGCTAACCCAAAATATACTAATGCTATAGTAAAAGAATTATACCCTAAAGTAGAAGCTTCTATGTCTAAAAATTTAAATAAATTTAAACAATGTATAGCTAGATTTATAGAGAAAAAATCAATTTATTTATATGATATAGCTCCATGTAGTAGAGTATATTATGGAGCTGATGACTCTGATGATTTATATAAATCTGTAGGAATATCAGAAAGTGAAATAGCCTCTATTATACAAAAAACATACTATTATCCAATGGCATCTTTTAATCCCAGAGCTGCTAAAGATGAAGTAACTATATTAATGATAATGATAATAAGATATTTCTATATGAAAAAAATGCAAAAAGAATTAGAATTAGCATCTATATATTTAGCTTTTTCAGGAAAATTCTATCCATCTATTCATCATTCTTCATTCCCAAAAGTTCAACCAGAACAATATAGACATATAATGGAATATGTAGTTAATAACATGCTTACTAATAAATTTGATTTAAAGATTCATGGTTCTATATTAGGGGCAATAAAAAGTATTTGTTTAACATGGTTAAATACATATGATAAACTATTTAAGTCTTCAGATGATGTGGATATAGTATATCTCATTCAACAACTACATGATAGAATAAAATCATTTATGAAAAATATAGCGTCTTTATATTATGAGGCGTATGAGAATAAAGATAGTTATATAACATATGACTCTGATAGTTTAGATGCTGATTCATATAGATTAGCTGATAATGATTCATTAAAAGCTGAAAGGATCGTAGAAAAAAGTATAGAAAAGTTGAATACTGCATCAATAGATTATAAGTTATGTAAAATGTGTAGCGATTCTAATATAAAGACAGATGAAATTAAATCCATAGTAGAAATTATTATTTCTGATAAAGATAGTATATTAGAAGTAAAAGAATTAATAAGATTACTAACTATTACATATTTCCAATCGTCTAAAACTAAAGATGTTAGAGACATAGCTTTCATTACTTTTTCTATATCTGCAAAACCAAATACTAAAGATAAAAATATAATTAGAATAAAAAAAATAGTTGAAGGGTGGTTGGATGATAATTCTCCTTCATATAGAAAAAGAAAGTCTCGTTTAGCTACAAGAAATAGCTATAATAAAGCTATACTATTGTACTTTGTACTGTTAATCCATATTGCTAATAAATAATTGAGTAGATATTATCCACTCAATTATTATTTTTGTTTATATATTATATACATAATAAATATATGGGAGAGTGTTAGTTGTGTGTGAAGAAAATTCTTTTGAATCTGTAATTGCAATTGAAGATTTATATAGGATTGCTGTAAGCGATAGTACACATGATTGGTTAGTTGATAATTGGGAAACTGATAATGTGTTTTTATTTTGTGATATTACTGGAAACTATAATTTTGCTATAGTACATGGAGAGGAAGATGGAAGGTTAAATGTAGGTGGGAATACGATTTCTCAAGAAGAATTCATGCACCTATTAATAAATAAAGGAATGTTAAAACCTGGTAGTCCTGGAAATGAAACAGTGTTAAATATAATATCTTGTTATGGAGAATTTAGAGATGATATTATAGTAAACAATGTTCGTTTTGATAACTTATTGCCTGATAAGGGGGAAATATATTTGGCAACTTCCTGTGATATTTACACTAAAACAAAATATCTATATGTAACAAGAAATTCAAAATTATTAACCCCTGATAAAGACGGGTTGGTTATCATCGAGGGTATTGATTATTAATCAATACGATAAAAACAAAGTGTACTACCACTTTGTTTTTATTTTTTAATAAAACAAAATACATTTATGTAATGTAAATTATAATTATATAATATAAATATGAAGTTAAATTAAAAGGAGGTATTTTTAATGCGTATAAGAGACTTTGAATTAAAAATTTATAAACTAGAAGAAATTATAGTAGTAATAAGAGAAAAAAGATTGAAGGATTATGAAGGATTGGATTATAATTATGAAAGAAAACTTGAAGATGACAAAAAAGTTTACAATTTAAGAGAAAGAATAAAAGAAAGTATAAATAAAGTTGATAGTTCTATTGAATTCGAAATACTTAATGGTTCTGGAAGCGGAGATTTACATATTCATAATAGGATTGCATTAGGTACTGTTAGGAATAGTTACGTAAAATAATATAAAGGGAGTGGACATACATTGGAATCTAGATATAAATTAAGCATTACAAGATTGTCAAAGAAGAAACCTCAGGCAACTATATCTCCATTATCTGCATATGATATATATAGAATACCAAAAGAATTCCCAAATGTTCGTTTATACAAATGGTTTGAAACTCTAGATTGTAAAAAATATGAAGTTGGAGATACATATAATGGTGGGAAAATAACAAAGATATTCTTTGAAGAATCGATATCTAGAAGTGTAGATAATACTATATCTATTGAGTTAGACTATTCAACAGTAGTCAGACTCAATAAAGAGAATTGTATAAGCTCTCTCAAAAGGATTATATGAAAATAAACAAGTGTTAATTATTAACACTTGTTTTTATTTTTACCTTTAAAACATTTATATAATATACTTGTATTATAGGAGGATATTATATGAATGCTAATAGAAAAAAAGCAGAGTTATTAGCGTATCAAACTATGGATCAATTAGATACAACTGGGCAAAATACAGCTTATTATAAAGAAAAATTTGCTAAAATGGATGATAAAGAGTTTTATGAATTCGTATCACTTCCTTTATGTATAAAATTTCAACATAAAGCTTTTGAAGTGGAACCAACTATGGAAGATATAAATAATGCATTGGAAGTTTTAAAAGTTCCATTATTAGAAAAAGTAAATTTAGGATTCTTATATAAGAATAAAGATGGAGTTCCAGTTAAAAGTAAGGAATGTATGGTTGTTCCTGTACCTGTAAAGAAAATGAAACAATTTTTAACAAAGAAAAATTCTATGTCTACAGATATCTCTCAAAGAGATATGAAAACGGGATTGTTAATAAACTTTGATAAAAATGGTGCTACATCTGATAGAGAAATGGAAGGTCTTAATATTATGGAATTAGATTATACCATTACAGAGTTTTCTAGATTTAAAGCAGACTCTATGGATGCTAAAAATGAAATGTATAACACTATAAGTAATACTGGTATGGTTTCTATAAAAAATATGCCAGTTAGCGTAGATGATTCTTTATCAAAGAATCTCTTAAATGTGTATCTTATTGGATGTATGCTGGATAGCAATCTAATAAGCGAAGATTATCATTTACCTATCACTTTAAAAGATAAAAAGAAATCTGTCGAGAGGGAAACATAATTAGCTACTAAAAAATTATATATTTATTAACTTTATAGTAAAACAAATAGGAGGTTGATTAAAATGGGTGATAAATTTGGTGTAATAAATGAAATTGGAGATCTTGGTCTTGGATTTGACGAATTGTCTGAAAAAGACCAAAAGATTTTAAAAGAAGAAAAAGAAGAAGAAAAGGATTCAAAGTAATATAGTTTCAAATTAAGGGTTGTACTTTATGTGCAACCTTTAAAATTTTTCGTAGGGGGTATTTTAATGAGTGATGTAAAATTAAGAAGAAATACGAAAACTGCAAAACAATCAACACGTAGGATTAGTTATCCGGTATTGCTTATGTATATAATTTGTGTTATTAATTTATCTACATTAGTTATTCTTAGTAACCAACTATATGATATAAAACAGTCTATAAAAGTTATGGAAGAGTATCAAAAAGATCATAATACTATTAATAAAAAGATGGAAGGTATATTAAACGATATATCTGTTAATTTAGATAAAGAACCAACTCCAAAAGATATTACTATAAAAAAGAATAATAGTATTAATAATACTACAGACCTTAAATTAACAGCAAAATATACTGTTGAAGATATGAATAAAATTATAAATGAATGGGATAAACATGTAAAAAATGGAACCCCGTTTAAAGACCAAGGTCATGTTTTTGTTAAAGCTGCAGAAGAAACTGGACTCAATCCAATATACATATTAGCTCATGCTGCTTGGGAAAGTGGTTGGGGGAATTCACATATAGCTAGAGATAAAGGTAATTATTTTGGTATTAATGCTGTAGATAGATCTTCTTATCATAGTGCTTATTCTATGGGTAGTACTTTAGAAGAAGGAATTATTAGTGGGGCAATATGGATAAAAAATAACTACTATAATAAAGGTAAAACAGATTTGAATAAAATGATATATGGTGGTAAAGCATATGCGTCAGATAAAGATAAATGGATATCTGGAATAATATCCATTGCTAACACATCAATAAGGATGTTGTGAAGGGAGTTGATAAAATGCGTGTAAAAATAAAATATGTTAATGAAAGCGAAGACGTATTACATGATATTACAAAAATATATTGTAATCATGAAAATGTGTATGATCAAAGAGGTAAAATAATATTCGGGTCAGATATTCACGATACTGGATTTACTGTTGATATTAAAAACATTCTTAAAATTGAAATTGGTAAATAACCTATTATAATTATAAAATATGATTATATATTATAATTATATAAATTAAGTGAGGGAGATGTTTATAAATGAATAATGCAAAAATTATTGGTATTGGGGCTGCTGGGAATAAAGCAGCAATTATGGCTATCGAGGCAGGATTTCCAAAAGATAATGTAATGTTATTAAACAGTACATTGAAAGACATACCATTAAATTATAAAGATATTGCTATTGAATTATCAGGCGCTCATAAAGGGTGCGGAAAAGAAAGAGATTTAGGTAAACAAATTACATTTGAATCTATCAAAAATGAAACATTACCATTGGATAGTTTCTGCGATCCTAATGATAAAATGGTTATTATCGTTAATAGTTCTGAAGGTGGTACTGGATGCGGTGGTAGCTCAGTATTAGCAAAATATATTAAAGGAGTTTTGAAACAAAAAGTACATATGTTTGTATTTGTTGGTTTCGAAGAAGATCCTCGTGGATTAAAAAATACTGTAGATTATTTTAAAGAAATTAATGAAGAATATACAGTTCAGGCTATTTCTAATAAGAAGTTTTTAAAAGAAGCAAATGGTAATAAACTTAGAGCAGAAACTCTTGCGAATGAAGAATTTGTTCGTAGAATTGAAATTCTTCTTGGTAAGGATATTATTGAATCTGAAACTAATATTGATGAAACAGACTTAACTAAATTAACTACAGAACCTGGATTTATGACTATAGAATATGGTCAACTTGATAAAATAAAAAATATTGAATCGTTTAATAAAACCGTATCTGATATTATTGATAATAGTAAATCTCTTGATATAGAACCTACAGCTAAACGAATCGGTGTTATTTTAAACATATCTGAAAAGACAAAACATAATATAGATTATTTCTTTAACACTATCAAACATAAATTTGGAGTACCTTTTGAAAATTATACACATGTACAATCAGTTCAAGAACCTGAATATATCGCTATTATTTCAAGTGGTATGAAAATGCCTGTAGAGGATATTGTCACCATTTCTAATAAATTTAAAGAGACTTTTAATAAAGTAAACTCAGCTAAAGACGAATTTTTTAATATGGATTTAGATACAGGATTGGATACAAGTGAATTTGATATGAAGAAACAAGAAGATCCTGACTTGGCTCAATTAGATAAGAAAAATTTCTTTAATGACTTTTCTCCAATAAATAAATCAACTACATTTAAGGAATTAGAATCTATGAAAACAAAATTTAAAGGTATTATCAAGAAAGAAGATAAAGAGGAGGAAAGGGAAGAAAGTAATGTGAAAAACTATTAAAAGAAGGGAAGTATATAAATGTTTGGAAAGCTCTTAACAGAAGTTAAAACCGTTCCACCAAAAGAAGTAGATTTCGATTTTATTAATAATATTACAACTAATGCTAGTTTATTTAGAGCCAAAATAAATTCTATTTCTACAATGGAAGATAAAGAATTATACGATTTAGTAAAAGGGTCTTACCAATCTATTTTATATGAAATTTCAAGTAGACAAGATAAAGAATATTTAGATGTATTTACCACACCAAAATTTATAACTATATTAACTCAAGTATTAAATTCAGTTAATCTTTCTTATAAAGAAAAGATTTGTTGTAATAAGTTAGTATATGATTATATTACTCTTAAAAATAACGACCCTTATATAAAAGAACTTCTGTTTATTTTATCTAAGTTAGTTAATAAGGATAATATTAAATTATTGCTATTTTTGGAATTGCCTGAGAATATTGCCACTTATATAGCTTTGGCTAGATTGTCAGATCTAAAAGAAAGTGTTAATATTAAAAGAGTAAATTTCATTATTGCAACAACATCGCCATCAATAATGACACCACAAACTATTATATATATTTATGAAAGATTATTTGATTCGATAAGAGAACTATTCATAACAATAATGTTTGATGTGTATGATGAAGATGAAGAGTTGTTTACTGAAGATGTAATGGAAGTATACGCCAATATATCTTTAGCTATTCTAACTCTATTAAACGTGCTTCCTATCAATGGTATCAAAAGTATATTAACTTCGTATGGTGAGGATTTCAAACTTACTTATAAAGGAAATATACACCTTGTTAGATTTTCTTTAAGATCTATTTCATCTACAGATTTTAATAGAATACATAACATGGTTGAACTATTGGAAAGTGAAGGAGTTCATGTACCGTGAGTTTGTAAAGAATAGCTTTTGCTATTCTTTAATTTTTTAAAAATAATATGAGGTGATTAATTATAACAAAACAAAAGATAGATCGGTTTTCTGGAGAGTATGATTTTCTTTCTAATTTTTATGAAACAGATGTATATCTTGATGGAGAGCTATACCCGTCTGTAGAACACGCATTTCAAGCAGCAAAAACTACTAATCCAAAAGAAAGAGAAAAAGTGCGCTTAGCTAAAACTCCTGGATGGGCTAAGCGTATAGGAAGATCGGTTAAATTAATAGAAAATTGGGAAGGTATAAAAGAATCTATAATGGAAGAACTTCTAAGATCTAAATTTGACAATAATGAATTAATAAGAGAAAAACTGCTCGCTACAGGAGACGCCTTCCTTGAAGAGGGTAACACTTGGAGGGATAGGGAGTGGGGAGTTTATAATGGACAAGGAAAAAACAAATTAGGATTTTTACTAATGAAAGTGAGAGACTCATATAATAGAATGTATTAAGTGTAATTAACAGAGGGGAATCGGAACCCCTCTTTTATTTTTTATTACACACTTAACTTTATAATAAATATTAAACTGATGGAGGTAAAATACCTATGTCTTTATTATCATCTATATTTAGAGAAAAAGTTTCAAAACATAAAGATTTTAGAATGAGAAATGAATCAGAATTTGATGTAGGATATCCTAGTGGATTTCTTAATTTTGATTTTATAAATGGTGCTATTATCCATGTAAGATCAGAAGAAAGAAATTTTAAATACTATTCTATCGGGGTAACAGATGGCTCCCTTATTACTGTTATTGGGAGATCTGGTTGTGGTAAAACTACATTTATTATACAATCATCAGCAAATATTATAAGACAGTTTCCAACTGCTTGTATATTTGAAGACTCTATTGAAGGCGGTATTATTCAAAATAGGAAAGAGGCACTATCTAAATTTTATGGAGAAGAATTAAAGAAAAGATTTGTTTCTAGAAATACTGGTATTACTGCAGAAAATTTCTATGAAAGAATTAAAATGATTCATGATATGAAATTAGAAAAAAGAGAAGAATTCGAATATGATACTGAATTGTATGATAATGTTGGTAATAGAATATTTAAATTAGAGCCAACTATATATATACTAGATTCTATCGCATTAATTATGCCAGGTAAACTTACTGATGAGGATGAATTATCTGGACCGATGGCTACTACTGCTGGGGCCAAATCTATAACTGATATATTTAGACGTATTATACCGATGCTTAAAACTGCAAATATTATTCTATTTGTGGTTAATCATATTTTAGCAGATGTAAATATAAATCCTATGCAACGTAAAAAAGCTCAAGTATCTTACTTAAAACCAGGTGAGCGTCTTCCAAAAGGTGATACTGTTATATATTTATCTAATAATATTATTAGACTTGATGATAAAACTAAATTAAAAGAAGATGAAACTTTTGGTATTAATGGATCAATAGTAGAACTTACTTTAGTAAAATCTAGAACTAGTAGAGCTGGACTTGTAACACCATTAGTATTTGATCAAAATAAAGGATTCGATCCAGAATTATCATTATTTATTATGATGAAATCTCTTGATAAAATAAATGGAGCTGGGATAGGAATGTATTTTGGGGATAATAAAGAATATAAATTCTCTCAGAAAAACTTTAAAAATAAATTAAAAGATCCTGAATTTAGAGCTATATTTACAAAAGAAGTTTTCGAGGTATTGAGGTCTATACCAGTTGAAATCGAATATGAAGACCCAGAATATTTATTAAATAACGAGATCATGGCTATGTTTAATGTATCTTAAAATAAAAAGAAAATATATATTATATATCTGATAGGTTAAGTGACCTATCAGATATATGCTCATATAAAGGAGGTTGTTTTTGTGGCTACAAATATTAATTTAACTGAAGAGGCAAAAGAAATTGAAAAAAGGATACCGACCCCAGAACATCGTTTAGCAAAAGGATTGTTTCAACCGTTTAATGATACAAATTCTGGCTCTAGAAAGTTATTAGCTAACGTCCATAGGGAACATGCTGTTCCCTTATTAAACCCAGAAGTTGCTTTAATTACTACGGGGTATGAGAATGAATTTGGAAGATATTCATCTTCTTTTATTGAAGCAAAATCAGATTATTTAGTTATATCTAAGATTGCTAAGTTTAGTAAATTACAAGCATACAATTACATTGTTATATTATTAGATATGGAAAATAATATGTTAGATTTTGTAGAAAGGGTATCTTATAAACATATAACAGAAGCATATGGGTTTGATTTTAATAATTGTTATTTAGATTCTCTTGAAAAAGGAGTAATGATCTATAAGGGGGATGTTGTAAAAAAGAGTACATCTTTCGACTCATATAATAATAGAATAGATGGCGTGAATCTTTTAACTATGTACCTAAGTTCTGATGATACTATGGAAGATGGTATAGAAATGTCAAAGAGCGCTGCAAAGAAATTCGAATTTCCATTATATAAAAAGATCCCTATTATGATTAATGATAATGATATTTTACTTAATTTATATGGGGATAATAATACCTATAAAACAATTCCTGATATTGGTGAGAATGTCAAGGATGGATTGGTCTGTGCAATTCGTAGGCATATAAAAGAGGAATCGTTATTTACTCAATCTTATAATAGATTAAGAGATATAATGATGTCAGATGAAAAAATTACTACTGAAGGAGAAGTTGTAGATCTAAATATATATTGTAATAACCCAGAAAGGTTAAAGAGTTCGTTTTATTACAATCAATTAAAATACTATTATGATGAAAATATAAGATTTTGTACAGAAATTGTAAATGTTGTAGAAAATACTATTGGTGAAAATAAGAATTTAAAAATGACTTATTTATTACAAAAATTATATTATACATGTAAAGATGTATTAGCTGGAAAACCTTATATCAAAGAAAAACAATTTTCTAATATTATCATGGAGATTATAGTAAGAGAAATAAAAGGTATAGAACAAGGCGATAAATTCGCAGATAGATATGGAGGAAAAGGAGTAGTTCCTAAAATAATTGATGATGAATTAATGCCAAAATTAGATACTGGGGAAACTATAGAAGTAGTATATAATCAAGCTACTGTTGTAAATAGAAATAATGCTGGACAATTATTTGAAACAGAACTTAATTTTATAAGTTCTTATATAGTAAACTTTATAAGGACAGGCGTGTTAGATTTTAATGAAAGTTTTTCTTTAATATATAAATTTGTTAAGTTAGTAAATGAAGAACAAGCTGAATATATGTTTGATACTATAATGTCACTAGAGGATGAAGATAGAGATTTATATATACAATCTTTATGTGAAGATAATGGTATATTACTGTCATTAAGACCAATCTCTGATAGTGTAACTATAGACGATATAGCAAAAATATATAAAGAATTTCCATGGATAAATCAAAGAACTCTTACAGTTCCAATAGAAGATAGTAATGGAAACATAAGATATATAGAAGCTCGTAGAAAAGTAGTAGCGGGGAGAAAATATATATATAGGTTAAAACAATATGCTGAAGAGAAGTTTAGTGTGACATCTTTATCAGCAACAAATTTAAGGAATGAAAATACTAGAAGTAAAGCTAATAAATTATACAAAGGGTTGTTTACAAAAACTCCAATTAGATTTGGAGGAATGGAATCTGGTAATTTGTCTCATCTTGGCATGGAAACTGTTATTGTTAACTTGATGCTATATTCTACTTCACCTCATGGAAGAAGATTGACAGAGCAATTGTTAACTGGAGATCCATTTAATATAGATATTAAATTAGACGAGAATTCTAAAAATAGAAGTGTAGAAATATTTAATACTTTGTTTAAAACTATGGGACTTGCATTAAGTTTTGAGAAGGTTTATAAAGATATAAGAAAACCATTGTTTAGAAGACATCCTCTTATAAATTATAATAGAATGTTTAGAAAACCAATTAGATATATACCAGAGGAGGAAAGAGCTACTTATGACAATGATAAAGAATTTTTAAAATATAGAAAGGAAGGAGTGCCATTTGGATTTAGAAGACCATTGTTTAGAAGACATCCTCTTATAAACTATGGGAAAAATAAAGATAAAGAATAACTATATACTATAGTTATATAATACTACTATATGGAGGTATATATGAAGTTTACAACAACATTGAGTGATATCTTAGATTCATTGAAAAAAGGAAGATTGGATTTGATTACGATAGAAAATAGTACACTTATTAATAAGTGTACTATTGATCTATTATCTAAAGAAACCCACGATGTTGGGGAAATAACTAAAATGGGATTGATAATAAATATATCAAATATCCTATATAATAATACAGATAAATCAATACTTCCATTGGAAGATGGTGTATATGATTTGTTATCAGTTTTATATAAAAAATATAATCAATACTATCAAGTAGGAGCAACACCAATTAACTTTGAACAAAATGGTGGTATAACTACTGATATGGTAGAAAAAAGAATGAGGAAACCAATAAGAGATTTATCAAAAGAAAAAGAAGAATTCTTGTATATGTCTGATTTGATGAAGACACCGGATTTAAATATAGATAATTATTTTAGAAGACCACTTATAAACTACAATGGGGTAGAATTAAAAAAGAATATAAATACTCAGCATAAATATCCTAAGTTAGTTGGAACTTTGAATAAGTGTAAATTTGTTTTAAATTGTCAAGCTAAAGAAAGAGGAGTATTTGAAAATTCCAATGTAGAAATATTTGAAAGGGATTTTATACAAAAACATATAGAAGCAGGAATATTAAATCCAGATAGAAAGTTTTATTTGGTAGCAGAATTAAAATACGATGGTATTTCTGTGGAAGCAGAAGTATCTGATAGAATTTTATCAGCAAGAAGTAGGGGGGATACTAATAATAATATAGCAATAGATCTAACTCCTGTTTTAGGAGGTCATAGATTTAAAAGAATGGAATCTCTAGAAGAAACAAATATATTTGGTATGAAGTTCGAAGCTATTGTAACTTATCCTAATCTAAGAAAATTATCTGAAATTAGAGGTAAGAACTATGTTAATGCTAGAAATGCTATAATAGGTATAACTGGATCTCTAGATGCACACACGTATAAAGATTATATAACTCTTATACCACTAGCAACTTCATTAGAAGTAGATAGGTTAACTGAAATAGAATTTATGAACAAATATTATAATTCTGGAGAGTATCTTAGGTATGCTGTATTATACGGAGATTATAAAGAAATATTATATCAAGTTAAAAAATTTGTAGAAGAAGCAGAATATCTTAGAACATTCATTCCGTTCATGTATGATGGAATAGTGTTATCTTATATAGAACCAGATTTGATAGATGCTTTAGGTAGAAAAAATTCTGTGAATCTTTATAGTGTAGCTATTAAATTTAATGCTTTGAAGAAACAAACAAGGTTTGTAGGATATACGTATAGCGTTGGTCAAAATGGAGTTATAACTCCAATGATTCATTATAACCCAGTAGAGTTTTATGGAACTATTCATACAAAGTCAACTGGTCATTCGTTTAAAAGATTTGTAGATTTAGGTTTAAAAATAGGTGATATAATTGATATAGAATACACACATGATGTTATGCCATATGTAAGCAAACCAGATATAGAAGAAAATAAAAATAATCCATACGCTCCTGTAGAGTTTATTGAATTTTGTCCATCTTGTGGTAATCAATTGAGAAGTTCAGATAGTGGAAAAACTATAATATGTGATAATAAACATTGTCCAGAGAGAAATATAGCTAGAATGACAAACATGTTACAAAAATTAGATTTAAAAGATTTTTCAGAAGAAACATTAAGATCCTTATCAAAGTTTTCTCTTACAGAATTATTTAATTTAACAAGAGAAGATATATTGTTCTTAGGCGAAATAAATTCTATTAAATTTATACAAAGGATAGATAAATTAAAAGAAGACCCAATATATGATTATAAAATAATAGGATCTTTAGGATTCACATCTATAGCAAATGAAAAGTGGAAATTAGTATTAAGTAAAATATCTATATACGAATTGTTATATATGCCAGGAGAAAAATTAAAAGTATTACTTTCTAATGTAAAAGGTATAGGGCCAATTACCATAGAAACAATATTAGATGAAAGAGAATTTTTCTTATATGATTTGATAACCATATCTAAAATGAAAAATATAATAAAATCAAGTGATATTAAATTTGGTAAAACAATAAGATTTAGTGGGATAAGAGATAAAGAGTTGTCTGATAAATTAAATAATATGGGACATGATGCAAATCCAGATGGTAATGTAACTAAAACCACAGATATATTAATAATACCAAATGAATCTTATACTAGTTCTAAAACATCTAAAATTGGAGAACAAACAATAATAGCAACGTATGAAGATTTTGTTACAAACATGGATAAGTATCTGTAAAGATACTTATCCATAATCTATAATAGTTATATATTATATTTTTATAATAAAAGAAAGGTGAGTGATAAAAATGGCGCGAATATCGTGCAAATCAATTACTATAGGAGATTCTATGTTAGTTACTAATGAGAAGGGAATGTTCGATATATCTGTACAAAGAAGACGCTATCATATACACAAAGCTGAAGTGCCACAACTTCCAATTAATTCAATTTCGTTTTATTATAATATGGATTATCTTACTCTCTTTTTTGGAGAGACTGGATTGTATCGTTTATTTACAAAATATCACGATGAACTTTATGTATTAACAGAAAAAGATTTAAATCTAGTTAAATTAGCAAAAACCAAACCTATTGTCACTGAGTATAAAGATAAAGACATACGTATACTTCTAGAATTTCTTGAAACACAGATTGATCACGCTTTAAAAAATTATAATATACCTGTTGCGCTTGTTGATAATGACTGGATACCAAGATACAATAAAATGGATGACTATTCCATGTTAGAAATAATATAAGGAGTGATAAAATATGTTATATTTAAGTCTTTGTAAAATTGTTATAGGAGAGCCTGTATTAGATAGAGATAATATTTATGAATATGATGGAACGCCTTTTATATATCCATCTATAAAGGAAACTCAATTTAATTCGATTTTAATTCATTATGGTGGTGAAAATTTTGATGATTTTATAGGAAACAGTGAAGTAGGATGCTTATTATTTAATAACGGGATTATTTCATTAACGAGAGAAGATTTATATAAAATTAAATCAGCAAAATCTGCATTTAAACCTACTAATAAAGGAGGTGAAAATATATATAAGTTACTAGAATTTTTAGAAACACAGGTTGATTATGCTTTAGAAAATTGTAATAGACCTGCTATATTAATTGATCATCACTATGAAGAAGATGATATATCCAAGGTTCTACTTTTCGATTAATCTAAAAATTTGAGGTGATAAAAATGGGTATTAGTATTGTTATAGGAGAAGAGGTATTAGAACCCTATACTGAAGGGTTTATAAGTGTAGAGGTGGATGTAGAAAGAAGACGTTACCCTATAAACAAAGTAGGTGATCAAACACTAGATAGACATACAAATCGCATATACTTTAATTATATAGGTTTCATAGTTTTTTTAGAAAGATGCGGGTTGTACGATTTATTTAACAACGAATATACTGGTCTTGTTGGTACGCATCCTGGTGCTTGTTATATTACACAAAAACATTTAGATACAATTAGGGAGGCAAAGAATACGCTTAAAATTCGTGATGAAGATGATAAAAATATCTATAAGGATTTACAATTTTTTGAAAGACAATTTGAATATGCTTTAAAAAATTGTAAAGTTCCTATCATAATTAATTATTGATTTGATTAGTATTAAACAAATTATATTATAGGCATATATTATATCTTTGAGTAAAAACTATATTTATTTAAATTTAGGGGGAATGTTAAATGACGTGTACAATTACTGTAGGAGAGGCTAATATCGTATCTAATGGAGTAGGATTGGTTGTGTCTATAGAAGAAAGATATAGCGGTTTAGATCAAAGAGATCCAATAAATAAATTTACTTTTAATAAGGAAGATCTTATGCAGATATTAAAAAGACCTAACTTAAATTATTTGTTTGGTGCTTTTGGTATTGGCATGTCAATTCGTAATACATTAGTTAACCCATTAACACAAGATTTATTAAATAGGGTTAGAATGGCAAAATCTACAATTACAGTTGATGAAGAAACTAAAAATATCTATAAGGTTTTAGAATTTCTTGAAGAACAAATTGAATATGCTTTAAAAAATTGCAATATCCCTTCTATAAAAATAATATGATAAAATAGTAATTTAAAAAATTATAAAGACTCAAACTATATTATAAGTATATATTATATCTTTGAGAAACCTAGGTATACTTATTTAAATTTAGGAGGAATTTTAAATGGATCAAGAAATCAAATTTTCAGATTTACAAAAGGACAGCAGGATTCCAAATATGTACCAACAAAATATGGCTGGCGTTTGTCTTGAATGGTTAATAGACGAGACTTATATAGTCTATGGAACTCTATTTCTGTCTATTGCAAAATTCTTATCAGCGGTTAAAACTAAAGACCATAAGAATGCTATTGTGTTTGAAGATCTTAAAGGGAATTTTAAAATGGCTGGAGTCGTCCAACATCACGAAAATAATGAAGAAACAGACGATCCAGGTAACTGGAGTTTCATTATTACTTTCGATAAAGAAGACGTTTCTGATTGCATCATTCATAAGTTTAATGATGTTACATTTTATATGTTTGCCAACAGAGCAATTTTTGAGTATTATAATTACGGATTTGAACATGGTGATCGTGATGTTTATGGATTACTTATGGGTGCTGTGGATGTACTTATCGATTGGCTGGATAAGAATGCGGAAATTAATGGTGCGGTAGAGTTAGAAGGATTTTTCCAAGCTCGTGCTACCATTAAAGATGGGATTAAAGAATTCTCTGTTGTCCCATCAGCAGAGTTAAAACGTATTATCAAAGATGATGCTAAAATTTCTAAATAAATATAAAACAATAAACTGGTATGATTATTTCATACCAGTTTATTTTTAATAACAGAGGAGGATACTATAAAATGATTAGAAAAGCTATAATAGAAGGAAAAATATCAGAAGTTTTAACTATAGATGAATATGTAAAAAGAAATAGAGAAGATCAAACTAATATATCAGTAAACATTGACGGAATGATCCTTCCAGTAAAAAATAAGAATGATGATGGTCCTGGTGTATATAATAAAGTATTATTATATCAAGTTGTTAAACCTTCAGAAGAACAATCTTCTGACTATTCTTCTGAAAAAATGATCGATTTTAATAACACTAATACAATAAAGGAATTGATTGAAAAAGAAAATAGATTTAAAAGTATGGAAAAACCCATACTAACAACAGTTAATAACTTATACAAGCCTATAATTGGACCCAATGATAGTCCAGAAATGGTTGCGTTAAAAACAGCTCTACTGGAAAAAAATATAGATTTGGATAGTTACAAACATAGATTTTCGTCTCCTACGCAATTTAATAATAATAAATATGCTTTAGAAGAAGAGACTATTACTTCTAAGAAATTTAAATTATTATGTGATGTATTTGATTTAAAAGCAAAGATTATAATCGATGATAAAGATCCTGATGTTGCAAACCCAATAGGTAGAGAAATAATCGTTGAAATTACGGGAGGAGGAGAAGACGATTGAATCAATCAGAATTAATAAAAACTTATGCTGATAAATATAGAGAAAAATTTAACGAAGAGTTATTTGTACGAAATGAAAACGATATAATTGAAGAGTTAAAGAAGATTATATTATCTTGCCAAAGAGATAAATTCTTTATTATAAAAGTATTATCTTTTAGAGTGATCGAAGATTACAAAGAAATTAATGACATTTTGTATAATTATGAAGAATATATAATAAATAAAAGTAGCAAGAATAAAGATAAGAAAAGAAAAGATAATAAGTATGACTTTATAAATTTAAAAGATTTTGATATAAAATTACTTATCGTAAAGTATTTTATTAAAATCAAAGATGAACAAGAAGTTATAAACGTGTTAATAGCAGTGCCTAGAATTATCGATAAATATTATATGAGGTTAAATGGAAATGTGTATTCAGCTATGTATCAAATAGTTGATGCATCTACATATAATAATTCTACTTCCAATAGTAGCAAAAGAAGTATTACTTTAAGAACGAAGTTTCAAGCTATACGAATATATAGAAATCAATATCCTATTAAAACAACTAATAAAGAAGTTATAAAGGCTATGAACTTTAGAACAAACGTATTTAGTAAGTCAGTGTATGTTATATCGTATATATTTGCTAAATATGGGTATTATGAAGGATTAAAAATGCTTGGTTTGGATGGATCAATATTTATATCTGATAGCGATCCTAAAAATGAAAATTGGTATACATTTACTAATATCGGAGTAAAAACTACAGCTAAGAAGAATGAAAGAATATTTGTAAGCACACCTAAATATTTATTTGATAATAACTATGTAGTGCAATCATTAATTCATACAGTAATTGAATCTATAGGAAAAAATACAAATATAGAAGAAATGTTTAAAATTGAATTTTGGTTGAAAATGTTAGGGTCTAGGTTTAATACCAATTCTGAAAAATTTTTAGAAAAAGGTTTGTCAATTTTAGATTCCTTAGAATTTGTCTATGATCTCCCAACGAGAGATTCTATTCATTTACCATGGGAAAAGAAAAAGGACATTTATAACGTATTGAAATGGATGGTTGGAGAGTTTAGTGCATTAAGGCTTAAAGATAATTTAAATATTATTACTAAGAAAATTAGATATGCTGAATATATAGCTTCGTTATACGCAATGAAATTATCAACTGCTTTATATAAAATATCTCACCAAGGAAATCAAGCCAATATAAACTCTATCAAAAAAGCAATAATGATCAGACCAATGGAATTGATAAAACAAATTACTAAATGCAGATTAGTAAATTATAAAAACATGGTTAACGATACAGATTCTATAATGGCTTTAAAATATAGTTACAAAGATGTAGGTTCTAAAACTAGAGGGGTAAGCAATACAGTACCCTATGTATCAAGACTTCTTCATATATCTACAATGGGAATAACAGACCCAGATTCATCGTCTACTACAGATCCTGGCGTAACAGGATTCTTGTGTCCTATGGTTAAAATATATGATGGTCATTTTTCAGAGTTTGACGAACCAAATTCATGGGAAGAAGAATTTAAAAAGACTATGAGTTCTTATAAAGCTCTGGTCGGAATGAGAGAAGTTATAAGATCAAAGAGAGGTATATTAAATATTGATACGGAAAAAGATCAAGAAGAGAGTATAGAAGAAAGTATAAAAACGGTTCGTTCTTTAATAAAACCAATAAGAAAATTAGAAGATAACGATTTAGTATTTGGTTATCTTCCAGTTGAAGAAGGAGAGGTTATAGTATATGAGTAACGATTTATATAATAGATTTTTTGTATTTTCCCAACAGCAAATGGATTTAAGAATTTCAATAGAAAAGAAAACTGGTAAAAATCCCAAATTTGGAACTGTTATAGTAAACGGGACTCCGAAAGTATATACCGATATAGTGGCTAGTATGAATCAAGTTAGATTTGCTGATTCTATTATAGTTACATCAGGAGATATTAGAAAAATTAAATATACTCAACCATCATAAAAAGTAGGTGATTATATGGAAAACATGAGAAGACCTTTAAGAAAATTAGGATTTGGAAGGTGCAGATATTGCGGTGGAAGAATACAAGTTTTACACACAGAATCTACAATTTCAGATGTTAACGAGGAAGGATATCCGGTAAAATCAGATGTGGTATATACTAAGATAGTAGGAAGATGTTCTAATTGTGATTCTATGTCAAGACTAATGGAACATAAAATGAGATACGTACCAGATTCTGATATAGTAAGGGGCAGACTCGAAAAAGAGTCTGTCCGTGAAACTAAAACAACTATTGGAAATAAGAATCCAATATTGGAGGATTATTAATGTGAGTATATATGAAGATATTTATACTAAATTAGGTAAAATATTTACAATGGCAAAAACTATTGGAGTGTTATTCAATCCAAATAAAACATTAGATACTTTATTATATGCATCTTATGGATTAGATAATAATAAGTATATTCAGTCATTACCAATATCGATTGGTAATATTCGTATAATTTTAATAGAAAATAATTATGATGGTTATCTTAAAGATTGCGGGTTATTTGAATATAGTAAACTACTTCCCACTACTCTAGTAATATTTGTTGATAATATACTAGAAGGGAATTTGTTTATGAATCTATATAATACAATTAAAGCTATTCTGTTTATAAATGATGGAATTGATTATTTAAATTCACCGCTATCTAATACTATAGAAGGAAAAACTAATACAGTAGCACCTATATTATTAGCAGCTAACTTGCTAAAATATAATTGTATGGATTTTGAATATGAAAAGATAGAACAAGATGTTTTGGAAATAAAGAATAGTTTACCAAAAGAATATGCAAATTTAGATGAGTTGATAAAGTTATCATTTGAAGCTAATGTTGCTATTATATTAGAATCTGGGATAGCATGTGCGTATATTAAGTAATTTAATAATAGAGTATGGTATTTCTATACTCTATTATATTTTGGAGGTTGTAATGAACCCTATAAAAAGGAGAGATCCTTGTAAGTGTGTAGAGTGTGGTAAGGAAACTTTAGTAGTTTATAATATGAATAAAAGTTATATAATATATAAAATATTATATGATAATATGAAAGATAAATTAGATAGAGTAGAACTATCTCATATATATTGTTATAACTGTAAAAAAAATTATATTATAGATTGGACTTTTGGGCATCCTAGACAGTGTATAACAAAAATATTATAATTAAGGAGTGGATACACCCACTCTTTTTCTTTTTATACCAATAAAGACAATATAATAAAATATAATGATTGGGGTTGGAGAAATGAGACTTAAAAAAGTGTATTTACAAGGTTATATAGGTATGTATAATGGTTCTGGGTTGGAAAGTGTAATAATAGATTTTACTAAGTGTAAAAATAAAATTGTTGTTATTAAGGGCGGAAATGGTAGCGGTAAAAGCACATTATATAGAGCGTTAACCCCATTGAACGATCCTAATAGCGAATTTATACCTACATTACATGCTGAAAAAAATATTATTTATACAGATGATTTATTCGATTACAATATAAAATATATTCATAATTTAAAACAAAATGGATCTAGAGATACAGCTAAAGGATATATAAAAAAGATAAACTTAGTAACCAATGAATCAATAGAATTAAATCCTAATGGAAATATATCTGAGTGTAGAGATATTATATTTGATTTATTTAATCTAGATCCTAATTTTATAGCTCTATCTCAACTAAACACTAATGATAGAGGTTTAGTAGATAAACGTCCTGCTGAAAGAAAGAAGTTTATTAACTCTATATTATCATCTGTGTCTGTATATAATGATATGTATAAGACTTTGACTAAAAGATCTTCTGTATTTAAATCTATGATTAATTCATTAACTTCTAAAATAGACACAATAGGAGATGAAGAAAAATTAAAAATGGCTTTATCTTCTATAGATGCGAGAACAAAGTCATTAATATTTAAACGAGATAAAATCATATCATCAATAGCATCATTTAAAGAAAAAATCAATTTGTTAGATCCAGACGGGTCTACAATGGTTAATTTTCTAGATGTACAAAATGATATTATTAGTCTAAAAGCAATTGTACACAGTTTAGAGGCTAAAATAAATAGAGAGAGTAGTAATAT
>Ga0153996_1000360_pt1 | contig 21023 bp, 19 predicted proteins | sample TSNC080MetaG_FD_104728 | JGI IMG/M metagenome (GOLD analysis project Ga0153996, IMG submission 104728) | Attine ant fungus gardens microbial communities from North Carolina, USA - TSNC080 MetaG | ecosystem: Host-associated > Fungi > Mycelium > Unclassified | place: USA: North Carolina, Lumber...
CATCAAAAGAATAGTTGAGTGTTCCTCCACCTAAATCATTTGGGATCCATTCAACCTCAAATTTAACCCATGCTTGCTTAGGGGTAAAAGTATAAACATTCTGATGATGCTTTAGGCTAATATGATCATTTGTAGGTATAACAAGAGCACAGTGAGCAGTACCTTTAGGATCATTAACATATGATCCTAACCCAGAGTCATTTTTATACGTATCAAACTCAATAATTAAGGAATTTCTTAAATATGTACCATGTGAAACAGTCTGAGTACTTTTTCCCGACCATTTTCTTCCACGATAGACCCCTAGCCCTTCTCCTGCACCACCTATAGCATTAATTCCAGCTGGGTCATTATGTAGTGTGAATGTCATACCATCAGCCACGTCGCCAGTTTTATTGTACTTATGCCCTAAATGCAGATACATTTCTGTTGTAAAAGGCTTGGTTAAGTCTAATTTTTCTTTTGCCCACATACCACCAAATTGATTTGTAGTATCAGGAGTGATAATCGCAACATTCGGATATTGATTATCAACCTTACTGTTTATCCCTGGGTCATTTTTCTTTGGTTCTACAATGTGAAAACGATCTGTAATATTTAAGCCATTGCCTTTCGGTGGTTCTACTGCAAATAAACCCTCTCCATAGGGAGCGGCAGCTTGAACCAATAATTTCATGTTGCTAATACAAATTGTCAAAACGATTAACAACATAAAAAATCGTCTAGTTTTCCATAAAATTTTTTTCATTATCTTCTTCTCCTTTTCTATTTTTTTAGCGATTTTTTATCCATTTATTTCCAAATAATAAATTGCAGATACAGTATACTGCATTGTGCACCTTTTTACAATGTTTTTATCGTATTTTGTTCGTTATAATGCAATCTGCATAGTTATATATTCGATATATTTCTTTTTTGCGATTTTGGCACGATAATTATTAAGAATACAGCCATGGTAATGCGTTAAAATGAAAATATTTCTAACTTTTAATTTTTGTGTATTAAAAAAAGAAGTTGATTGTTGTGTCTTTGACATCCTCCATGTCCAGGATCAATAACAACACCTACAAAATTTTTAGCTACAGTACTATTAATTGGGAATGGAGAATTCAACACACTCCATGTGCTATCATCAGCAATTCGATTGTCTAATTGGTTTGCATTTTTTGGGAAGTTAGATACTTCCTGTTTAGTGTTGCTTCCAACAATACCTTCTGGTTTGTCAGCTAAATTATTTAATTCACCTGATTCGCTTTGTAAATCAACTACATTCTCACCATGATTTTCTAATGGTAATCCAGATGGTCTTTCAAACTCTAAGATAATAGTATTCTTATTCATTACTTGTGCATTATTTGCGATATTTATATACTCTTGATTAGGCTTCACAGATTCCATTCTATTAGTAAACATGTTCTCACCGTTGATATCATTCATAAATGCCCTCCTTTTATACCTATGGTATTATATTTACCTATAAAAAAATGGTTACTATATCTTTTATTGCCTATAGTATATGCATAGCAGCTAATATAGCATATTACTGGTTGTATTCCAGATTATGTTAGTGAGTAAGTATATCTAGAAATCACTTGACTTAGTTAATTTACTTTTCTCAAACATGAATTGTAGTATTTAAAAACTTCTCATTTTGAGAAGTTTTTATTTGGGTTATAAAAGTAACATTTTTTTGTATAAGAAAGAGTTGTATAGCTATCACAAATTAATTTTATTGTTTGATTGTTCTAGTATTTTAATGTTACTAATTATAGGCTTTATTGGTCTTCATCTTTTTAGAATATGCTTTGCTTTATCATTTTTTTATAATTTTATTCTGTGTTAGTCGTATAATTTTTGCTGTATTCCTTTTTTACTATTATTTTTTTTGTACTATTTTATTTCTTTTTCATTTGCTTTTTCTACTTCTACATTTGTTTCTTTTTTATTTTCAATCATTTGTTTAAATACTTGATGCATGCCTGTACTTGCTAAACCAGCAATTGCACCATAAACAATATTTTCTAATGAGATAGTTCCCTTTGCAATACATCCTGTAATTGCACCTACGATACATAAGATGGTTGGTATATACTTATTATCTACATCTTTTATCCAATTTTTTAAGATATAACCTAAAGCTAAACAAGCTAATACTACAATTGCATAGTCACTGATAAAACTTAAATCAATACTCATTATCTTTCTCCCCCCCAATCGATAATTAAATAAGTTTTTTTAATTCTTTGTCTTCTTACATTCCATTAATTTGTACTTCTAAAATAGTTAATATAACTCTTTGTTTCAACCAGTGTTTCATCATGCTCTTCATAAAAATCTTGATGACTATACATATTATTTTTTAAATCTTAAATAAGCTCTAACATCAAAGAAATACTTTGGTTAATAAGCGATCGATCTAAAGATATATTGAAATACTTTCCCTACGGTTCGTATTTCATTTATCATTCTCCTCCCTTCAATATAGTTTATTAGTAAAATAGTTTTTTGAATGGGTAAAAAAAGATAAAAGAATAAGTTTTTTTATTTTGAAGTTCAAAATAAATATTGTTTTTTGTTGTAAATTGATTTAAAATAAGCAATATACTATGTTAGGAGGGACAAAATGTTACGAATAATAACTGATTCAACATCTGATATCTCTGTTGAAAAAGCAAAAGAAATGAAAATTGATGTTGTCGCATTAAATGTAGTATTTAATCAACAAAGTTATCGCGATGGTATCGATATAAATAATCAAGAATTTTATGAAAGATTAGAAACAGCTAAGATACTACCATCAACCTCTCAACCTTCTCCAGAAGCCTTTGTAAAGCTGTTTGAAGATGTTAAAGCAAATAAGCAAGAAGCAATTGTTTTATTATTATCTAGTAAAATTAGTGGTACTGTTCAAAGTGCTACGATTGCTAAAGATTTAGTTGATTATCAACATATCCATATTGTTGATAGCTTACAAACTACTATTTCTTTACATTTATTAGTTACAATTGCAACTACCTTACGAGAAGAAGGAAAGGATGCACAAAGTATAATTAATCAGATCAATGATTTAATTCCTCGTGCTAAACTTCTTGCTTATGTTGATACACTAGATTATTTGGTAAAAGGTGGTCGTTTATCAAAAACAGTTGGTATGACAGGTAAAATGTTACATATTAAACCCTTAGTTACCTTAAAAGATGGCTCTCTTGTTGTATTAAAAAAGGCTAGGGGAGCAAATAAAGCAACAAGTATGATTGTTGACTACCTATCGACTAATCAAAACTACCAAATAGATCACAATTATCCTTTGTTTTATGGCTATACAGGTAATGATGAAGGATTAGAATTATTCATTTCGACAATACAAGAAAAACGGCAATTAACCAATAAACCATTTGTTGTAAAAGCAATTGGAAGTGTTATTGGTACTCATGCAGGTCCTGGAGCAAAAGCCTTCTCTTTCATTGCAAAGAAACCAAAGTAATCCTTTGGTTTTTCTATTATAGTAAATATATTTTAAATAAGTTGATAAGTAATACACTATCAAAGCTAGTATTAAACCGCTTTCTTAGCATCTATCTTGAAATAAGGCAGTACTAGTTATACAATTATTATATATACAGTGCTTAATTAAAGAGGAGGAATATCATGAATTATTCAAAATTAAAGCCATTTCCAGAAGGTTTCTTATGGGGTGGAGCAACTGCAGCAAATCAATGTGAAGGTGCATGGAATGAAGATGGCAGAGGTCCAACAACTATTGATACGTTTGGTGCTGGTCCAGGACGTATGGCTGATACTAATTTAGTATTAGATCCAAATAAATATTGTCCCAATCATAAAGCAATTGATCATTATCATCATTTTAAAGAAGATATTGCTTTATTTGGAGAAATGGGATTTAAATCTTATCGTATGTCAATTGCATGGAGTAGAATTTTCCCAAAAGGTGATGAACTAGAACCAAATCAATTAGGATTAGAATTTTATGACAAAGTATTTGATGAATGTATTAAACATGGAATTGAACCAGTTGTTACACTTGATCATTTTGATTTACCATTACATTTAGTAAATGAATATGGTGGATGGAAGAATCGTAAATTGATTGAATTCTTTACTAGATATGCTAATACAGTATTAGAAAGATATAAAGATAAGGTTACGTATTGGATTACTTTTAATGAAATTAATGTTGGATTATTTGCACCTCATATGAGTTTAGGAGTAAATGGAAAAAATCAAAGTGATGTATTCCAAGGTTTACATCATCAATTTATAGCAAGTGCTTTAACTACTAAAATTGCTCACGAAATTAACCCAGATAATATGGTTGGGTGTATGTGTGCATATAGTGCTAATTATCCGTTTTCTTGCCATCCAGATGATGCAATTGGTGCTTTAAGAACTGATCAAATTGGTAGACATTTCTTTATTGATGTCCAAGCAAGAGGATATTATCCTAGTTATATGGAACGATATTTTAGGGAAAATAATATTGAAATATATACAAAATTTGGAGATGAAGAAATCTTAGCTTGTCACACTGTTGATTATATTACTTTTAGTTATTACATGTCATCTACGTATTCTGCTGATGCAGCGAAAGATAAAACAGCAGGAAATATGATGTTTGGTGTTAAGAATCCTCATTTAGAAACTAGTGATTGGGGATGGCAAATTGATCCTGTTGGTCTTCGTTATGCATTAAATACACTTTATGATCGTTATCAACTTCCATTAATGATTGTTGAAAATGGATTGGGAGCTAAAGATGTGGTAGAAGATGATGGATCAATCAATGATGATTATCGTATAGATTACTTAAGAAAACATATTAATCAAATGAGAGAAGCTATCACTGATGGAGTAGATTTAATTGGATATACTCCTTGGGGATGTATTGATTTAGTAAGCGCTTCTACTGGTGAAATGAGTAAAAGATATGGATTTATTTATGTTGATAAAAATGATGATGGTAGTGGAACTTTTTCGAGATCAAAGAAGAAATCTTTTGGCTGGTATAAGAATGTAATTGCTACTAATGGAGAAGAAATAGAATAATATATACTATTGTGACTGTACAAATAGCTTTTTAAAGTTACTTTGTACAGTCTTTTATTTTATCCTTATATTTATTTAGTTCTTTAAACTCTTCTCTATCAGCAATTCCTACACTACCTAACTATCTATCATCACTGTACATCGCTTCTGCCATGGTTACTGGAAAGTTAGATTTGCAAAGTGCTAACATATTGAAACTTTCTTAAAGTTGCAGTTTTAATTGAATTTGATATTCTCTTTAGTAGAGATTTACAGAAGTGTATTTGCTTGATGGAATAGATGGGAGTATGCCTTATTCCCTTGCTTTTTATAATCAAAATACCAAGCTGAAAAAAATCAAAGAAAATGGTTTGTTTGACTCTAAAAAACTGTTATGATTATTATAAGATAAATAAAAGAAAGGGATGATATTAATATGGGAAATGGAAAAAAAAATTTAGTAATAATTATTGTTTTAAGCTTGTTGGCAGTGGGACTTGGTGGATATATTGTTTATGAAAAAGTATCAAATAATGGAATAGGAACTGAAAATAAGAAAACTACAAATAATGATGAAATCATAAGTGAAGATAATGCTAACCAATTAACAAATAACACTTATAATGTTGAAGATTATGTTGTAGTTAGCGATTTTGAGCTTAATGAAAATTGTATTGATTGTGGTACTTATGGAACAGTAAAAAAAATTGAATTCAAAGAGCTGTCTATCGGAACAACAGCAGAATTTATAAAGTTACACGAAAACTTTATTTATCCAAATGCTTTAGACACTCAACAACTTTCTAATACTGTAACCTATTCAACAAACAATAATATTTTATCCGTTTATACAACTGAAAAAACAGAATATTCTTCAGGACCAGACTATAATTTTTATAGCTTAAATGTTAATTTAGATAATAATAAAATAATTACAAATGAAGAATTAATAAAAATGTACAACTTGGATATCAACTCAATATATGAAAAAATATTAAACAATCTTGCTACTACTGTTACAGTTGATCAATTTCTATTAGATGTATATGGTGATATACTTGCTCCAACTATTTTAGTAGAAGATTTTAAAAACAATATTTCTGATTATGTGAAAACTTTGAATAACAAATATGATATTTTTACTTTATATGTCAAAGATAATAAAGTGAATTTAGCTTATTCACAACGTGAAATATTAGCATTATTAGGTATGGGATCTCATATGGATATAGGCCTAGTTAAAGACCCAACACTTACATTACTTACGTTGAATTAGAATTTTAGTTGAAAAAACAATCTAATAATACATCAATTATTGCGTTGTTATAGCCTCTTACTGTAAAAGTAAAAAGATTAGGTAGTTAAATCATCATTTATCTACCTAATCTAATACCATTTACCCATAAACGAGTAAGAACCTCGTTTTTATTTTAACTTCAATACTTTTCTTAATCCATAAACTAACAAGGCAAATCCGATTCCTACAACAATAAAAGCATATTGAATCCCAATGGTATCACCTAAATATCCTACAACAGGAAAAAAGATAATCATAACAATGCTATAAAACATGCTACTAATACTAATTAATGTTGCTCTTTGTTCAGATGGTATTTTTTTTTGCATTTCTGTATCATTAATTGGATTAGAAAATGAACCTAATGCATTAATTGCTATAAATATAATCAGTAATACATAAGATGTAATAAACGATGTTGCCATTAACAATATTGCAACAACAATCCCAACAATACTAAGCATTAATCGTGAATTAAATCGTTTCGTCATTATAGAAGCTAATTTAATAGAGGCTGTTTGAACAATGCCACTAATGAATATTAATATTGAAATTTCTCTTCCTAAATAACCTATATTTTGTAAATATGGTTGAAAATAGAAATAGAATGTTGCTACACAAGCTTGTAGAATACCACAATAGATCATTAAATACAACAAATCTAAATCGTTCTTTAAGATAGTAAAGGCTATTTTAAATATCTCAAAATAATCTTTAAATGTTTGTCTTTCCTTTTTTTGAGGTAAAGGTTCTTTCATAAATACTGCAAACCCTATAGCAATGATAGCAAATACTATTCCAATAATATAAACTCCTTCAAAATAGATATCTAGAATGACTCCCGCAAGAATTAATCCTGCGTTATAAGCAATTTCATCAATAATTCTCATATTCGAAATTACATCAATATAGTTACCTTCTTCTTTTAATTGCTTTAAACTATCATAAACAATGGCCTCATTTGATCCTGAGGTTAGTGCATAGGATAATGCCGAAAACACAAATCCTATTGATAATAAAAGAAAACTATGACTAAATAACATAATACCATAGCCAATGATTGCTGCGATTCTGCCTAGAATGATTGTTTTTTTTCTTCCAAATAGATCAGCAATTGCACCTGATGGTACTTCAAATGAAAAACTAGCAATATGGAAAATCGATTCCATAATACCAATTTGAAGCAAACTCATTCCTTTATAACCTAAATACAACATCCACATATTCGTAATACCAAAGGCAAAAAACCATTGAAACCAATAATTTAATTTTATATTTCTTTTCATTTTATATCTCCTTAACTATTTGCATATACAAAAAAGGAGATTAATTACCTAATCTAATTTAGTTGTAACCATCCCCTTTCAAATTTGTTATATGTGCTAGTTGCACTGAACTACTGTAAATTTTATATTCCATAGTATATCCTCCTAATACAGTCATTATAGCATAGTTTTCAGCTAAACGATAATCTTAAAAAATATAGGATCATAGCCAAAGACTTTTCGATAATTTAATGATTGAATCGGTCTAGCACTATAATGAAAACAACTACGATAATTTTCAATTTGTTGTATGGAAAATGTAATTGGCGAGTGATAAATAACCCAACGTACATTTTCTTTTGTCGGTGGTGTTGTTAAAGATCCTCGATAACGGTAAACTGTTCCATTTTTTGGAATTAAGTCTAAAGCATTAAACTTTTTACTTAACCCTAATTTTTTACTTTTTGCTAATACGTTTGTTTTACTTATCGCCTCTGCTACTATTTTATTTTCTTTTCCTTCAATCCCAAAAACACTAATAATTACAACTTCATTCTTATTATTTTCATGATATAATTCTAATTCTAATGGGTAATATTCGCCATCAATCCAATGTTCGCTAGGAGTATGAATGTCAATATGTTGTAAATAGAAAAAAGAATTATCTAATTTAATATAATTATATGAATTTGCTATTTGTAATCTCATGAAATATTTTTTATTTATTAATTGGTATCTTGAATATAAGTAATTATATTCTGGCATATCAATAAAATTTAATTTTTTAGTAGAATCAGTCACAATATTCACTGGAGATTGCTCATTTCCAATCTTTGCTATTATAAAACTAGGATGTAACTTATGCCAGTAATCTGGACCAAACTCGTCAAGATACCCCCAATTTGTCTTATCTTTAGAGAGTATTGTCTTTGGATCTATTTGTAATAGTTTTTTAGGATAATTATTATTCATCTCATCACACAACTTTCTTTTTATACACTGTATGCTTTACTCGTTTTTTTCATGATTTTATTTGACAAAAACGTAAGATTTTAGCGATTGATACAAGACTTATCTTCTTGAAATTATTTTGGTTCTATAATGAAGTTAGAAAATAAATTTTAGATTTTTTAATTAAAAACATTTGACAGTAACCTAACGTACTAGCCTATAATAATCCTGAGGTGAAAATTATGAAGTATAGTATTAGACAATTCGCAAAGGAAGCAAACGTTTCTATACGAACAATTCGTTATTACATAGCAAAAGAACTATTACCTAAAAAAGTAAATTCAGAAGGTTTTCAATATTTAGAAGATCAAGATTTTTTTCAATTACATATGATTTTATTTTTAAAATCGGCTCAATTTTCTCTATCATCTATCAAACATATTCTAGAGACGAATACAATTAATCAGCAATTAAAACTTCAAAAGGAATTATTGGAAAAACAGGTTTTAGAAAACCAAGCAATGATTCAACTAATAGATCAATTATCCTTACAAAAACTAGCGAATACAGATGATTTTTTCTCTTTATATCAACTTTTCTTAAATAGGAATAGTTATAAGAAACAATTTGAAAAAACAGATGGACTTCAAACAAGAATTAATTTTCATAAACGTTATAATAGAGAAGCCATCGATTGGTTTGATTATTTATTTGCTGCTTATCAATTCAAACCTAGTGATTTAATTTTAGATATTGGTGCTGGCACCGGTCAATTATGGAAGCATAATAAGGAAGTATTGCCATTTGATATTTCAATTACATTATTAGATACTTCTTCTGCCATGATTGAAAATGCAAAAGAAAACGTAACTGATTTACATCAAATCGTTGATTACGTTTGTGCAGATGCAAAGAAATTGCCGTTTCATGACAATTCTTTTGATATTGTAATTGCTAATCATGTATTTATGTTTATTGATGACTTAGATACTGTATTTAAAGAGATCGCTAGAGTATTAAAACCAAATGGTACTTTATACTGTTCTTGTGTCGGTAAAAATAACATGCTAGAATTTGAAGAACTAGTTAAAGAGTTTACATCTTCTAATTATTTTGTCAATGATGCATTAATCGAAAACTTTTCATTGCAAACAGGAGAAGAAAAGCTATTAACTTATTTTAAAAATTGTAAAAAAAATGTAAGAGCTTCTTATTATTTAATTGATGATTATCAATTAATGGCTGATTATTTATTTTCGATTGATTTTATTAAAGATATATCGGCAGACTCTTATAAAAAAGAAAAATTTGTAACACTATGTAAAGAAAAAATAGAAAAGCAAAATTATCAATTTAAAGTACAAACAGAGTCAGGTTATTTTATAGTAGATAATAAAAAATAGAACATTAAAAAAAGTAGAAAACTACTTTTTTTGTTGTCATTTAAAATCCACCTAATACTTTGTTATTTCTCTATTATTTTATCTAGCTCTTCCTCAATCATTTTTATGATTTTCACCTTAGGTTGTTTCATGACTCTGCCTCTTGCGACCACCATATACGGATTCCGTAGAGTAGAAAGATCTTCTAATGGATTTTTCTCTGTAATAAGAAAATCAGCATATTTCCCTAGTTGAATAGAGCCTGTCTCCTTTTCAATTCCTAGAATTTCAGCATTTTTCTGTGTAGCAGTATGTAAGGCAAATTTTTTAGATACACCAACAAACTGATGGAAATAAACTACCTCTCTCCACATTGCATTATGTGTGACATAAGGACATCCGCTATCATTTCCTAGACCGACTGGAATATCGTTCTCAAGAGCCGTCTTTGCAGCAGATACTATCCCTTCAAAGACAACGTTGCCATTATACCTTACAAATTCGGAAAATTTTGATACCTCTGGATCAATGGAAACCATTGGTATAGCTGGTGAAATTGTACAAACAAGACTAGCTTTTCGTTCTTTAAAGAGTGAAACTGCTTTTTCATCTAAAAATGCACCATGTTCAATGGTATCCACTCCGCCTGCTAATGCAACTTTAACCCCTTCTGTACTTTCGACATGGGCGGCAACTTTATAACCTAGTTTGTGGGCTTCATCGCAGGCTGCCTTAACATAGTCAGCTGGCATACGCAGAACACCTGGTTCTCCTTTGACTGTGGCATCTAGTACTCCACCAGTAATCATTAATTTGATTAAATCCGGCTGATCTGCCGCTATTATATTAACATATCGAACAGCATCTTCTTTCGACTTAGCTGAATACGCAAGTACATCTACCATATGGCCTTTTGGGACTGAAATTGCCATATTAGATACCAGCAAACGTGGCCCTATTTTTTCACCATTATTTATATCGTTACGTATATTGCTATCAATATTAGCAAGCCCACCAACTGTACGTATTGTCGTCACACCTGATAGTAGTTCCATTTTTGCATATTTATAGCACATACGTTCTATAATCTTGCGAATAATAGAATGTTTCATTAATTTTAGAATTTTATTTGTATTATCATTATCACTATTACTGTCACTAGTACCTTTAGGTTTTCCACTACTTGGTAAATGGACATGTAAATTAATAAGTCCTGGCATTAAGAAGCAACCATTAAGATTTACCACTGATGCATCGCTAGGAGCCTGATTATTAGTATTAATCGATAAAATTTTACTATCGTCAACAACAATTACGGCATTCTCTATCGGAGACATATCTTTTGTACCATCAAGAATTGTACAATTCGTAAATGCAATTTTCATATCAACTTACACCTCTTTCTGTAGCTAATCATATATTCATTGTCGCTATGTGAATATGATGATAAAGCATTTATACTTTGTTTAGTTTTCACTTAATAATTATATATGATATAAAAGCTATTAACAAGTGATATAGACCTTCACTTTGTATTGTATGATAGCTTTCTTGTCAGTTATTGTATGTTTTTTCAAAATATGATGATTACTTAATTTTAAAACGAATATCGTGTACAATAAAGTTAATGAAGGAGGACAAAAAAATGAAATCAACGTTTTTATGGGGAAGTGCAACTGCTTCTTATCAATGTGAAGGAGCTTGGAATTTAGATGATAAAATTGAATCTATTTGGGATGTATATCTACATGAGAATAATTTTGAAAATGGAGATATATCTAGTGATCATTATCATCACTTTGAAGAAGATATAAAAATGATGAAAGAGGGTGGACAAAATTCTTATCGTTTTTCTTTATCTTGGTGTCGTATTTTAAATCAAGATAATCAAATTAATCCAAAAGGTATTGACTTTTATAATAGAATCATTAACTGTTGTATTGCTAATGATATCACTCCTTTTGTTACTATTTATCATTGGGATTTGCCTAATTATCTACAAGAAAAAGGTGGTTGGTTACATAGTAATACTTGCTATGCTTTCCTAGAATTTTCAAAAGTTTGTTTTGCATATTTTGGTGATAGAATTAGGTATTGGACTACATTTAATGAACCAAGATGGTTTGTTTTCAATGGATATTTTATTGGTAATTATCCTCCTTGTCATCAAAATATTGAAGAAACTATAAAAGCTGCTTTTCATGTTATGTTTGCTTCTGCTTTAGTTGTTCAAGAATTCAAACAAAAAAATTACCCAGGAAATATTGGGATAGTACATAGTTATAGCCCAGTTGATGGTATAGATCAAACATTAGCTACTAAAATTGCCATGCGTTATGCTGATAATTATTGTAATAATTGGGTTTTAGATACCGCTGTCTTTGGAGAAATTCCTATTGATTTACTAACTGAATTATCTAAGAAATATGATATATCCTATATGAAGGAAGAATATTTAAAAATTATCAAAAATAATACTGTTGATTTTTTAGGTTTAAATTATTATTCTAGAGTATTAGTCAAACCATATACCTCTGGAGAAACTTCTTTAATTGTGAATAATTCTGGCAAGAAAGCAAAAGGAACTAGTAAAGTAATCATTAAGGGTTGGTTTGAACAAGTTGCCGATCCAAATAGTAAATATACTGAATGGGATACTGAAATTTATCCAAAAGGTTTACAAGATGGATTAGTTAAGGCCTATCAAAAATATCAAATACCTTTGTATGTTACTGAAAATGGAATAGGCTATTATGAAGATGTATCAAACGGAATCGTTAATGATGTGTATCGTATTTCTTATATGAATGACCATCTATTAGCTCTAATAAATGCCATTGATTTAGGTGCTGATGTAAGAGGTTATTTCGCTTGGAGTTCCTTTGACTTATACTCTTGGAAAAATGGATGTGAAAAAAGATATGGTTTAATCGCAGTTGATTTTATTAACCAACAAATACGAAGACCAAAAGCTTCCTATCATTGGTATAAATCAGTTATTTTAAGTAATGGAAAAAATATAAAATAATCGAATAAACAATCTATTTAGTAATCTTACAATAGATTGTTTTCAATCTTCTTTTTAAAAAAATGAAAAGCAGTAGGAATACTGTAAATATCCTCTAAATCATTAATGTCTACCCAAATATAGTTCTCTTTTTCAAATCTCTCTTTGCTGGGCAACAAAAAACCTTTCATATCCCATATTTTATGAGAAAAAATATGTTGATAATTTCCTAAATATTTTGATATTGGATAATCATGTTTACTATAGTGTCCTTCTAATGTTTCAAATTCATATAAGCCTGCCAATAGCCCTTTTTCTTGCCTTTTATGTAATAATACTTGATTTTTATATTGATGTATAACGATTGTTAACTTTTCTTTTTTCTTTATTGTATTCTTAATTCTAATTGGTAGTTCCTCTACTCTGTTTTCTTTAAATGCTTCGCACTGACTAGATAATGGGCAGATTTGACATTTAGGTTTACCATTTCCTAAACAAATAGTTGCCCCTATATCCATTAAAGCTTGGTTCATGTCCGACATCGACTCAGATAAGTCTTCAGACATGATAGATTTTATCTCTTTCTTTGTTTTCTCTTGTAGTATGTTTTTTTCAATTAAAAACAATCGTGCATATATCCTTAAAACATTTCCATCAACAGCACAGATTCTCTCATTAAAAGCAATAGAAGCAATTGCCCCAGCTGTATAATCTCCAATCCCAGGTAACATTATTAATTCTTGATAAGTTGTAGGCAAGGATCCGTTATATTGATCTCTACAGATAATAGCAGCTTTCTTCATGTTTCTTACTCTACTATAATAACCTAATCCTTCCCATAATTTCATTACGATATCATCCTCACAATTAGCTAAATCATTGATTGAAGGTAACGTAGTAATAAATCTTTGATAATATGAGATAACTGCTTCCACTCGAGTTTGTTGTAACATAATTTCACTAACCCATATATAATATGGGTTTTTTGTTTCTCTCCAAGGTAATTCTCTTTTATTTTCTTGGTACCAAGAAGTTAATATTGTACTAATTTTATTCATAGTTACCCTCATTTTCATTTTAATTCTTATGCTAAATCTTCAAATAATTGATATAATACATAATCTTTATCATTTTCATCCTGTAATGCCCACATTATGTCCTTATGTATGATATGTCCTTGATTAACACAAATACACTCTCCACTAATTCCCTTTAATAATAAATCAACTGCCATTTTTCCCATTCTACTAGCTAATATTCTATCTTCTGCAACTGGTGTTCCACCTCTTTGAATATGCCCTAATACCACAGCTCTTCCAGAAAAATTTGTATTCTGATCTATCTCTTTCGCTAATTCATGTACATCAAGAATATTTTCACTGACAATTACAAGAGCATGTTTTTTACTTCGATTTTCTCCTTCTCTTTGTAATTGAGTCAACACTTGATCTAGATGATAATCACTATCTTTTGTTATTACAACATCACTTCCACAAGCAATTGCTGCGTGGATAGCCAATTGTCCACTATCTCTTCCCATTACTTCGACAACAAAACAGCGATGATGCGATCTTGAGGTATCTCTTAATTTATTAACAGCATCAACTATATTGTTTAATGCTGTATGAAAACCAATCGTTTTATCTGTTCCATTGATGTCGTTATCGATTGTACCTGGTATTGCGATACAAGGCATTCCTAAATCATTAATTTCACTAGCTCCTCGATATGACCCATCTCCACCAATCACGATTAATCCTTCAATATCTAATGATGTTAGCTGTTGAATTGCTTTTTTAATAACTTCAATTTGTTTGAATTCTGGTAAACGTCCAGATTCCAAAATTGTTCCGCCTTTATTAATAATCTCTGAAATATCACTTTGCTCTAATTTTTGAATCCGCGCTTCTACTAAACCAACATATCCTTGGTATACTCCATAGACCTCAATATTCTTTTTCATTGCTATTTTTGCAATTGCATGAATAGCACTATTCATCCCTGGTGCATCTCCACCTGATGTTAATACAGCAATTTTTTTCATGTTGATTCACTCTCCTTATACATATGTTGCGTTATTTTTACTATACCCAATAAATTGCTTACTATTATCTTTTTACAATTGTTTTTATAGGATTTATTACTATCACTTCTTCCCCATTACTATACCATGAATTCGTTAATAAATAAAATAATCAGAAGTTGCAAAAATTTCTTATACAAACATTAAAAAAGAAAGATTTATTAATCCAAGTAAAAACAGTAATTAATTCAATGGTATTTATATGACAATAAAACTAATATCTCCGTATCGTTCTATCCGACTTGTCAAAGAGCGAAAATGTTTCATTCACCAATTATTATTTGCGATGAACCAACAGGAAATCTCGATACTAAAACTGCTCAAGATATTATGGAATTATTAGTAGAAATTAATAAACGAGGAACTACCGTCATTCTAGTAACAGATGATAGTTATATGGCTAGTTATTCAGATAGACTATTAACGATAGAAGATGGTATAATTGAGAAAGAAATATTGAAAAAAAATTTAAGCAATCAAGAATTTTATAGATTGATTATAAAAGAAACCATGAGCTAATAGTAGTCTTTAATATATAAAAAAAAGGAGGAAAAAATTATGGTTGAAGAAAAGTATTGTTTTTACCTATCACTAAAAAAACAAACGGTTAGTGATATTGATTTTACAGCATTAGAAAAAATTGGGAGATATGAATTCAAAGGAAAGAAAACAGTGGTTATTTATACGAATGAAGAAGGTCCTGATTTAATAGATTCTAGGTTAGAAAAAATGGGTTGAATGTTTCATCAACGTGATAACTTTTTAGAATTTTTAATATCTAAATTATCTCTTTCCATGCACTATCAAAGTACTTTGCTAAAATAAGAAAAGACTAAACCTACCAATTGTTAAACTGTTTACTAAAATAAGCTTTTCAGCATATGGAGCTAAGAATGGTAAGAGAACGGTGCTATTAATATTGTTTTCTAACATTAAGAAAAACCATCTCGTTCTTTATCCAAGATTTGGATAAAGAACGAGATGGAACTATATATCATTTCTTTTTTTGAAATATGATGTATAATAGATACATCAAGTCATTGTAGCAAAATCATTTTAATCATTGAGTTATATGTGGGATATCATTCAAATAAAGGTGGCTTGATTTTATAATATCAAAATTATAAAAGAATAGCCTAGCTATTCTCTTTTTAATAAAGATAATCATATAATCAAGAAAATAAATAGCTATTCATTAATTGAAATCAGCAGGCGGTTTTATAATTCAATTTTATTTATAAAGAAAGAGATGGTGATTTTTTTGAGCTTAATAAATCAAATGCAACAAAAAGAAGATTTTACAATTTCTATGAATCATGTAATTGATTATTTGTTTGCACACCCAGAGCATCTTCCTTCATTTTCAATTACCGATTTAGCAAATGCAACTTATACAAGTACAGCTACGATTGTAAGACTATGCAAAAAATTAGGTGTTAAAGGATTTCAAGAGTTTAGGGTTAAATTTGCCTTAGAGATGGATGCTTATTTAAAAAAAGATAAACAATTAGAAATACAAACACCGATTACGAATAAAGATACAACGTATACTATTATAAACAAAATTGCTAAATTAGAGATGGAGAGTATTGAACTGACAAGAAGTAGTTTGGATTATGAACAGTTGCAAATGATTGCTATGAATTTGAGTAAAGCGAAACAGATTGATTTTTATGGTACAGGCATTAATTTATATGCTGGGATGATTGCTTCTTTCCATTTTATGCGTGCTGGCAAAAGTTCAACTGCTTTAAATTCGGTTTATGAATTACAAATCAATGCACTTAATTCGGATGCAAGTCGGGTTGCGATTGTTTTATCAAATACTGGAGAAAATGAAGATTTAATCAAAATTGCCAGAGCTTTAAAAGGAAATCATGTTTTTACAATTGTGATTACTCGGATAAAAAATTCAACACTTGCTCGGCTTAGTGACGAAACAATATTGATTGTTGGAAGAAATCAGTTTCAGGATATGGCAACATTATCTTATAAAGCAAGTATGAATGTAGTGCTAGATATATTGTTTGCTTTATTATTTTCTAAGAATTTTGAAAACAATTTAAAAAATATTGATGCTTATGCAGAATCTTTCCATAAAAAATGAAAATTATTTTTATAAACCTTTAATTAATTGCCGAAATAACTAAAAAAATTGTCTAAATGAAAGAAATCTATCAACATTTATTTTTTATAGTGCTACCCTTTAAATATCGAAAATATTTAAGGAGGAAAAAAGTATGTTAGTTGTTGCTTATATTGGATTTGGAAATAGCGTTTGTCGCTACCACTTACCTTATGTAGAAAAAAGAGATTTTATTAAAGTAAAGTATATTTATCGAAGAAGTGAAGATCGAAAAGGCGATGAAGAAAGAGAAACATGGTACCCCCATATTACCTTTACTTCGAATATCGATAAAGTAATGAAAGATAAAGAAGTCAATTTAATTGTAGTTAATTCTCCCGATAGCAGCCATGTTTATTATTCTAAATTAGCTCTAGAGAATGGAAAAAACGTGTTATGTGAGAAACCATTTGCTATGACTAGTAAAGAGGCGAAAGAAGTTTTTGATTTAGCCAATCAAAAAGGATTAATGGCCATGTCGAATCAAAACAGAAGATTTGATGCTGATATGCGTACTGTAAGAAAAGTCATTGAATCTGGAGTGTTAGGTGATATTCTTGAAGTAGAATCACATTATGATTATTATCGTCCAAGTATTAAAGATAACAAAAGAATGGGAATGTTATATGGTTTAGCTGTCCATCCGATTGATCAAATCATTGGAGAATTTGGGAAGCCAAATCGAATGGTTTATGATTGTCGCAGTATTGATAATCCCGGTATTTGTGATGATTATTACGATATTGATTTCTTTTATGATTCTGGATTAAAAGTTATTGTGAAAACAAGTTTTTATGTAAAACTTGATTATCCAAGTTTTATTGTACATGGTAGAAATGGTAGTTTTCTAATGCCTGCTCTACCCCATAATTCTTCACAGAAAGCACGTCCTGGACCGATTGAAGTATCATTTGACCCATTACCTGAAGAAACCTGGGGAAGATTATCTTATATTGATCAAGAAGGCAATGATGTGAATATGAAAATTCCAACAGAAATCTGTGATTATGGGCTCCTGTATGATAATATTAAAGAGGTTATAGAGAATAAAGCAAGTAAGTATGTAAAAGATGAAGAAGTGATAACTGTTTTAGAAATCATTGAAGAAGCGACAAGAATTGCAAAGGAGGCAAAATAAATGAAAGTTGGAATAATTGGAGCAGGCATGATTGTTCATGATTTTTTAAGATTTGCACATGAGGTTGAAGGAATGGAATTAGTTAGTATTTTGGCAACACCACAGGAAGAAGAAAAGATAAAGGAATTATCGATAAAACATGGTATTATCAATTATTATACTGATGCGGACGCCTTCTTTAAAGATGAGAATATGGATACCGTTTATGTTGCCGTTCCTAATCATTTGCATTATCTTTTTTCTAAGATTGCTATGGAGAAAGGAAAACATGTTATTTGTGAGAAACCTTTTACTTCAAATTATGAAGAAGCTATTGATTTAGCTAAAATCTCAAAAGAAAACAAAGTTTTCTTATTAGAAGCTGTATCAACCCGCTTTCTCCCTAATGTTTTAAATATTAAGGAAAGACTACCTGAATTAGGTGATATAAAAATTGTGAGTGCTAATTACTCTCAATATTCTTCTCGTTATGATGCTTTTAAAAAAGGAGAGGTATTACCGGCTTTTAATCCAAAAGCATCAGGTGGTGCGTTAATGGATTTAAATATTTATAATATTAATTTTGTAGTGACATTATTTGGCAAACCAAATCAAATAAATTATCAAGCGAATGTTGAAAGAGGGATTGATACTTCTGGTATTCTAACCCTTGATTATGGAAGTTTTAAATGTGTTTGTATTGGTGCTAAAGATTGTAAAGCTCCAATTAGTACGAGTATTCAAGGCGATAAAGGTTGTATTCATACTACAACTCCAGCTAATGTATTAGCTGATTTTAAAGTGTTAATGAATGATGCAACAGCCTTAAAACAAATGAATGATAATGGTGGAGATGTATTTAATTATAATGAAGGAAAACACCGTATGTATCATGAGTTTGTGGCATTTGTGAAGATTATTAAGGATCAAGATTTTGATTATGCCAATGAATTATTAGAAGTAAGTTTAATTACTATGGATATTCAGACGAAAGCGAGAAAGCTTGCAGGAATTGAATTTACTGCGGATCAATAAGGTTTTGTAAAAAAATCACAAATTAATACTTGGAAGAGAATTGCTGGAAGTAGAAGAGTAAGTAAAAGGCTTGTGTCACATCAGATACGCAAGCTTTTGTTTTTTATATAATTAATAGTAAATTAAGTTGTTTCTCTTACTATTAATTCAACTGGAATAACCGTATGTCTTTTTTCTGGAATATTTGTTTTATTGATTAAATCAAGCAATATAGTAGAAGCTTCTTTTGCAATCATATCTTTATTTTGAGAAATCGTTGTAATAGGTGGATAACAATACTCTGATACTGGAATGCCATCAAACCCAACAATCTTTACCTTTTCAGGAACAGGTATATTGTATTTTTGCAAAGCAACTAAAGCACCATAAGCACGCCAATCGTTTGTTGCGAATATACCATCAAATTTAAAATTATTTTCAATTAATCGTTGAATAGATTCATTGGCACCATCAAAATTTGACTGGCTGTTGTTTAACTGAACAACATAGTTTTGATTGAATTCAATATTGTATTTTTTTAAAGCATCTTTATAACCTTCTAATCGTTGGATATTTGGAGATAGTGTTTTTAATCGGGATAATATCACAATGTTTTTACACCCTTTTTTAATTAATTCTTCAGTTGCGATAAAACCACCAAGATAATTATCAGATTCGATATAATAAGCATCACTATCCATACTTGGCTTTCTATCAATACAAACAATAGGGATATCTCTTTGAATAACATCGGAAGGAATTTCATTACGTCCTGTAATACAGATAATGCCATCAACCAATTTGGAGTCTAATGATTTAAAATAATCAATTTCTTTTTGATCATTTTGAGAGGTATTGCAGATAAAAACAGAATAACCATTATCAAAAAAGATTTTCTCAAGTTTTAAAACAACTGCTGAAAAGAACTCGTTATCAATATTTGGAACAATAACACCAATAGTTTTTGAATGAGAGCTACGTAGACTTTTTGCAGCCATATTTGTTGTATACCCATATTTTTTTATTGCTTTTTCAACCTTAATTCTCGTTGCTTCAGAAAAACGACCATTATTATTGATTACTCTGGAAACAGTTGCTACTGAGACATCACATATTTTGGCGATCTCTTTAATCGAGACTTTTTTGCCTTTATTATTTTGCATATTTATCACTCCATGTATCACTTCTATTGATTGTAACAAAATTTTTTCATTAAGTAAATAAAGAAACAAAAAAACAGAATCTTTATTAATTATTTCACATTTTATTGTGTAATCGTTATCATTTTTTATAAAACCTATTTATAAAAAGTGTTTTTATCTTGACAGAGCAAGTAGCTTTTGAGATAATAATGCAAAGAGAAAACCTTTACTCTAAAAATGGAATAGTGAAGAATATTTATTTTTTTGACTCCCGAGTAAACGATTACTCTTTAAATGTGAGATAGTTGGAGGTGTCGCAGTTGAACAAATTAATGTGCCCATCAATGATGTGTGCAGATGTTGGTAATTTAAAAGAAGAAGTAAAAAATCTAGAGAAAGCAGGTATTGATATTTTTCATTTAGATGTGATGGATGGTATTTTTGTCCCTAATTTTGGTATGGGACTTCAAGATATTGAATTTATTGTTAAAACAAGTAATCTACCGTGTGACGTTCATTTAATGATAAGTCAAGCGAGTGATTATGTTCAAAAATTTGCAGACATAGGAGTTAACATTATTTATGTGCATCCAGAAG
>Ga0153996_1000361_pt1 | contig 20982 bp, 8 predicted proteins | sample TSNC080MetaG_FD_104728 | JGI IMG/M metagenome (GOLD analysis project Ga0153996, IMG submission 104728) | Attine ant fungus gardens microbial communities from North Carolina, USA - TSNC080 MetaG | ecosystem: Host-associated > Fungi > Mycelium > Unclassified | place: USA: North Carolina, Lumber...
ATTACAGAGCTGCCCTACAACGTGAACAAATCCCGGCTGGTGGAGCATATTGCCGACCTTGTAAAGGATAAGCGCATCGACACCATCAGCAATATCTCGGATCACTCGGACCGCAACGGTATGCGGATCGTCATTGACCTGAAAAAGGACGCCAACGCCCAGGTCACCCTGAACCAGCTGTACAGCTTCAGCCAGCTCCAGTCCACCGAGGGCGTGATTATGATTGCCCTCCACAATGGACAGCCCAAGGTGATGACGCTGAAGGAAATGATCCAGCACTACATTGATTTCCAGGCGGAGATCGTTATCCGCCGCAGCGAATTCGAGCTGCGCAAGGCCAAGGAAAGGGCTCATATCCTGGAGGGCCTTGTCATTGCCCAGGACAATATCGACGAGGTTATTAATATCTTCCGCACCTCCAAAACAACCCCGGAAGCCAAAAACCGCCTGATGGAGCGCTTTGGCCTCAGCGAGGAGCAGTCCCAGGCCATTGCCCAGATGACCATGAGCCGCCTCACCGGCCTGGAGCGTCAAAAGCTGGAGGACGAGCTGGCGGAGCTGAAGGTAAAAATAGGGGAGCTGGAGGAGATTCTCGCGGATCGGGACAGGCTGCTGGCTGTTGTTAAGGAGGAGATTCTTCAGATCAGGGCCAAGTTTGGCGACGACCGCCGGACGCAGATTCAGTCGGTTACCGGCGAGGTGGATATCGAGGATCTGATTCCCCAGGAGGATCGGGTAATCACCATGACCCACTACGGCTACATCAAGGCCCAGAGCACCGATAACTACCGCACCCAGCGCCGGGGAGGCAGGGGCATTTCCGGCATGAGCCAGCGGGAGGAGGACTTTGTGGAGGAGCTGTTTATCGCCTCCACCCACGATTACATTATGTTCTTTACCACCCGGGGCCGGTGCTTCCGGCTGAAGGTTTATGAGATAGGCGAATCCAGCCGGGCGGCCAAGGGCACGAATATTGTGAACCTGCTCCAGCTGGAGGCGGATGAAAAAATAGCCACCATGATCCGCGTGCGGCAGTATGATGACGACGGGTATCTGGTGATGATTACCAAAAACGGCGTCATTAAGCGCACCCACCTGTCCCAATACCGGAATGTGCGCCGCAGCGGGCTCAACGCCATCAATCTGGACGAGGGCGACATGCTGTGCGGCGTGCGCCATACCCACGGAGGCAATGAGCTGATTGTCGCCACAAGGGCGGGTATGGCCATCCGCTTTAATGAGAACGACGCCCGGCCCCTAAGCCGCCAGGCAAGGGGAGTAAAGGCCATCACCCTGGTGGATGGAGACGTTGTTGTGGACTTCGCCCGGCTGCGGGAGGGGGCTACCCTGCTCACCGTGTCCGAGGAGGGCCGGGGACGGCGTACCAACCTGTCGGAGTTCCGCCTCCAGTCCCGGGGAGGAAAGGGCATCCGGAACTACTACACCGATAAAAACGCCTTGGTGGCAGGTGTTAAGGTGGTGGATGAGGAGGACGACGTCATCATCATCAGCGACGACGGCATCATCATCCGTATTCCGGTGAAAGAGGTGACCGTCCAGTCCAGATACGGCGGCGGCGTGCGCCTCATGCGCCTGGGCGGGGACAGCAAGGTTGTCACCCTGGCCAGAGCCGCCCACGAGGAGGAGCTGAGCGGAGAGGAATCCCCGGAAAATGCCCCCGGTGAGGAAGAAGCCGGGGCGCCGGTCACCGAGCCGGAATCCGCAAGCGAGGCCACCCCGGACGAGGCCGAATAAAAGATTTTAAACAAAAAAGGGCCAAGATACCGTTTAGCGGTATACGAGGCCCTTTTTTTGCCGTAAAGGCTCCCGGCTGCCCTATTCTTGATTTTACGCCAACTATAAAATATTATAGGCTGCGTTCTTTGTAAAGAACACAGCCTATAATCATGCCGGTGAAGGCATATAAAATGGTGACCCGTACGGGAATCGAACCCGTGTTTTGTGTGTGAGAGCATACGTTGAAATTATACGCAGGAGATCATTAACAATATTTTACACCTATATTATCAAAAACCGCTTGAATCAATTCAGATACTTGCATCAATTCCCCGTCAATTTCGTGTCCGTAAACACTGTAAGTATTCATGTTTACAGAATGGCCTACAAGTGGTTTGATAAGCCCTTCTGGCAATCTTTTTATGATAGAAATAAACGTATGTCGCAATTCATATGGGGTAGCATCGGTAATACCTGCATGAGCGCGATATTTGACCCATCTATCATAGTAAGTTTGTGTTTTTAATACTTTTTGATTTAAGGGAAACACAAATTCACAACAAGCTTTATTATTTTTCATGTGTTCAGTTAAGATGCTTTTTGACAAAGTCGTCAAGATAAATACTCTCCTAGCGTTATCGTTTTTTCCTGTTGTAACTTCATGGAATTTATTTACAGAACGTTGTAGCGTTATGTAGCCGGATTCCAAATCTATGTCGTCCCATTTTAAGCCGATCAATTCACCTGGACGCAGACCGGTTGACACCTGAAATCGGAATGCATACACTAATGGCTCATATGCAACCCTATTTTTAAATAAGGTGGTATCTATCGTAAAAAGTTTCTGTAAGTCATCCGGCTGCAAAATTGTTCGTTTACCGACTTTAGCCCTCTTAGGAATTGTAACATTTTCAATTGCAAGTGTAGTAACTCCGCATTTTCTGCAATATTTCATGAAAGCAGCCATACAGGCTCTCATATTTTGTAATGTCTTTTTCGACAAACCCTTAATATAAGCGGCGTTAATTATATTTTGAAAGTGCTGTTCAGTAACTTCTTCAATCCTTAAATAACGGTCAACTGCAAAGTGAAATGCACTCCCCGACCTCGAAGAGCAACAGAATTGATGGCGGTCAGGCGGTGTTGCATTTCACTTTACAGAGAATAGATAAACATATTGTTGAGATGGTCGTTTTGTCTTATTGCCTGCAATAACAAAGAGCATAAAACAGCCGGGATGCCAAGGGTGGCGTAGCTGCCCTTGGCATCCCGGCTGTTTTATGCTTATCTCATGATATGTTATGATGGTATGGCGTAGCAAATCCTGGCCGGGCATAACCGCAGGAATGCCGCCATTCGGGCCGGGCTTGACAAGGTGCCCTGCATTGTAAAGGACGCAGACGACGACAGTGCAGCCCTTATCGTTGTGAATACAAATCTTAACCAGAGGGAGGAGCTGCTTCCCAGCGAGAAGGCTTTCGCCTATAAGATGCAGGCAGATTCTTTGGCTAAGGTTGGCGTGCACAATGTGCGCACCACTTCGGAGCTCGCGGAAATTAACGATGAAAGCAAACGAAATATTCAGTATTATATCCGACTTACGCATCTTTTGCCCCCTCTGTTAAAAATGGTAGACGAAAAATTCATTCCCTTTCGGTCAGGCGTTAACCTGTCGTATCTCCAAAATGATGAGCAATGCAAATTGCAGGATTTTATGGAAGAAAATGATATCCAATGTGTTTCCCTCAAGCAGTCCGAGGCACTCAAGGCATTGGCTGCGCTGACTGATGATACCCTAAAAGAAATTTTTGGACTAACACGGCAATCTGCAAACCCCGCGGTCAAAATAGGCGCTGCAACAAAAGGCATTATTAAGAAGCATTTTCAGGGCACCAGTTATGACGACAAGGAAATCTCGGAAATAGTGAATACTGCCCTCAAAGCATACTTTGAGCTGGTAATCCGCTAGGATGCAAAAACAAAATATATAGGGCCGCTGCAAAATCAGATCCATGTAAAAAGCAGCGGCCCTGTTTTTTTATGCCTATTCCCATCGATACCCGTTGCATATCGGTGGTTTATGATAAATAGCCCGGTATCAGAAAAACAACAGTAGGAGGAGAAAATGAAAAGAATATTAGCAAGCCTTATGGCGGTGGCGGTAACCCTTGGCCTGGTTCCGGTAACGGCGCACGCGCTGGAAACGTCCAGGGGCAAAATCAACGGCATGGCACAGAGCCTGTCGGTGGGGTACTCGTCCGGGGAGGTTGGCGACGCCATAAATTTAGGGGAGATAAACCCCAACGAAAAACGGGTAGAGTACATCTACCTCTATGACAGCATGTTCACCTGGGATGACGGTTCCACGCCTGAAACCCCGGAGCTGTTGAGCGCCACGCAGATCAGAAACGGGAAGCTGACAGTCCGCACCTCTAATTCACAGGTATTGGACAGCGTTAGCATCGACAAGCAGAAAAGCAGGATCGAGATTGAGTTTATGGACGAGCTGGTCAGCACAAAGGAAAAGGATTTCAATTTTGAGATCTATCTCTCCATTGACGGAAAGCGGCAGAGCGAATACGGTATGACCTTCTCCGGCACCCTGGCCAACGAGATCATTGAGCTTGACAGCGATAGCGAGTCCTCAGACATCTCCGACGGCGCTGTACTGGAGGCTTTGGGGAATATATCCAAAATAGAAATTGCGCTGGGCAACGGCGTCTCCATCGTAACCAGGCTTTTTGAGGATAATAAGGTCTATGGCACCACAACCCGTACCCCTGACGGTGAGGATACCGGGCTGATGGCGATGAATCCCCGCATCGAGGGTGTTATTGCCCTGAAAACAGTCGGCATTAAAGGCTCCGGCAATATCGTCAAGCTGGGCAGCGAATACAGCCAATATCATATCTATGACAAAGACCTGGCGTACGTGGGCACGGCTGGTGAGCTGCTGCCTTACTCCGACAAATACTATCTGTCCAACGAAAAACCGGACGCCACCGTTGGGGACGGTCTCAGCGGCTACGTCAGGGAGACCGAAGGATTCACGCCTGTTGAAACCGGCAGCGCGGACTTCAGTATGAGCGACAATCCCGATACCGGCGGCGATGACAGCGGTCACGGCAACGACAACCCGGATACCGGACGGCCATAATAGCACCCCGATAACATAAATGGGGCAGTGCAATTACCTCCTTGGTGTTGCACCTGTCGCCCCCCAATATATATACGGTTGGACGCTGTTCCCGGTGTCCTTTCATATTCTCTGGTAATTGAGGAGGTCATTATGGAAACAGACGCGCCCAGGAAAAAAACGCTCATGGAGCTGTTCGCGGACACAGAGCCGGATGTAGGGTTTGCACAGCCGCCCTTCCATCTTCCGGAAATCGCCGCAGCGGAACAAGACCCAACAACTCATACAACAGAAGAAAAAAAAGAGGCGGAGGGCATCCTGTATCTTTCCCCACACCTGCTGGATCCCTTTCATGACGACCCTTTCAGGCCCTACACCGGCCAGCGGCTTTCCGATCTGGTGGACAGCATCCGGGAGCGGGGCATCCTGTCATATATCCATGTCCGCCCAAAGAAGGATGGACGGTATGAAATCCTCTCGGGAAGAAACCGGAATAACGCCGCCAAGCTCCTGAATATGGAATCCGTACCCTGCATCCTGAAGGATGTGGACGACGACGAGGCCGTCCTCATTGTCACAGACAGCAATCTGAACCAGCGGGAGGAGCTGCTTCCCAGCGAAAAGGCATTCGCCTATAAAATGCAGATGGAGGCCCTGAAAAAGCAAGGAAAAACCATCAAAAAATATGAGGAAGAATCCGATAATTGTGCGGAAATTCAAAACAATTGCCACGATGGCAAAAATATAGATAATCAGCGCTCAATATACAGATATATCCGACTAACCTTTTTAATAGATTCACTCCTCCAGCTCATAGATGGCGGATACCTTGCTTTGGTTTCCGGGGAAGAACTCTCCTTCCTGGATCAAGATGAACAAGCAACCGTCCACCAATATTTCTTTGAGGAAAAGCGGGGAGTGCTGGATGTAAAGACCGCCAGGCTGATCCGGCAGAGGGCGTCCGAGGTGGACTTAACCTACCTTGAGTTGGAAAAGCTGCTGCGGAAGGCGGCAAGGTCACAGGAAATAAAGGCAATTTCTTTGCGAATGACGAAAATCAACAAGTATATCCCTTCCGGGTTTACCAAAAAAGAAACTGAAAAATATATTGTAGACGCAGTAGAGTTTTACACGGCCCACAAGGATGATTTTAAATAGAGGATGTGATATACTTGCGACTGGAGAATCTGGCGTATTTGTACAACAAAACCCTGAACCAGGTTTTCGCGTCGGCGGAAGACCTGCAAGGCTTCTTAACCGCTTCGGCGCGGTTGTACAAATACCCGTTCAGCGACCAGATGGTTATTCACGCACAGATCAAGAAACCGGAAGCGGTGGCGACCTTAAGCCAATGGAAAAAGCTCGGGCGGAGCGTAAACCACGGAGCGGTGGGAACCTTCCATTTTGCGGACGGCGCCGGGGATATCCGCGGCGACCTTTTTGATGTGGGGGACACGGGCGGCCCGGAGCACACGCTGCCCCGGCTTTGGGAGCTGCCGGAGGATACAGGCCCGGTATTCCGCTCCCTTATGATTCCCGGCGAAGGCTCCTTTGAGGATACCCTGGATCGCTTGACCAATGAGGCCGTGGGCTCTGTAATGGCAGCGCTGCCTGCCGACACCTTTCCCGGCTTGGACGATGCTGAGCGCCTGTTATCAGCCGCCGCCGGATATACCGTCGCAAAGCGGCTGAATCTGCCCACAGCCATCTATGAAAGCGTCCTGGAATACACCTACAGCGGCGGGGATCCCTTTGCCGGTAAAAGCACCGATGACAAAATTAATCTTGGTGCCGCCATATCCCAATCCGCAGCCCATGTGCTGCGCCAAATTGAAAGGAGCGTTAAGCATGAACCTGAAAGATATGAGCATCCGGAAGCAGGGGCCGTTGCCAAAGCAAATCACCCGGGAGGGTCTGCGCTACCGGCTCAACGAGGAGACGCAAACCTATCACGCGGTCGGGGAGCGGGAGCCCCTGGGAATGTACGGAGAGATACTGGAGCAGACGCTCCGGGAGCAAAACCCGCTGAATTACCAGTACCTGATGGCGGAGGGACAGCTGGCCGCTTACCTGGCGGAGGCCAACGAAGCATGCTTCCAGATCACGGAGAGCTATTTCAGCCGGATAACCGAGCCGGAGCCGGAGGACTACCTGGAGCGGGTACAGTGGAAGGAGAGGCATTCCATGACGGCGAGGGAGCTGGCGATGGAGGAGCTGAACCGCCGGGCAGTCTTGCCCGGCACCTCGGCATAACCCGGGAAGCACTGGAGGAAATCAAAAGCGCCACCATGCAGGGGGACGGTTTTTCATCCACTTGGCGTCGCATAGGCGCTTTTTTTATTGCCGAAAGCAACCCTGAAAAGCGGATCGCTTTCCTGAAATCAGCCTATGGCACATCATATAGCAGCTGGGGTTTTGGTTCCCGGCTGTGCAGCCTGAACACCGACCCGGAAACCGGCCTCCATATCTGCCTGGCGGCCACCGGCGGGCAGCCGGAAATAATGCAGACGCTGGATTGGGAGAGCGCCGGGCTTGTGATCGGGGAGCTGGTTGCCGGGGGCAGGCTTGGGGCACAGGATACGACAGAAGAAAAAAAGAGTACCGCCGTGACAGCCTCCCGGCGAAAGCGCTCGGCCCCTCCACCAGCGGAGCAGATGTCCCTGTTTCCCTCCCCCGAAACGGATGACCCTGCAGTCCTTCTCCGCGAGCAACTGGCGCAGCGGCTTCCGTCCCAGGGGAAAGCCTGGCGGGATATCCTGTCCCAAGCCGGTGACCGTCCCTCCCTTGTCAGGGCGTTTAAGAAGCATTTTGGATGGCAGGGTGGCAGCTGCCGCTTTGCCGGTGGCCAAAGCGGATATATATTCTATGAGAATGAGGGCATTACAATCCAATGCTACGACGCCGCCGGAACCGAGCTGCGGTTCTCCTGGCCCGCCGCCGTTGATCTGATCAGCGATATTGTGGAGGGGGAAGCGGAGAATCAAATATGGGATACCGGCAGCGATTCCGCTGAAACGGAGGAACAGATTCATGCCCCCACGCTGAAAAGCATCCTCCTTCAGCCCGATACCGCCAAGATGATTGTCATCGAACCCGGCAAGGAGCCGGTAATCGCTTCCATAGAGAAAACGAAGGCGGCGGTGGAGGAATACTTGGGGGGCGGGGTTGACGCGGTTCCATTGGGAGGGCCGGAACGGTTTTGGATCCTCTCCCGGAAGGACTGGTATGAAAGTGAGCTTCCGGCAAACGTAAGTGTTTTTGAAGATCAGGTCATTTTCGGCGCCGCGGTTGCCCTACAGCTGTCGGAGGATGGACAGGAGATTGCCGAACCGGATGAGGATACCCTGGCGTTTGCCCTGAAACGGTGCGGCGGTCAAAGGACATTTGAAAACGGGGATATCCTTCCGCTGACTCAGCGCAGGAGCGGGGAGCTGGGCGAACCCGAAGGGGATTTTGCCCAGCTTTATGAAAAGGTAAGCCGCATGAATCCCACCAACCAAATCCGGATCCTGCTGGTGGAGCCGGGTGGGCCTGCCCGGGAGCTGCGGATTGAGCGCTCGGAGGATGCCCTGCTGCGGTGCCTGGGGCCGGATTTAGAATACGGCGAGCTTGGTAATAACGTGGCATATATCACCGCACAGGGCCAGCATGGCGAGTTCAACCGCTTTGTCCGGGGGGACGCCATATATGGCCCCTTCCTGATTGTCCGGACGGATGCGGATCTGGAGCTGGACAGTCTTGACGACGATGCAAGCCGTCAATATCTCATGGAATTTTCCGATGCCGGTGAAGCAGTGGAAGCTCCCATGGCAATCGAAGGGGCAGCCGTGCCGGATGAATCCGGGGCGGCTGCTCCCATCCCTAAGCCGGAGAACTACCGGTATCCGGATGTGCCGGGGGCCGGGGAATTTCAGTCCGGGGCAAAGGCGCGGTTCCAGGAGAATATCCACGCTATCAAAGCGTTACATACCATAGAAATAGAAAAAAGGGATCCCACCCCGGAGGAGCAAGCCGCGCTTGCCGGATACGCGGGATGGGGCGGCCTTTCCCAGGTATTTGACGAAGCAGGCGACGGGTGGAAAAACGAGCGCGGCGAGCTGCGGGAGCTTCTTGACGACCGCCAATACGCCGCCGCTCGGGCCTCCGCCACCACCAGCTTTTATACACCCCTTCCATATATCCGGTTTATTTATTCCGCCCTGCGAAAGTTTGGCTTTAAGGATGGCCGGATCCTGGAGCCTGCCGCGGGAACCGGACGCTTCTTTGGCGGGATCCCCGAGGAGCTGTCGGCCTGTAAGCTCTACGGGGTGGAGCTGGATGGGCTCTCCGCGAGAATTGCCGGGAAGCTGTATCCCAATGCCACCATCTTCCGCGGAGGCTTTGAGAATGCGCAGCTATCCGACAATCAGTTTGACGCCGCGGTGGGAAACGTCCCCTTTGGCAACTATCAATTAGCTGATGCCCGGTATGACAAGCATCATTTTTTGATCCATGACTATTTCTTCGCGAAAAGCGTGGACAAGGTGCGCCCCGGCGGGGTGGTTGCTTTTATCACCACCAGCGGCGCCCTTGACAAAAGGGATAGCGGCTTCCGGCGGTATCTGGCGGAGCGTTGCGACCTGATCGGCGCGGTGCGCCTGCCCTCCAATGCCTTCCACTCCGCCGGAACCGATGTGGTCACGGATATCCTGTTTCTTCAGAAACGGGATGGGCTCCGGGATCTGTCCGGCGATATGCCCCGGTGGGTGGAAGCGGAGATCCTCCGGGAGGAGGAATACACCGACAAGGAAGGGGCCATAAGAACCCAGTACATCACCGTCAACCCGTATTTCCGCGACCACCCCGAGATGGTGCTGGGGGAGCTGGATATCGTAAGCGGCCCTTTTGGGCCGCAGCTCACCTGCACCCCTCATCCGGAAACCGAGCTGGAGGGTCGGCTGCAAACGGCGCTGAAAAACCTCGACGTCGTCATCCCCCCTTGGAGCCACAGGGAAATTGACGGAGCCATGGAAGCGCCGCCGGAGGTAAAAAACTTCACGTTCACCGAGGTGGATGGAAAAATATATTACCGGGAGCACGGCCTTCTGATTCCCCAGGAGCTTAACCAGACGGCGGTATCCCGGGTGGCCGGAATGCACCGGTTGCGCCAAACCCTGCGCCGGCTCATCGAATTGCAGCCCACCTCCGCCTCAGACGGGGAGATCGCGGAGCTGCGGGAAACACTGAATGCCCGGTATGATTCCTTTGTCAAAGCATATGGGGAGCTGAACAGCCGCACAAATGAAAGGCTTTTCGCAAAGGATGTAGAGTGCAATCTGCTGCGGGCAATGGAAAAGAAACAGGAGGACGGCTCCTATTCAAAAACAGATGTCTTTTTCAAGAGAACCGTTGATCCCCGTAAAATCATCCATCGTGCGGACAACGCCTTCGACGCCCTGTATATCTCCCTGAATCAAAAGGGCGGAATTGATTTCCATACGGTTATGTCCGTATACCCCAGGGAGCTTGATGAAATTGTTTCCGAGCTGGGCGGCGCCATCTATCAGAATCCCGCTCATTGGAACAACAGCCCGTCGGAAGGATGGGAAACCCGGGAGGAGTACCTTTCCGGCAATGTCCGCAAAAAGCTGGCGGCCGCAACAGCGGCAGCCGCCGGGAACCCGGATCTGTTTTCCCGGAATGTCCTGGCGCTGGAGCAGAGCCTGCCCGACTGGATTGAGGCGGGGCAGATCGAGGCCCGGCTGGGCGCGTCCTGGATTGGCAGGGAGTACTTCCAGCAGTTTATGTATGAAACCTTCAACACCCCCCTGTGGCTTCGGGGCGACAGCGGCCAGTGCATCCGGATTGAATACAACGCCCACGGCGGGAAATGGTCGGTGCAGAACGGGCAGATGGACAGCAGCGTCCAGGCCCGGGAGGTTTTTGGTACCCTGCGGGCAAACGCCTATGGGCTGCTGGAGGATACACTGAATCTAAGCGACACGACGGTCAAGGATCGCGTCGAGGAAAATGTATATGTTGTCAACCAGGCGGAGACGCAGCTGGCCAGAGGGAGGCAAACGCAGATCAAGAGCGCTTTCCGGAACTGGGTATTTGCCGATCCGGAGCGCCGCCATGTGCTGGTGGAGAGGTATAACGATCTCTTTAACGCGGTGCGGATCCGGGAATATGACGGCAGCCGCCTGCAGCTGCCCGGCCTGTCCCGGGCATTTGAGCCCTACGCCCACCAGCGGAATGCCGTGGCCAGAATCTGCGACCGGAGCGGCCACACGCTGCTGGATCACAAGGTGGGGGCGGGGAAAACCGCCACCATGATTATAGGGGCTTATGAGCGGATCCGCATCGGCATTTCCAAACGCAGCATGTTCGTTGTCCCCAACCACATCGTAAAGCAGTTCGGGGACGACATCTACAAGCTCTATCCGGACGCAAAGGCCATGGTTGTGCGGGAGGCGGATTTTGAGAAGGCGAACCGGCAGCAATTCCTAAGCCGGATTGTTTATTCTGATGTACAGCTGATCGTCATCGGCCACAGCCAGTTTGAGCGGATCCCCATGTCCGACTTTTACCGGCAGCAAGCACTGGATCGGGAAATCTCCGAGCTGTCGGCCTCCATCTCATTGATGCGGGAGGAAAGCGGGGCGCGGTGGACGGTGAAACAGATGGAGGCGCAACAGATCACATTGGAAACCCAGTTGAAACGGCTTCAAAATGAAAGCGGGAAGGACGGCGGTATTGTAACCTTTGAAGAAATGGGGGTTGACCATCTTTCCGTGGATGAGGCGGACGTATTTAAAAACTGCTATATTTTCTCCAAGCTTCGCAATGTTGCCGGGATCGGCACCGCCGCCTCCCAGCGCGCGGCGGATATGCTGATGAAATGCCGCTATCTCAACGAAACGGGGGGAAAGCTGGTATTCGCCACCGGCACGCCCATCAGCAACGCTCTCAGTGAGATGTATGTCATGCAGCGGTATTTGCAGGAGGATCTGCTTCATGAGCAGGGGATCTACCACTTTGACGAGTGGGTGGCGGATTTCGCGGAAACCACAACCAGCCTGGAGCTGGCCCCGGAGGGCAACGGCTTCCGGCAGCGGACAAGGCTTTCCAGGTACTTTAACCTCCCGGAGCTGATGCAGCTTTACCGGCAGGCAGCGGATGTGCAGACGGCGGATACCCTGCAACTGAAAGTCCCGGCGGTTGCCGGAGGGGAACCGGCCATAGTTTTGTGCCGGCCCTCGGAGGAGCTTCTTCAGTGGGTGCAGGAGGGTGTGGAACGGTGCAAGAAAATCCGGAAGCGCCTGGTAGAGCCCAGTGAGGACAATATGCTCAAGTTCACCCTGGAGGCAAAGCTGGCCGGGCTGGATATGCGGCTGGTAGACGCAGGCGCCGGATACAACCCGGAGGGGAAAGTCGAGCGGTGCGCTGAAAAACTGCTGTACCACTACGAAGAAACCCGGGAAGACAAGGGGGTGCAAATCGTCTTTTGCGACAGCTCCACCCCCAATTCCCATAAGTTTAACCTGTATGGGGAGCTTAAGAGGGTATGTATCGGGAAGGGAATTCCGGAAGATGAGGTTGCGTTCATCCATGACGCGAAAAACGACAGGGCGAAGGAAGCTCTTTTTGCAAAGTGCCAGAGCGGCGACGTGCGCATATTAATCGGCTCCACAGAAAAATGCGGAGCGGGAACCAACATTCAGGATCGGCTGGCGGCGCTCCACCATTTGGATTGCCCGTTCCGCCCCCGGGACATTGAGCAACGGGAGGGTCGCATTATCCGCCAGGGAAACGCATATCCGGAGGCGCACATCTACCGGTATGTTACAGAAAAGAGCTTCGACGCCTATCTCTGGAATATTATCGCGACCAAGCAGCGGTTTATCTCGCAAATCCGGCAGGGCAGCAGCGGACAGCGCAGCTTTGAGGATAAGGATGAAACCCTTCTCAGCTTTGAGGCTGTGCAGGCGGTAGCCTCCGGGGATCCCCGCATTATGGAAAAGATCAACCTGGACAATGAGCTTTCCCGACTCCAGCTCCTGCAGGCGGATTACAACAATCAGAGGTTCCGTTTACAGGATAAGGTAGGCATCCAGTTTCCCACCGAGCGGCAGCGCATTTTACAAGAGAAAGAAAAAATTAATGCCGACATTCACACGGTAACGGAGAATGGCGGCGGTGCATTCCAAATGAGAATTGCGGGAACCCTTTATGAAAAGCGCGAGGATGCCGGGAACGCTTTGATTGCCGCGGCCAAAACCATCAGCGATAAGGAGCCGGTCAGCATCGGTGAATATATGGGGCTGGCGGTTCTTTTGCGGAGAAGCCGGTACCAGTCCGGGTATATTGTAACGATGTCCGGCCGGGGTAATTATTCGGTGGAGCTCAACGAAGGATCCGGCACCGGTACCGCCACCCGGATTGATAACCTGGTGAAGCAGCTGCCCGAACAACTGAAAAAGACAGAGCAGGCCCTCCAGGATTTATTGGAATCTGAAAACGCGGCCTGGGCGGAGTTGGAGCGACCCTTTGAATACCTGGAGGACATAACCCGGGGCATAGAGCGGCAGGCGCAGCTGAACGCGGAGCTGAATCTGGAAAATCAGGAGGCGGAGGTACTACCGGAGGGTACCGGGCAGGCGGCGCAGTCTGTGGAATGCTCCAGTGAGGGAAGCCGGGATGTTGAAATGTTGAAGGATTTGGAGGAGGCGGACATTCATTTAGAGGAGGGGATGTAGATATATTATAAACTTGACATACGGGAGAAAATAAAATAAACTGTCGTAGAGGACAGTTTAAGCGGGACGGTTTGTCCACCTCCTATGGAAAGGAGGTGATGCCGATGTGGAAGTACATACTGAAAGGTATTGTATTTGTTTTGCTGGTTATTATTATGACCTTGGCAATGTCCATAAAAGCAAGATAACCGCCCCCCGACCAAGGTAAAGCGGTTATCTCTGATCGCCTAATTGGACAGGCCGTTAAGGCGCTTGCTGTCCTCTTCTTTATTTTACGCCAACTCTATAAAATTGTCAAGCGACCCGTGGAAACGCGGGCCGCTTTTATTTTTGAAGAAAATCGACTATAAGGGAGGAAGCGGCAGTGCCGGTATCCAAAAATGGCAAGACATATTTCACGGATGAGCAATACAACATCGCACGGTATGAAAGCAGCGCCCTGGAATACGCCAGATCGCAGGGCTATGACCTGATGAAAAAAGGAAAATACTACACGTTAAGAGAGCATGACAGCATGGTGTTTACCGAGCGTGGGGGATGGTTTTGGAACAGCCATAATATTTCAGGCGGTGCGATTGAATTTATGACCCATTATGAACACAAGCCGCTTACGGATGCTGTACTGGCCCTGGCAGGTGAAAACGCCCTGGCCAGGCAGTCAGCTCCTGCGTATGCGCCAGCCCCTGTAAGCAGCAGTGCTCCGGGGGATGCCTTCCAGCTCCCGGAGCGCAATGGTAATCACAAGCGTGTGTTTGCGTATCTTACAAAAACCAGGGGTATTGACGCCGGGTTGGTTTCCCAGCTCCTGCAGGAGAAAAAAATCTATGAAACCGCACAACACCACAATGCGGTGTTCGTGTCCCAGGATAACGCCGGGAACGTTACGGGGGCATTTCTTCGCGGCACCAACACCAATATGGGAAAACCCTTTAAAGGGATGGCTGCCGGATCAGATAAATCCAGCAGCTGTTTTTATTTCGGCGGCGGCAAGGAGGCGGCGGTGGCCTGTGTCTTTGAGGCCGGCATCGACGCCATGAGCTCCCCCTACTGGCGGCGGAGCCGGCAGTGGCGGTGCCATACCCATAAAGCCTCCCTCTACTGAAGGCGGAGTCGGCAGCGGCGGCATACCCCAAAAAACTCCTGCCGCTGGAGGCGAACACGCTGTGGGAATAGTGGCACCCAAAGCTCCCCCTGCAAACGATCCTACTATTCGCTTAAAACGCAGCCTTCCGATGTCGATTGATAATGGAAAAACCATAACCCGCACAGTTCCCGCCACAAATGACCACCTTGACCATCTTGCCTACCGGGACGGAGAGCTGATATGGCGACGACATGGATGAAAGCCTTACATCGGAGCGGCGGCAGTTCGATTGCCGCCGCTCTCGGACGCTCCACCGATTATATTGAGAACCCGGATAAAACAAATGGCGGCGAACTGATTGTATCCTACGAATGTGACGCCCGGACGGTACAGTCTGAATTTCTTTTCTCGAAAAAGCTGTATGAGCAAAAGACCGGACGGGATCAGGGCAGCCATGATGTCATCGCATATCACATCCGGCAGAGCTTCAAGCCGGGAGAAACCACAGCGGCGCAGGCTTTGGAAATCGGACGGAAACTGGCCATGCGCTGGACGAAACGGCGGCACCAATTTATCGTGGCGGCGCATACGAATACGAACAATCCCCATGTTCACATCATCTTCAATTCCGTCAACATAGATTGCGATGGGAAGTTTCAAGACTTTAAGCGTTCGGCGATTGCGCTGCGGCGGCTCTCCGATCAGATTTGTCGTGAGAATGGGTTGTCCGTTATTGAAAAACCGGGGCTGTCGAAAGGCTTCAACCGCGATGAATATTTGAGCGAAAAAAAGGCACCCACTGTGCGAGACAGACTGCGGGATACGATTGACGATTCTCTCTATCAATGTCATTCCTTTGAAGCGTTCATTTCCAAGATGAAAGCGGCGGGCTGTGAGGTCAAGCGCGGCAAACACCTTGCGTTCAAAATCCCGGAGGGCAAACGGTCTATCCGCTGCGATTCGCTCGGCGAGGATTATATCGAAAGCGCTTTGCTCGAAAGAATTTCCGGCAAGCGGGTTGTCGCTCCGAAACCGAAAATTGCCGCACCGGTGTCAGCGCCGGCAAAACCGAATATGCTCATCGACATACAGACGAAAATGCAGCAGGGATACGGCGAGGGCTTCCGGCGCTGGGCGACCGTGCAAAATCTCAAGGCTATGTCAAAGACGCTCATATTTTTGCAGGAGCTTGATCTGACGGATGTTGATTCTCTCGCGGAAAAAGCCGACGCCGCAACCAAACAATTCAACGGCATAGCCGACCGCATTAAGGTCATAGAAACCCGGATGGGCGAAATATCGGATTTACAAAAACACATCGGTTCTTACCATAAAACACTTGATATTTATCGCCAATATCGTGACAGCGGTTGGAGCAAAAAGTTTTACGTTCAGCACGAATTGGAAATCATAATCCACAAGGCGGCCAAGAAAGCTTTTGACGCGCTCGGCTTGAAAAAACTGCCGACTATGAAAACGCTCCAAACAGAATACGCCACCCTCGCCGCCGAAAAGAAAAAACTCTGGCAGAGGCATCGCCCGGCAAGGGACGAAATGATAGAACTGCTTACGGCGAAAAATAACGTGGACAGATTTTATCAAGCGCCCACGCTACGACAAAACTTACGCGAAACCGACCGGGCGAGCCTGTAACGGTTTTGGGATTTTGGCCAGCCGACAGGCAGGCACAGCAGACGCCAACGGCGGATTGAGGCCGGTCGCGCAGCGCGCGAACCGGCCTCGGGGGCTTGGGGGCTTTGCCACCAACAAGCTGGGAGGTGCACGCACCTCCCCCTGCTTGCCGTTAGCGTAACCGTAGCTTTTCCGGACAGGCACGGAAAAACTGATCTTGATAAAACTTGAAAACGACTTTGAAACGGTTTGATTGTTACGTACAATGGAAGTGTACAGGTTAAAGTTCTATTTCATTGATCAATTCATTGATAAACGCAGTGACCTCTTCCTTGGGCATGGTATGATTGGGAATAAAATGATTGTCGATATAATCAATAAGAATCTCGCTGAGGGCGGAACTGTCCAAATGAATATTATCGTACAGCCCGTTGCTGTAATGGTCTTGATTATACTCCACCATAATGGAACCGGATTTTGATATCATCAGAAGTAAATCGTCATGTGCAAACTGCTTTTGTGACACATACATTTCGTAAGGATCATTTTCGTCATTGTTGCGATCCCGCAAATACTCCAGCGCCAATCGAACCTCCTCTTTATTGAAGGCCGGGAGCTGGTTCAGATGGTCAATGATCTTTCCGGTTTTAACAAAGCGGCGCAGCCCGCTTACACAGAAAATATCTTTTCGTTTTTGGGTATAGGTAATGGCGGTTCTGGCTTTAAAATACTCCTGATAGATAATTTCCGCTTCCTCCAGCGTTTTTCCCGGAGCGATTACATCAATCAGCGGCTTTAAGCTGTCCCGGCTCCGGTTAATCATACTGGTAAATGATGCCTGCGGGATCATGTTAAAGCACAAATCAGGCTTAACCAGATAATTTTCACCGCATTGCTCAAACTCCAATATATCGTTGCTATAGAGATCAATGCTCCTCATGTCAAACAGTTTTCGGCAGTGCTTGTCTTTCAGCTCCTGGTAGCCACCTTTGATAAAGGAATACATATACCGGTCACGGAAAGCAATGCAATTGGACAAAGAGTTTTCTTCCGACAAGGTAATCCAATAGAAAGTCTGTTCCGAACCATAGGTCGTTTCCAGCAAAATGGAATTATTGAACAGAGTATTGTTATCCAGCACCGTTTCTTCATTGATATAAACGGAATAATCGTGCATTTCGGACAGTGGGAAAAGGGTAATCAACTGTATGAACAGCTCAATGTTCTGCGCATAATCCCGTTCCACAACGGAAACCATATGCTCCGCCGTAAAATTGGGGATATTTTGCAGCATGTGCTTCAGGAGTTTCAGCGTATGGGGCAGAATCCTTTTGCCAATACAGTGGAAGATTAACGCGGAACAGGCAAAATCCGACTCATTGGCATGGGCCAGAATTGTATGCGTCAATTCTTCGCCGGAACGGAGGTATTTCTCATTGTCGTAGTAAACAAATTGAATGGGCTGTACCGGAGGGAGCGCATAGGAGGAAAACGCAAAGGCGTCCAGCAGCTTACGCGCCTCCAGCATGGATTCGTCCGTGCGCGCCCGCAGGATAAGCTCCCGGAACAGCTTGCGTTCCGGACCATCCAGCGTCAGGGCGACCGCAAATCGTTCCTCCGCATCCCCATTCATCGGAGTAATCCCCTTCATATAGCGATAAATTGTGGAACGGCTGTAATCGCACAGCTTTGGCAGCGCCTCAATGCGAACGTTTTTTTCTTTCGCAGTCGCCGTAATAAATTCATATAGATTGTTGCAACCTTCCTGCATCTTGTACGCCCTGCCTTTCATCAACTATATGAATACATAATAAAACAAACCGGAGCAATATGTCAACCTCAGCTTCTGTTGCCAATGTGTTTGCGACATTGTTCAATATATTCGCATTCCTGGTTATATAATCCTGAATAGTATTCAAACAGTATGTCATATTTCAGGAGGTCATTGTTCATGATTAATTGAAATGATTTATATTTCAGAAATCACTCCTTTATATGCCTGAAACTCATTGACATAATTTAGAGAAAACCTTATAATTATAAACAGCAATGTCAAGTCCAAAATACACCAAAGGAGGGTAGAATATGAATTGGGTTAACCTCGTTCCCACAGTAAAAAGCAAAAAACGAGGCTGAAAACGGAGAACCCCAACTCCAGAGTAAAAGAGGCAAATATTTTTTTGTGGAGGTTTTCAGATGAAGAAGAGTGTTTTTTCAATATTTATGGCGCTCGCATTGGTTTTCTCGATGGCGGTTCCCGCGTTTGCGGCTGCAAGATCAGTGACTTGGGGCACCGGCGGCAACCGGGTAACATATTCCTGGGACGATGCCGTCAAAGAAGTCGAGCTGGGCGGCAACGTTTCGTTTTCCGTCACAGCTGACCGCAATAACAATAACTATTATCAGTGGAGAAAAGACGGAACCAGTATTTCCGGCAATTGGGCTCGTACTGCCACTACATATTCCATAAACAACGTATCGTTTTCTGACGCCGGTAAATATGCTCTTTATATAAGCGGCAATTCCAACGGCGGCGGACAGACGGCTAATACAAACAGTTACCCAATGGAACTGAAGGTATACGCCGCTGTTAGGTTTATAGACGGCGATGATGAAATTTTAGATCCGCAGTGGGTTTATAACGGTCTGGTAGAGAAGCCTGGTACTCCAGAAAAGGACGGGTATACTTTTACAGGCTGGATGCTGAATGGGGATTTGTTTGATTTCGATGCGCCCATAACGAGCAGCATTACGCTTGAAGCCACATGGGAAGAAGATATCAAAAATTACACCGTTACTTTCGACTATAAAGGCGGCGAAGGCTCCCTGGAAGACATAGTGGTAACCCCCGGTGAAGCGTACGGCGAGTTGCCCGTACCCACGCGCGATGGGTATGTCTTCCGGGGCTGGAGCCTTGACGGAACTATCAAAGCGAAGAGCGCGGTGACGGCGAATACGATCGTAAGCATCGCCGAAGACCACACCCTGTATGCTCTTTGGGCGGTTGATACCAGCAAAACATACAAAATCGCTTATGATAGCAACGGAGCGGGCGGAACCGCGCCTGTAGACACTATGAGCTATGTAACCGGTTCGATGGGTTCCGTTTCCGGGCAGGGCGGCTTAGCCAGGAACGGCTATGCTTTCGCGGGCTGGAATACGAAAGCCGACGGCAGCGGTACTTCCTACACGGCCGGCGCTTATATCTCTGTAAACAGCGATATTACACTGTACGCGCAGTGGGAGAGAGTTCCCGTTGTCTTCCACAAGCTGGCTTATGACGCTAACGGCGCGATCTCAGGCGCGGCGCCGGTAGACAGCACTGATTATGGCGCGGGTTCCGTCGCGATTGTCAGTGGCGGCGGCGAGCTTGCCAAAACCGGCTATACCTTCGCGGGCTGGAACACGCAGGCCAAGGGCAGCGGCGATTCCTACGCGCCCGGCGATTATATCTTCATCAACGGCGATACAACCCTGTACGCGCAATGGACGCAGGATATATATCGTGTCACCTATAACGCCAACGGCGCGGCCGGAACGGCCCCCGTGGACACTATGGATTATTTCTCCGGCGGCGCGATGGGCGAAGTCCTTGGGCAAGGCGACTTGAGCCGCACAGGTCTTACATTCACAGGCTGGAATACGCAAGCCAATGGCAAGGGAGACGCATATCAGCCTGGCAGCTGGATCACCGTCAACGGTAACATCACCCTCTACGCGCAGTGGAAAAATACAGTATTAAAAGTTGCCTATGACGGCAACGGCGCGACCTCCGGCAGCGCTCCCGTGGACACCATGGATTATTACGGCATGATCGCGGTTCAGGCCGCTGATCATGGCAGTCTGGCACGCACCGGCTTTACCTTCGGCGGCTGGAACACGGCGGCCGACGGCAAAGGCACCGCTTATCAGCCGGGCGACATGGTGATGTCTAATGAAAATATTACCCTCTATGCGCAGTGGAAGAATACTGTGTTAAGAATTACCTATGACAGTAACGGCGCGACCTCCGGCAGCGCTCCCGTGGACACCATGGATTATTATGGCATGATCGCGGTTCAGGCCGCCGATCAGGGCGACCTGGAGCGTACCGGCCTTACCTTCGGCGGCTGGAACACCGCAGCCAACGGCAAAGGCATCGCTTATCAACCGGGCGACATGGTGATGTCTAATGAAAATATCACCCTCTACGCGCAGTGGACGCAAAACATCTACCGTGTCACCTATAATGGCAACGGCGCGGCCTCCGGCAGCACTCCCGTGGACACCATGGATTATTACGGCATGGTCGCGGCTCAAGCCGCCGAGCAGGGCGCCTTGGAGCGCGACGGGTTTATCTTTGACGGCTGGAACACCGAAGCAAACGGCGAAGGCACCGCTTATCAGCCGGGCGACATGATATTCGCCAATGATAACGTCACCCTCTACGCGCAGTGGATAATGTCTATGGAAGAATTTGACGGAAATAATGCGGGCGACGATGCCGATTCCGAAGTGCCTGACGACAACAATAGCGGCAACAACGGCAATGGCAACAACAACGATAAGACCAATGGCGGAAATAACGGCAACGGCAACAACAACGATAAGACCAATGGCGGCAACAACGGCAATGGCAACAACAACGATAAGACCAATGGCGGCAACAACGGCAA
>Ga0153996_1000364_pt1 | contig 20737 bp, 19 predicted proteins | sample TSNC080MetaG_FD_104728 | JGI IMG/M metagenome (GOLD analysis project Ga0153996, IMG submission 104728) | Attine ant fungus gardens microbial communities from North Carolina, USA - TSNC080 MetaG | ecosystem: Host-associated > Fungi > Mycelium > Unclassified | place: USA: North Carolina, Lumber...
GATGAAAAAAAACGGATTTCAGACTGTGGCTCAGTCTGTGCGTGAGCATGGCTCAATTTATCGCGTGAAGGTGGCTCAGGCTCCGCCGGAATGCCGGCTCAACGGGGGCGAAATATTCAGTGACAGCCATTGCAGGAGACGCACTGAGACGGCCTCCTGTCCCCCTGCTGCCGCCGGATAGCTTTTATAACCCGATGAAAAATCCGTGCCCGGTTTTCTACGCCGCCTCCATACCGGTCGGTACGCCGGTTATAGTATGGGCATAAAAATTGACTGAGAAGATAGCCGTGGGCTCCATGAACCTGCACTCCGTCAAACCCGCTCTCTCTTGCCCGCCTGGCCGCCGCGCCAAACGCATAGGCCAGCTCGCCGATGTCCTCCTCCGTCATTTCCCTGGGAGTAACGCCGCTGCTCAAATATTTCACCGCCGACGATCCCCAAGGCGGGCGGTTTGAATTCAGGTGCCCGGTTTGCCCTCCGCCATAGACCAACTGCATGACAATGCGCCCGCCCTCTTTATGCACCGCGTCGGTAACCAGGCGGTATTGCTCCACAAAGCTGTCATCATAAATGCCGGTCATGCCGGGGTTTGGCTTCTCCCAATCGGTGATATAGGTATAGCCGGTGAGGATGGTTCCCACCCCGCCACAGGCCAGTTGGCGGTAACGCTCCAGATAGGCAGGGGTATAGCGGCCATGCTCGTCCGCCATCCCATCCCACACTGCCCCCCGAAAAAAACGGTTTTTGGCTTTTATTGTTCCAACGGAACACGATTCAAACAATTGTCTCATAAAAACCCCCTAAAAATGCCGGGAATCCCATAAATATAGTCAGTTAATTTGAAAACGCTAAAGCGTTTTCAAACAGCGAGCTTTGCTCGCTACTATGCAGCAAGGTTAACGCCGCCATATGGGCGGCGCGCGGCGTTCGCCGCGACTTAAAAACGCTTTAGCGTTTTTAAGTTAACCAGCTATAAATAGACTCATCATTGACCATAAAATATCTTTGCAATTGGAGAATCTTCAGTAAGAATCAAAGTAGTATCAGAATTCTTTAATGACTTACGAGCAGCATCAAGGGATCGAACGAAATAGTAAAAATCAGCTTTTGACGCATCATTATATGCATTTGATAGAATACGCATATATTCAGCCTCGCCCTCAGCTATCAATTTTTCCGCTAACGCATCTGCTTCAGAAATCTTAATGCTGATATTCTTGTTTGCTTCAGTTCGGATTTTCCTAGCTTCAGCCTCGCCTTCCGCTATGTGTTGAGCGGCAATATTTTGTCGTTCAGAAATCATGCGTTCATAAACGGCTGATAAATTGACTGACGGTAAATCAATCTTTTTCGTTTCAATAGAAACCAGTTCAATACCATATAAACTAAGCTCAGTACTAAACCCTTCAAAAAAACTGCCGGCAAGTTTATCACGACCGCTAATGATTTCGGCTTGTGACAATGTAGAAATAGTATTTTTACTAACATTATATGCCAAATTTCCTATTCTGCTTTCAGCGGCACTAATGCTTCCATTCAAAGTTGTGACAAATTTATGTGGGTCTACAATCTTCCATGTGGTAAAAGAATCAATAATCATAGCCTGCTTATCTTTTGTAATCACATCACTTACCGGAATATCATAATACTGTATATTTTTAGGTAACGTATAAGTGCCCTGGAGAATTGGTATTATTAAGCTGGGGCCCGGTTCAGACCTAATACTTACGATTTTACCGAACTGACGAACAACCGTATATTCATTCGCATGTGTTATGACAATGCTCTTATTAAAAATGAACAAGCCAATAATAATGATAACAAGGATCAATACATTTCTATTTACATTTTTTATATTATAAATTTTTTCTGTTTTCTCGCTCATTAGTCATTCTCCCCCTTCGCCTCATCATTTTTTATATTTGGTGTATTATTAAATATACCAGATTGTGTAAAGGAATCAATCGGAAGCATTTTTTGCGTATTCCCATTACTGTTTTCTATAATAATTCTTTTCCCGGGTAAAATATCCTCCATCGCTTCGAAGAACATTCTCTGCTTGGTAGTAAGTGGGAATTTCTCATACTCTTCATACAATGAATTAAACCGATCAGCTTGGCCCTGAGCTTCATTTATTCTGGCTTGCTTTGCCGCTGTAGCTGCTTGAATAATAGCATCCGCCTGTGCTTCCGCCGCCGGCTCTTTCTCATTTTTATATTTGTTAGCCTCATTTCTCAAGGTATCTTTTTTTTGTTTAGCATTTTCTACTGATTTAAAAGCATCGTCTATTTCATTAGTTGGAGGAGAAGAATCCTGAATAATTATATTATGTAATACTAAACCTATATCCTCTTGAATAAGTCTATCTGATAATTTGATTTTGATTTCACTCTGTATTTCATTTTTGCCTGTTGTTAACACAGCATCAATCGGATACATTCCCACAGTATCTCGAATATAGCTCCGTGCTAAGTCAGCCATTATCACATCAGGATTTTGTGAATTATATATATATTTGGCTGGATCACTTACACGGTATTCTAAATAAAAATCAACAGATACTACATTGTAATCTTGAGTAAGCATTCGCGCATCGTTAGTAGCCCATTCCTCTGTGTCCTCATGATATCCAATTGCCATACCATTAATTGTCATTGATACTTTTTCAATATTTTGAACAAATGGTATTTTGAAATGAATACCCGGTGTATTAACCACTGTAATCTTCCCCAATGTGTCTACAACTGCTTGCTCCTGATCTTGTGTAGAATACACTGAATTTAATCCCAAAATCAAAACAATAAATAATAGTAGAACAATTCTTGAATAACGGATTACTGTTGTGAAATCTGCTGGATATTTAAGTTTTTCCATATTCACACTTCTTTCTATTGTTTTAGTATTTAACACTACAGCGGACACGGAAATTAACTTTTTATGTAAATTTCATGTAACCCCCCATTCTATTAGTTAATTTTTGGGCATATTGCACCATCGCTGACACACCTCCTCCACAGAAGCCGTACATACGCCCACGAGCTAAGCTCGCACCATATCATGATTATACCATGATTGCGACGTAGGCGAAACGGTATAACACCAGGAATTCAATAACAAGCCCATGTTTATCACCCGATACCTGGCGGAGCCTACTGCAATATACAGGATTAAACGGTATATGGGGAACCATGATGCTCCACAGATTGTAGCGCCCGGGCTGCTCCACCGGGCAAAGACCACCCAAAAGAGCAAAACCGCGGGATACCGGAAGGCGCCGCCTGAAATCTGTGTCATATGAACATGTGCTCTTTTCGTATCATGAGCGCGGTATTTCTTGTTTATTGGTCAGCTTTCGCGTATAATGAAATAGTAATTAGCTAGGAATGGTTCTATGCGGGCGGACAGGCCATGCCAGCCTTGGTGTGGATTGGGAAAGACAGGGCCAGTTTTGTTTTCACACAGTCTGGGCTATTATGCAGCCTCGGTGAACTGTACAGGAGGAACTATCAATGAAACCTGTAAATTTAAAGGAACTGACTGACGCGTTCCAAGGCATATCTGACGACGACACATACCGCGGTTTTGTAGATAAGCGCGACGGGCAGATATACTCGTTTGAAGCACGGCACCTCGCAATCGCGGGATTTTATTTGGACGGGGACGATTACGAGGTATACCCCGCCGAACAATCTGAAATAGACAAAGCGCGGGAGTTCACAGACCGCTATGATCGCGAATTTGTCATTGATTTTCCCGACAAATATGAAATGCGGGACTACGACATAATGGAGGAATACGCGGAATCCCAACCGGACGCGAGAATAGCAAATCAATTATTATACGCTATTCGCGGCAAAGGCGCGTTCCGCAAGTTCAGGGAAGCGGTTACCCGGTTCGGCTTTCTTGACGACTGGTATGCGTTCAAAGACAGCGCAATGCTTGAACGTGCCCGGCGGTGGTGCGTCAGAAACGGCATTGACTATGAGCCGAAAGTCGCAGTCATCGACGGATATGAAATCCGTCCCGCAACCCGCGAGGACTTACCGGGAATAAACCGCGTTTACGACACCGCCCGCGCATATATGGAGCGCAGCGGCAATCCGGCGCAATGGAGTGGCGGCTATCCGTGGCCTGATTTGCTCGCGGGTGACATTGAAAAACAGCAACTGTTTGTACTGTCAGCGAACGGAAAACTCTGCGGTGTGTTTGCGTTCATTATCGGCATTGACCCAACTTACGTTGATATCGAAAATGGCGTGTGGCCCAACGATGAGTCATACGGCACAATACACCGAATCGCAAGCGACGGCACCGGGAGCGGGATTTTCAAAGCATGCCTTGAATTTTGCCTTGAACATACAGATAACATTCGGATAGACACTCACGCGGACAACTTGAAAATGCAGGAGACGCTCGCGGACAACGGTTTTGTTAAGTGCGGCACAATATACGTTAGCGACGGCGTTAGCGACCACAGTCCTCGAATAGCGTACCAATACACGCAGTAGAAGGAGCAACCGATGAACGACCGAGCGACAATCCTCGCCGACCTGATCTCACAGGGCTTGTCAATTTAAAATTAATATTTTTAGCCATAATGCGTCATTTGACCTCCAAGTGTGTTATAATTTTATCAAGGATCAGAATCAACACCGCCTTGGGCGCTATGAGGTATGACACGCCTATTTTCCTGCGGATTGGAAGCGGAAGGCCAGAAGGCGGGCGGGCTCACAGGCGGGGATTTAAACTAGGATTACCATTATGCAAACCATTACGGGAGGAGAGAGGGGACATGCGCAAAAAAAGCGCATTCAAAACAATTGCCGGCCACCACCTGTTCTTACCTTTGGTTTGCCTGAACGCTGCCTTGCTGGCAAATGTAATAAAAACACCTGACTTTTTTACGGTTTCCATTAATAACGGCGTGCTATGCGGTTACATTGCCGACGTTGTCAACCGGGCCTCGGAGCTGGTGATTCTGGCCATTGGCATGACGCTGGTTACGGCGGCGTCCGGCGGACAGGATATCAGCGTTGGAGCCGTGATGGCGGTGGCCGCCGCCGTTTGCTGCCGGATACTTTCCGGCGGAGAGGCTTCCGTGAACGAATTTCAGGCGCCATACTTATTGGCTGTCCTGGCCGGGCTGGCCGCCGCTTTATTGTGTGGAGCTTTTAATGGGGTTCTGGTTGCGAGGCTCCAGGTTCAACCGATGGTGGCGACGTTGATTCTGTTCACCGCCGGGCGGGGGATTGCGCAGCTGGTAACACAGGGGCAGGTCACCTGTATCCGTGCGGACGCCTATAAAATCGCGGGCGGTTATATACCGGGCGTTCCCATCCCCACCCCGATTTTTATCGCCATTGGCGCGGTTCTGCTTGTTGCCCTTGTGTTGAGGCTTACCTCATTGGGATTGTTTATTGAGGCTGTCGGCATCAACAGCAGCGCGGCGCGCCTTGTGGGGTTGAACGCGGCCCGCATCAAGCTTATTGTCTATATCATTTGCGGCTTTTTTGCGGGGCTTTCCGGAATTGTCGCCTCCAGCCGCATCTATTCCGTGGACGCCAACAGCATCGGACTGAATCTGGAAGTGGATGCTATTCTCGCTGTCGCGCTGGGCGGCAATGCTCTGGGCGGGGGTAGGTTCAGCCTGACCGGTTCGGTCATCGGCGCTTTTACGATTCAGGCGCTTAATACGGCGCTGTACGCGATGAATGTATCAGCCGGTCAGACGCCGGCATACAAGGCAATTGCCGTAATCGCTATTATCACGTTCCAGAGTGGTTTTTTCCGCGGTTATATCCGCAGGCTGAAGGTGAAACACAGCGCAGTCGCGGCGGCTCCGCAAAGCAAGGAGGCGGCTTGCAGAAGCAAAAAACCCTCTCAATCACTGTGATGTTTGAGAGGGTTTTTTGTGTGGCTGTCCGGGACAAAACTTTATAATTGCGGATTAGTATAAGGCAATATTTCCAAAATGCCCTTACCGGCGTCCATGCGGACAAAATCCCCATCCTTAATCAGCTGGTAAAAAGCATCCTCCACTCCGTCGACCATTGGCATTTCCATAATAATTGCGCTTGAAACGAGAACCGTGTCCAAATCCCTGACGATAAAGCCTTTCGGCGCGGTGCCATCCCGATCCAATTTATATATGCCGTCGGCCTGAACAACCGAGCTTCCCTTGCCGCCGGGAAACACCAGAATTTTGTCCTTAATGCATTTACCCTCCAGGGAGTGGCCGGGCTCCGTCACCTCGCCCGTCAGCGAGTTGGTTTTGTAAAATAAAATCGGATCCCTTGAGATGAGAACTTCCCCTTCTGCCACACCGGGAGAAATTTTGTGGCATCTAAACACCGTCTGCATCAGTCAGCCCTCCCGCTTATCGCCCAGCGGATACAGGTTTCCACATCCCGCACCGCCACATCCACCCCGAACGCGCCCATATAATAGGCGCATTTTGGGGAATCGGTCACCCCTCCCGCGCCGCTTAAATGCCCGAAGCAGGAGGACTGATCCACACAGGTGTCGGGAACCAGCCGCCCGCCACAGGAGGCGAGCTCCGCCTCCAGGCCGGTTTGCAGCGCGAGATCCTTTACCGCGGAGGAGGTCAGAATCCAAATATCCCCAACGGCCTTCTTTCCGCCCAGCAGTTCTGCGACCTGCTTCACCTGCGCATAGGTATAGTGGGGGCATCCCAGCATTACAAAGTCTATCTTCCTTTTGGGCGGCGGGGAGTAATGGCGGAGCGCGTCCTCCAAGTCCTGTTCCGTTATGATTATCCTGCGTTTGGGAGCGCGGCCGCCAAACGCTTCCTCTGGTGTCCGGGCATCCGGCGTAACCCCGATGATATGGTATTTATCGCATATCCCGGATACATTCAGCTGCGCGCCAAGGGCAATCAGCGCCTCTGTTGACATGTGCGGGTCTAGTCCCTGAAATACAGGGACTCCGCCGCCGATTTTCGCTCCTGTCAGCCCCAATAGGGCAAAATCAAAATCTTTTTATACCGAAATTTTGCATTCATGATCGGTGAAGAAGACCCCTTCACTGACATTTTGGATAATTGATTCGAGGCAATAAATCCTATCCTCCAGCCTTTGGATATATTCTTTATCGTTCAGTTCCATAAACACCCTTCTCCGGTAAAAACAAACCCATTGCCTATAGCGCTTCAGCCTTATCACTACGGTATGTATCAGTATACACCAGGATCCTGCCTCTTTCAAGGATACAGGCGGCCTTCTCCACCCTCATCCACGGATTTTTATTGTCCGGTTTTAGCATGTTGCACTGCTTTTCCCACATATACTTAAAACACGAACCGGTATAGAGTATATAAGGGGAAATTACCATGAGAAGCCAAAACATCATAGTTGGTACACTGATTTTGAGTATTTCATCCATCTTTGTGCGGATGATTGGATTTGTATTTCGCGTCTGGCTGTCCGGGGCTATGGGAACCGAGGGAATCGGCGTATACTCCTTGATTATGTCGCTGTATTCGGTGTGCGCCACCCTGGCCACGTCGGGAATCAGCGGCGGCGTGGCCAAGCTGGCGGCGGGGGAGTTCGCAAAGGGAAATTCCGGAAATGCCCGGCGGATTCTGGGCAGGTCGCTCACCCTCTCGCTGCTTCTCAGTTGTACGGTGGGGATTCTCCTGTTCTGTTTTGCCGGGCCTGTAGGGCAGTTTATTCTCCGGGATGGGCGCACGGTGCTCTCCCTGAAATTTTTGGCTCCGGGGCTGCCCATGATGGCGGTTTCCGGCTGTCTGCGCGGTTACTTTATCGCCCAGAGAAAGGTGGGGAACCCCGCCGTCTCACAGGTATTGGAGCAACTGCTGAAAATGGCGTTTATCATGACCTTAATCGGTTATTGGATGCCTAAGGGTATTGAGTACGGCTGCGCGGTGGTGATTTTGGGAATTACGGTGGGGGAAGTGGTCTGCCTGCTTATTTCCCTGGCAGGATTTGCGGTGGAGCGCCGCCGCCGGAGCCGGGCGCCCAAGGCGAATATTACCGGCGTAACCAAAAGCCTGCTTGCATTTGCCATCCCCATTTCCATCGGATCCTATATCCGCTCGATTTTACGCCTTTTGGAGGATGTGCTGGTCATTTCCGGGCTGCGGGCCTTTAGCGGGGAGCAGGGGACTGCCACCGGCACATATGGCCTTCTCAAGGGCATGGTGATGCCTCTGCTATTGTTTCCGCTCCAGCTGCTGTCCGCCCTGGTGGTGACCCTCACGCCGGAAATATCCCGCATGTCCGGATTGAACGACCCCAAAAAACTGGAACGGGCCATTTCCAGGATTTTGCAGTTTACTTCCGTGGTGGGCATCTTTATTGTGTGCGTATTCATGAGCTTTTCTTATGAATTGGGAATGGTGGTGTACAAAAGCCCGGAGGCCGGACAGATGCTGAAGCTTCTGTCCTGGCTTTGCCCCTTTATGTGCCTGGAGATGGTGGTGGTGAGCATTCTACAGGGCTTGGGGGAGCAGGTGAGCTCGTTGCGCTATAACGTGGCGGACTGCCTTCTCAGGATCGTTATGGTATACTTTTTGATACCCAAGTGGGGCGTCAACGGATTTCTCCTTATGGTAGCGGTCAGTAACCTGTTTACCTCCGTTCTCAATCTCCGGCGGCTGGTGAGAATAACCCATATTCCCCTGCGCTTTGGGGAGTGGGTGGCGAAGCCGGTATTGGCCGCTTTGGCAACCTGCCAGATGGTGCGTGTTTTGTGCAATTTTTATCTCTTTCAGGCCCTGCCCATCTGGCTTTCCCTTGTAATCGGCGTGGGAGTGACCGGCATTGCTTATATAGTCATACTGTTTTCTATCGGGGCGCTGGCCCCGGAGGATTTCGGCTGGATCACCAACCGGATTTTCTCCGCTAAAAAACCTATTCCCGCCGACCCGGAGAGGGCCTTTTAGCCGCCGGTTTCCATCTGCAAATAAAGTCTTGCAATATCCGGCATTCCGTATTATGATAAGGGTGTATCGTACTGCTTGGCGGAAAGGTTGTATGGGATATGAAGCCGCATATGGACTCTATTATTGGGGATATTCTGGACGCGGATAACTCCTGTGAGGATATTTTCCTGGAATATGACATGCATTGCACCGATTGCCCCTCCGCCCGGGGAGAAACGTTGGAGGAAGCCTGCTCTATCCATGGCGTGGAGCCGGAGGAAATCCTCCGCCGCCTAAGGGAACGGATGGGGCAACTATGAAAAGTTAATTAGAATCTTTTTCAGCTATCAGTTTGCTGGAAATTACAAAAGCATGAGACGCATCCGGATTCTAAAGCTTGGATGAAGGCCAGTTCCACCCACGGTATTGGAACCGGCTTTTGTTGTGCCCGTTCTCTTTGCTTGGTCATATTTCAGTGGAGGCTGCCATGTGGGTTATACTAAAACGGGTGAAGCTGCGAACGGCGGAAATGCTGGGCTTGGACCGGATGAACCATAAATTCAAAATCCTTGCGATCAATTACATCTTTTTGATGGTTTATTACACCCTTGAATCGGTATTTGTCAACACCCTGCTTTACCGCATTTCCCCGGAAATGAGCATTGTTATATACTTTCGCGCCGTGGTTTACCTTGTCACCGGCCTCTCGGTAAACCTGGCCGCCTATATAGCAAAAACGCATTCGCCGGTCATCGTGCTCAAGCTGGGGGGGCTTTCCTATGCCCTTATGTATGTAGTTTTGTTTATCGGCATGGATTACATGGATAAGCTCAAATATATCGTGGCTGTGTTTTCCGGCATGGGCATGGGCTTTTACTGGTCGGGCCATAATATCCTGCTCACCCATTACACCGACAGGATTAACCGGGGCGTGGGGGTATCCATCATGGGGCTGATCCAAGGGGTGATGACCTTGCTGCTGCCGGTGTTTTCCGGCTTTGTCATCTCCCATATGCAAGGGAACACAGGTTATCGCGTGATGTTTGGATTGGGCATGCTTTCGGTGCTGCTTCAACGGAGGATGCAAAACAAGCTGCCCCCTGTGGAACAGAAAAAACGCCGCAGCGACCTGCGCCTGGCTATCAAGCTGGTTGTCCACAAAACCACCTGCAAGCTTATGCTGGGGTATGAGGCCCTCCGGGGCTTTCGGGACGGTACCTTTATCTTTTTTCTGAATACCCTTTTATTCAAGATCATCACCGATGAATCCCTGGTGGGCATCAATACCTTTGTGACGGGGATGGCGGCAATTTTAGGCTCCTGGGCTTATGGCAAGCTGGCTGTGCCGGGGAAGCGTATCAGATACGCCGCCATTTCCACCACTATCCTGCTGGTGGTGGGGGCCTTGCTTTTCTGGAAGGCAAACGCCTTTACAGTGATGCTGTTCTCGGTTATTAACGCGTTCTTCAATTTATTTTTAGTATATACCGCCAATACCTTTAGCTTCGATGTTATGGGGCAAAACGAGACCACGCGCCAATGCCTGCCCGAAATGTCGGCCATACGCGAGGTTTTTATGAACGGCGGGAGGCTTCTGGGGCTCTATGTGGTTATGCTGTTTCCCGACACCGTGCCGGGTTATGTGAGCGCCATGACGGTGCTCACCTTGTCCCAGTTTTTGACGGTCATGATGATGAACTATACCAAAAACACCATGGATCGCAAACAAATCCACCGTATGTCGGCGCACTGACCGCGCTTTCCGCGTATACTGGATCAGATCATAGTGGAAAGGAAAGAATAAGATGCCGGGCATTGTACTTGACAAAAGGCTTCAGGCGGTGGCGGAGCTTGTGCGGGAGGGCTCGGTGGTGGTGGATGTAGGAACCGACCACGGTCATCTGGTGTGTCATCTGGTGGGCAGCCGCAAATGTCCCCGGGCTTTTGCCTGCGATATTAACTGCGGCCCCCTGGCCCGGGCGCGCCGCAACATCCTAAGGGAAGGACTGGGCGCGCGCATTATGACCATGCAGTGCGACGGGCTGTCCAAGGTTCCGTCCGACGCGTGGGGGGATGTGGTTATCGCCGGAATGGGCGGCGATTTAATCGCCCGGATTCTCTCCGATTACGAGGGCTGCAAGGATAAGGAAAAAAGGTTTGTTTTACAGCCCATGACCAAGCCGGAGCATCTGCGCCGGGAGCTGTACCGCAACGGGTTTGTCTTGCTGAAGGAGGTGGCGGTGCAATGCGGTTCCTTCACTTATGTGGTCATGCAGGCTCAATATACGGGATTTTCTGTGCAGGTATCCCGGCTGTTTTCCCACACAGGGCTTCTCTGGGACAAGGATCCCTGCGATGAGGACACCCTTGATTACCTGCGGAAAATCTGTGAGCTGTTCCGGAAAAAGGCCGATGGACACTCCAAGTCCAAGGATAAGCAGCTGAAGGCGTTGGAATACGCCGCCCTCTGCAAAACTGTGGAGGAAAGACTGAAAGCGCTGGAAACAAAATAGGAGGCATGGGAATATGAGCACGGTAAAGGACGTCTATGACTGCATTAATGAAATCGCGCCCTTCGCGCTGGCCGAAGGCTGGGATAATACGGGCTTGCTCATCGGCTCCCCCCAGGGAGAGGTGACCCGGGCCTTGGTGGTGCTGGATGTCACCGGCCCTATCCTGGAGGAAGCGGTGTCCAAGGGTGTAAACCTGATTGTCACCCATCATCCTGTGATTTTTTCCCCACTGAAATCCATCAGGGAGGACAGCCTTGTTTACCGGATCATCCGCTCGGGCATATCGGTGATTAGCGCCCACACTAATCTGGACATCGCCGGGGGCGGCGTCAACGACTGCCTGGTAAGCCGTCTGGGGTTAAATGAAGCCACAGGCCTTACGGAAACGGGCAGCGAACCCTTTTATAAAATATCCGTAACCGTACCTGTTCCCGACGCGGACAAGGTATACCATGCCATGGCGGACGCCGGGGCGGGCAGAACGGGGAAATATAGCCACTGCGCCTTTATGCTCCAGGGGCAGGGGCGCTACAAGCCTGACAAAAGCGCCAACCCCTATATCGGAAGCCCGGGACAGCTGGAGTTTGTGGAGGAAACCCAGATTGAAATGCTGGTGCCCCCCCAGCGCCTGGACGCTGTGGTGGCAGCCATGCGCGGAGCCCATCCCTATGAGGAGGTGGCCTATGACGTGGTGAAGAATTACGGCTGTGTTGGGCGGGATTACCTGGGCAGGATCGGCAAGCTGGCGCAGGCCATGTATCCGGAGCAGCTTGCCGTCATGGTTCGGCAGGTGCTGGATGCCGGCAGTGTGCGGATGGTTCCCGGCAGGGAGCCGGTGGGCACGGTGGCGGTATGCGGAGGCAGCGGAGGGGACTTTCTTCATCAGGCCAGGGCCAAGGGCGCCCAGGCATTGGTTACCGGAGAGTGCAAACATCATGTCCTGCTGGAGGCCGCCGAGCTGGGCATGACCCTGATTGACGCGGGCCACTATGCCACCGAGGCGGTGGTTCTGGAGCCTCTCCGCCACCGGCTTCAGGAAATGCTGCCCGGCATAAAGCTCCGGTTATCCAAAAAGGACAGGAATCCCGTAAAATATATCTAAGTAAGAAAGGTAAACCATATGGCTTTGGATGGCATATTTCTAAACCGTTTGGCCCATGAAATACGGGAGGTTGCCATCGGCGCGCGGGTAGACAAGATAGCGCAGCCCTCCCGGGAGGAGCTGGTGATAACCCTGCGGTGGAGAGGGGGAGGCGGCAAGCTGCTGATGAGCGCGTCGCCCCAAGCTCCCCGGATACACTTCACCGGGGACGCTCCTGAAAATCCGGCCAAGCCCCCCATGTTCTGCATGCTGCTGCGGAAGCATCTGTCGGGGGCCAAGCTGGCGGAGGTGCGCCAGATCCAGCTGGATCGCATCCTCCATTTGGATTTTGAAACCCAGAACGAGCTGGGGGATCAGGTGACTGTCACACTGGCCATGGAAATCATGGGCCGCCACAGCAATCTGGTGGTCATCGGCGCGGAAGGAAGGATTATCGACGCCATCCGCCGGGTGGATCTGGAGACCTCCAGTATCCGGCAGATTCTTCCGGGGATGCGCTACGCCCTGCCTCCGGCCCAGAACAAGCTCAGCCTCTTTGAGGCGGAGCCTGCCCAGGTGCTGGAGCGTATGGACGCAGGCAAGGATCTGGAGCTGTCCAAGGCTCTCATGGACATCCTCCAGGGGATGTCGCCCATCCTCTGCCGGGAGATTGCCCACTACGCCACCCGGGGCGTGGACACCACCTTCAAGGCCCTCACCGACGGGCAGCGGCAGCGGCTGGAATTTTACCTGACACAGCTTACCGCCACGGTGCGGGAATATAAAAGCACCCCGACCATGGTGCTGGAGCCCTCGGGAAAACCCAAGGATTTCTCGTTTGTACCCATCCACCAGTACGGCGCCGCCATGCTTACCAGGGAATATGAAAGCTGTAGCGGGCTGCTGGACAGCTTTTATACCCACCGGGACCGCATGGAGCGTGTCCGCCAGCGGTCGGGGGATCTCCTAAAGCTGTTGGCCAACACCTCCGACCGCCTTACCCGGAAGCTGGCCGCCCAGAAGGAGGAGCTCCTCCAATGCGCCAAACGGGACGGGCTGCGGGAGAAGGGCGACCTTATCAGCGCGAACCTTTACACACTTCAAAAAGGGGACGCAAGGGCCACGGTGCAGAATTTTTACAGCCCCGGGGAGGAGTATGTTGACATCGAGCTGGATCCCATGCTTACCCCCGCCCAAAACGCCCAGCGGTATTACGCGCTTTACCGCAAGGCGGATACGGCGGAGAAAATGCTGGTGAAGCTCGTTTCCCAAGGGGAGGCGGAGCTTGTGTACATCGACTCGGTTTTTGACGCGCTCACCAGGGCCTCCGGTGAATCGGAGCTGGATGCCATCCGCAGCGAGCTTGCCGCCGGGGGCTATGTACGCGCCCACGCAAAAAAAGGCGGCAAGCGGGAGGATAAGCTGGCCCCCATGCGTTATCTGTCGGCGGACGGCTTTACCATCCTATCGGGCCGGAACAACCTCCAGAACGACCGGCTCACCCTCCGGGAGGCCAGGGCCACCGATCTCTGGCTTCATACCCAGAGGATTCCCGGTTCCCACACCATTATCCTGGCCGAGGGGAGGGAGGTGCCAAAAACCACCATTGAACAGGCCTGCGTCATTGCCGCCTACAACTCCAAGGCGCGGGACTCGGGCAAGGTGCCGGTGGATTACACCCCTATCCGCAATGTGAAGAAGCCGGGCGGCGCGAAGCCGGGTATGGTCATCTATGACCACTATCAAACCGTCATTGTCGATCCTGACGAGGCGCTGGTTCGCTCCCTTCAGCAAAAATAATTCAATGACAGGCTTTGCATAAAACAGCCGCGGCCCTCCCGGAGGAATAAAACCCGGGCGGGCCGCGGTTGTCTGCCGGCCTATTTGCTGTCGTCTTGCCTGATGGGAAGAATGCCGGGAACCGGAGGCCACGCGGTGGAGAAGTGGGGGAATACGGGCGGATAAATATTGGGGCCAAACAAAGGATGTGGCGGGTGATGTCCGTGCTTATGCCCGTGGTGCCCATGCCCATGGGAACGCTCGTCGCCAAAGGAATAGCTGTAATGATTTGGCATCTGTGTGCACTCCAATCTGTTTTAATCAATTTGCCTATATAGTCAGTCAGAGCTATAGGTACGCAGTTCAGTTTATGAAAACCGGGTATCCAAAGTGTGAGGGTACAACTCCCGCGATAAAAGGTAATAATGTAAAAATGACGGCTTTTCCAAAATTATCAACACGATTTTCCCTTTATTTGAATATAGTAAGGGTAGAAGATAAATTAATGATATGAGGTGCCGCCGTTGAGAAGGAGAAGAACCCACAGACGCCCGGGAAGGGATCCCTTCCGCCCCTCCGGCGGATCATGGCAGCCAAAATTGTTGCTGGCCATCGTCATTGCGTTGGCGCTCACCTGGGCGCTGGATTCCCATATCCGCCCCATCATCCGGAATATGGCGTCCTATCAGGTTAAGGTATTTGCTTCCCGGAGCATCAACAGAGCCCTCCTGAATGAGCTGGACACCTCGGGGATACGCTACGACGAACTGGTTCATGTTACCCAGAATGACAAGGGCATGGTCACCTCCGTCCAGTCGGATATGGTGAAAATAAACAGCCTGAAAGCGCGGGTGGGGCAAAGCGTCGTGTCGGATTTGGAAGCCATGAACCGCGCCTCTATCTTTGTGCCCCTGGGAACGCTGCTGGGCAATGAATTTTTCTCCGGACGGGGCCCCAAGATAGAGATTAAGGTTATCCCCACCGGTTACGTACAGTCGGAGATATTCAACCACTTTACCTCTGCGGGAATCAATCAAACCCACCACCAGGTAATGCTGCGGATCACCGTCCAGATGATTGTAATTCTTCCGGGCTACAGCGTGCAAACCGAAACCACCAGCAACTTTTGTGTGGCTGAAACCGTTATTGTGGGCACAATTCCCGAAGCATTCACCCAGATCAACGGGGACGATTCCCCCACCATTTCCAAAATCAACGACTACTCCGCATCGGTTGCGGATAAATAGTAACCGATATTGTGTGTGGCGGCAATTTTATGGTATACTACAGCAAAGGGAAGAAATAACGGGAAAAGCAGGCTCATCCTTTTGCTGCATACACAACCGGAATGAATAAGGAGTTTTCCACATTATTATTCCGGTTGCTATAAGCCGGAAGAAAACGACAAAGGAAAGTGAATAGAATGGAAAAATCACCCGGGCAGCGCGTAGAGGAGCTGCGCAGCCTGCTGGAATATCACAGCCATAAATATTATGTCCTGGACAGCCCGGAAATAGAGGATTACGAGTACGACAAGCTTCTCCACAAGCTTATCGCCCTGGAGGAGGCTTATCCGGAGCTTGCGGACGAAAACTCCCCCACCGTCCGGGTGGGCGGAAAGGCGCTTAACACCTTTGCTCCGGTGCGCCACGAGGTGCAGATGGGCTCCCTCCAGGATGTATTCAGCCTGGAGGATTTGGCGGCCTTCGACACGAAGGTTCGGGAGAGCGTGGAAAATCCGGCCTATGTGGTGGAGCCTAAGATCGACGGTCTGTCTGTGGCTCTGGAATATGTGGACGGCCGTCTGATCCGGGGCTCCACCCGGGGCGACGGCTATGTGGGGGAGGACGTCACCGCCAACCTGAAAACAGTGCGCTCCATTCCCTTGATTTTGAAGCGGCCTATTCCCCTGCTGGAGGTACGGGGCGAGGTGTACATGCCCCGTCAAAGCTTCGATAAGCTGGTGGCTGCCCAAGAGATCAACGACGAAACTCCCTTCAAAAATCCCCGGAACGCCGCGGCGGGCTCCCTGCGGCAAAAAAACTCGGCGGTCACCGCCGCCCGAGGACTGAATATTTTTGTGTTCAATATTCAAAGGCTGGAGGGTGTGTCTATTTCAGGGCACAAGCAGTCCTTGGATTTCCTGAAGGAGCTGGGCTTTCCCGTTTCACCCGGCTACCAGTGTTTTTCCGATATCGCTGACGTTATCGTCCGGGTGGAGGAGATTGGCGAATCCCGGGGCAAGCTCCCCTATGACATCGACGGCGCGGTGGTCAAGGTGGACGATTTCTCCCAGAGGGAGGAGCTGGGCAGCACCACCAAATTTCCCAAATGGGCGGTGGCTTATAAATATCCTCCCGAGGAAAAGACCACTATTTTGCTGGATGTCCAAATTAAGGTGGGCCGCACCGGCGCGCTTACCCCAACCGCCCTGTTCCAGCCCATCACCCTGGCGGGCACCACCGTCACCCGGGCGGTGCTCCACAACCAGGACTTTATCAGCCAAAAGGGAATTTCCATCGGGGACACCATTGTGGTGCGGAAGGCCGGGGATATCATTCCAGAGGTGGTGGAGGTTCGGGAGCACCAGTCTGGCGCGCCGGTTTACCAGATTCCCGACAGCTGTCCCTCCTGCGGTGCTCCGGCGGTTCGGGAGGAGGGGGAAGCGGTGCTCCGCTGCCCTAACATTGAGTGTCCGGCCCAGCTGCTCCGCAACCTTGCCCATTTCGCCAGCCGGGACGCAATGGACATAGAGGGGCTGGGTCCCGCCATTGTGGAGAATCTGGTGGAAAACGGACTGGTGGCCTCACCGGCGGATCTTTATGGACTGGAGGAAACCCAGCTGGAGCCCCTGGAGCGGATGGGCAGAAAGAGCGCCGAAAATCTGGTGGCCGCCATAAATGCCTCCAAGGAAAAGGATCTTGGCAACCTTCTCTTTGCGCTGGGCATCCGGGGCATCGGCCAGAGGGCCGCGCAGCTTCTGGCCCAGCATCTGGGCAGCATGGAGGCGGTACTGGCGGCCACCTCCGAGGATATCGAGGCCATTGACGGCTTCGGCGGCATTATGGCCAGATCGGTTTACGGCTTCTTTCGGATTGAGGGGAACCGGCATCTGGTGGAACGCCTGGAGGGAGCGGGGGTAAACATGCTCTGCCATTCCATGCCTGCCGGAGATATTCTGACAGGCAAGACCTTTGTCCTCACCGGCGCCCTGCCCAGCCTCTCCCGGAACGAGGCTAAAAAGCGCATTGAGGACGCCGGGGGCAAGGTAACATCCAGTGTATCCAAAAAAACCCACTATGTGGTTGCCGGGGAGGACGCCGGAAGCAAGCTCACCAAGGCGCAGGAGCTGGGCGTCACCATCCTCTCCGAAACGGAGCTGCTGGCTTTATTGCAGGAAGGCAAGTAATGCGAATCAGGGGTAGAAAAAAGCGGTAAGCGATGAAATAAGCTGATCGAATTGAATCATCATGAATGTTGCCGGTGCGTTCTCCATTAAAATATTCTTATTGGAATAACCGGATTTGCGCTTATAATGGAGGGAGTCAGTGATGTGGGGGCATGAAAAAGCTGCTTGTGATAGACGATGAAACAGCGATCATCCAGACGATTCAAACCTATTTTTCCGACAAAGGATACACGGTACTCGGCGCGGAGAATGTCAAAAGGGCATATGAACTGCTGCCGGAAGGCCCGGACATAATCCTGCTGGATATTATGATGCCCGGTGTTGACGGCATCAGCTTTTGCCAACAGGTCCGGGATACCGTCCTTTGCCCCATTATATTTTTGTCCGCTAAAACTGAGGAAAGCAGCAAAATAAAGAGCCTGTCGATTGGCGGGGACGATTATATCACGAAACCGTTCAGTATCAAGGAACTGCACGCAAGAGTGGAGGCCCATCTGCGGCGTGAAAGCCGTCCGCGCAACCAGTCTACCCGTATCCAGTTTGGCGCGTTCTGGATTGATTACGGCCGGAAAGAAGCCGGCTTTGAGGACCAGCTTATCGGCTTTACAAAAAAGGAATACATGATTGTGGAGCTCCTGTCGGGCAATGCGGGACAGGTTTTTTCACAAGATCGGATTTATGAAAAAATATGGGGATATGACGCGGACGGCGATGCGAATACCTCCGTAATGGAGCATGTCAAGCGCATTCGCAAAAAGCTACAGGAATACGGGTGCGATACATTGATCGAAACCGTTTGGGGGATTGGGTACAGATGGAAAAGCTAAAATCCATACGTTTCAGTATGTTCCTGTATGTGGGCTTGGCATTGCTCATCGGGCAGCTCTGCTACATGGGGGTTGTCGCAATGATTGACAATGCGCTGATGGATCTGATGAATCCACGCCCGCAAGCGATTGCTTTTGTTGCCGGTCGCCAGATATCCATTACCTTTGGCAGCGGGGAGGGGGCGGCCTCGGAGATCATAAACCCTTCGCTTTTTGAGTTTTTGAGAATGCTCCGGACAATTTCCCCGTTTATCATTTTTAGCGTGTGCGTCATTATAGGCATATTTTTGTTTTACCGGAGATCCATTCAGAAGCCGCTTGCTGCGTTAAACGAGGGGATCAGGAAGATAAGCGCACAGGAGCTTGACTTTTCCCTGGAATGTGACGCGAAAAATGAACTGGGCAGGCTATGCGGCGCCTTTGATACGATGCGCCGGGAGCTTTCACAGGCGTTTCAATCCCTCTGGAAGTCTGAGGAGAACCAACGCAATCTGTACCGGGCCTTCGCCCATGACCTCCGTACACCGCTGACCATTATCAAAGGCAATAACGATAATATAGAGCTGGTCGCGGCAAAAAACAATGATTGGGCGCTGGCGCTACAGGCCGTAAACCTCTCCAACGGCGCAATAGCGCGGATCGAAACATACACGGAGCAGCTGCGGCAACTGGAGGGCATTGAAGACTGGCAGCCTGACCCCAAGAAAACCGATTTGAGCGCATTGGCCGAAACGATTGTCCAGCAGGCGACCGTGATATGCAATCAGCACGGCAAGGAAATTGTTGTATCAAAAGATGTTCACGGATACGCAGACCTTGACGCGGACATGCTCCAACGAATCCTTGACAATTTGCTTATCAACGCCGTACAGTATGCCCGGCAAACGATACGCCTGGTACTGGAGCAAAAAGACGGGCGGCTCTGCCTGACCGTTTCCGATGATGGGCCGGGCTTTGATCCCGAAGCCATTAAGCAGGGAATCGCCCCGTTTTATTCCACGAAAAAGGCCGAGGGGCATACGGGGATCGGCTTGACCATTTCACAAAAGCTATTGACGAAGCTTCAAAGTACACTATCCATTGACAATGTGGAAACGGGAGGGGCCTGCGTAGGATTTTCCGTGCCTGTTTAGAAAAAGTATAGATTTATAATATATCCTTTTGTTATCACAAAACAGGAGGATATCAGTTATGAATATTATATCGAATGGGAAAAGGCGTTCCCTGTTGGTATTGGCATTAGTCGTGTGCGTGGCGCTCATGAGCGGCACAGCCTTCGCGGCCACATCCAATCAGTCTGCCGGCGACCAGGAGAAAGCGGCGGCGTATTTTCAAAAATACTCTGTAAACCCCGAATCCTCTATCGGCGCAAGAGGGATAGACGGCCAATGGGCGGCTTGCACCACGGTTGAAGGAAAGACCTATCAGGAACAGCTTGATAATAAGCTGGCGTATATCGAGGAGCTTTACGCAGGAGAAAAGGAACGGTTTGTAATCGAGGACGGTATTTCATTAGAGGAAACAACCGATATGGATGCCGTCCAATATATGTTTGACAAATCGCCTGTTTATCAAAAGCTGGTGACCGTTAAGGATACGCTGTATATTCAATCAGAGTGCAGTTTTAACCGGTTGGCTGACGCAGAGCAATCTCCGCTGTATGACCGCTACGTTTTTTATTTGGAACAGCCCGCAAAATTGGAGCTTTCCGCGTCCTATACTTTGCAGCAGGGTAAAATGGCGGTCTGGATCGTATCGCCAGAGGGCGAATTCCTTTACCAAAACAATATGAGCGACAGCTTTAGTGACACAATCAGCTTATCGCTTGATAAGGGTCTGCATAGCGTAATCATAGTCAATGAGCTTGATAACGGACAGATGGAGGGGGAAAAGTTTATACAGGGCAGTGTCTCTCAATAAGCCTAAAGTAAAAACCATAGAACATGAAAAAGGCGCGGTACACCCAATGCAGGGGGGGACTGCGCCTGAATTTTTTCCTTACAACTCTGCAGGACGGAGATTTTTAAAGGTAATAGAAACACTGCCGTCCGGATTGGTTATTACTTGTATCTGCTCCGGATATTGTAACAGCTCCGCGGGAAATTTAATCTCTTAGGGTTCAATTCCCCGCAGCTCTGCTGCGCTTCCTTATAAAAAACAGAACGCGTAGCTAAGATTAGGGGGATTGATACCCCGCAGTCTCTGCTGCGGGGTAGTTCATTCTCC
>Ga0153996_1000365_pt1 | contig 20720 bp, 15 predicted proteins | sample TSNC080MetaG_FD_104728 | JGI IMG/M metagenome (GOLD analysis project Ga0153996, IMG submission 104728) | Attine ant fungus gardens microbial communities from North Carolina, USA - TSNC080 MetaG | ecosystem: Host-associated > Fungi > Mycelium > Unclassified | place: USA: North Carolina, Lumber...
GGCGTTTGTAGAGGATCAACTAAGAAAAGGGTATATCCGACCCTCTAAGTCGCCCCAAACATTACCAGTACACTTTGTAGCAAAAAAGGATGGAACGCAAAGAATGGTGCAAGACTATAGCCATATAAACCAGTGGACAATAAAGAATGGGTACCCACTCCCTCTAATAGCAGATATACTGGATGGGGTTGGGAAGAGGAAGGTGTTTACAAAGCTAGACCTAAGATGAGGCTATAACAATGTCAGAATAAAGGAAGGAGACGAATGGAAAGCAGTGTTCACAACACATATTGGAGCCTATGGACCCATAGTCATGTACTTTGGGTTAACAAACTCCTCTGCTACTTTTCAAACAATGATGAACAACTTATTTCGGGATCTCATAAACCAAGGAGATACCACCACCTTCATTGATGACATCTTGGTAGCCACCAATACAGAAGAAGGGCATGATGAGTTGGTGGAAGAAGTACTAAGAAGACTAGAGGAGAACGATCTGTTTGTGAAACCAGAAAAGTATAGATGGAAAGTAAGGGAAGTAGAATTTCTGGGAGTAATAATTGGTCTGAAAGGAGTCAAGATGCAGAAAGAGAAAGTGGAAGGAATGCTAAACTGGTCGATACCCAAAAATGTCAAGGAGATGCAAAAGTTCTTAGGATTAGCCAACTACTACAGAAGATTCATAAAAAACTTTGCCAAAATAGCTGTACCACTCTACGTGTTGGTCAGGAAGAAGCAGAAATGGAAGTGAGAAAAGGAACAAGAAGAGGCATTTGGGAAACTCAAGAAAGTGTTCACAACAGAACCTATTCTAGTGATCCTAGACATTGATAGAGAGATGAGAGTAGAGGCGGATGCTGAGGATTATGCAACAGGGGGGGTGCTGTCAACAAAATGCGAAGATGGCAAGTGGAGACCAGTGGCCTTCATCTCTAAATCATTAAACGCTACAGAGCAAAACTATGAAATCTATGATAAAGAGATGTTGGCAGTCATTAGGTGTCTCGAGGCATGGAGGCACTATCTGGAGGGAACAAAACTGGAATTTGAAATCTGGACAGACCACAAAAACCTCTAGTATTTTATGATGAGCCAAAAGCTGAACCATAGACAAGCGAGATGGGCATTATACCTCTCAAGATTCAACTTTACTCTAAAACATATTCCAGGGGAAAGTATGGGGAAGGCAGATGGACTAAGCAAGAGACCAGATTGGCAGGAAGGGATAGAGAGAGATAACAAGGACCGAACATTGATAAAACCTAAATGAATTAGAGGAGTGGAAATGTTAGTAGAGGAAGAAAACTTGAGGGAAAGAATAAAAAGGGCACAGGAGAGAGACAAAAGAGTGGTAAAAGTGGTGGAAGAGCTAAAGAAGGCAGGAGTAAAAACACTAAGAGACGAAGAGTGGAAAATAGAGGATGGAGTAGTACTGAAGGAAAGAAGGATATATGTGCCAGAAGGGGAACTCAGAGGGGAAGTAATATAGTTGCATCATGACACCCCAGTAGGAGGGCATGGAGGAAGATGGAAGACGACCGAATTGGTCACCAGAAACTATTAGTGGCCAGGAGTAACGAAGGAAGTAGGGAGATATGTAGACGGATGCAATGCTTGTCAAAGGTACAAGAACCGAAGTGAAGCACCAGCAGGAAAGCTGATGCCTAATGCAATCCCAGAGAAACCATGGAGTCACATTTCAGCAGACTTCATCACAAAACTACTGCTAGCTCAGGGATATAACACGATCTTAGTAGTATGCAACCACTTTAGCAAAATAGCATATTTTGTAGCAACTACAGAAAAAATGTTGACAGAAGGCCTTGTGAAATTATTTCGAGATTATATATGGAAGTTGCATGGGCTCCCAGAAAGCATTATATCAGATAAAGAGGTGCAGTTTGTGGCAGGAATGATGAAGAAGTTAAACAACCTGCTAGGTATTCAAACAAAGCTCTCTATGGCCTATCACCCTCAGACAGACAAACAGACGGAAAGAGTGAACCAGGAGTTGGAACAATACCTAAGAGTCTTCATTGATCATAGACAAGAACAATGGCCAGATTGGCTGGGAACAGTGGAGTTTGCGTACAACAACAAAATCCATGTGGCTACAAAAACCTTGCCATTCAAAGTAAATTACGGCCAAAACCCGAGGATAGGATTCAAGGGAAGGAGGAAGGGGAAGTGTAAAGCAGTAGGAAAATTTGTGGAGAAAATAAAGAAGATTCAGGAAAAAGCAAAGGCAGTGCTAGGAAAAGCACAAGAAGAAATGAAGAAGTTTGCAGACAAAAAACGAGAGAAGGGGGAGGAATACAGAGTAGGAGACTTAGTACTATTAAGTACAAAGGACTTGAAATGGCAGATGAAGGGAAGGAGATTAGAGAAGTTGACAGAACGTTTTATAGGTCCCTATAAAGTCAAAGGGATTGTCTCCAGTAATACAATAGAATTAGAGTTACCTAAATCTATTAAAATACATCCTGTAGTTAACGTAAGTAGAGTATGGCTCTATAAACCATAGACAGAGAGACAGAAAAAGATACCCCCGAAACCAGTCATCATTGAAGGAGAGGAGGAATTTGAAGTAGAGAAAATTTTAAACAAACAAGTAGTGCGGGGAAAGGAGAAATTCTTAGTATAATAGAAAGAGTATACAGCAGAAGGAGATACGTGGGAAAGCAGGGAAAATTTAAAAAACACAAAAGAGTTGGTAAAAGAGTTTGAGAGGGAGTACGGGAAAGAGGCAGAAGAACTCAGGCGACAGGAGCAGGAAGAAGAAGAAAAAGAATTTAGTCAGGAATTACCTAGGGAATTTACGGCAAAATTACTATATGGATAGGGAAGGAAAAGGTACAAAAGGGAGAGAGAGAAGAGATAGGACAAAAATTGGAGTCGATAGAAGAATTCCTCAGGATGAGAAACCTTGAAGGAGAGGCTATGTTATGAGAACCCCAAAAAGGAAATAATTTCCTGCATATTCAAATACTTAATCCACAATATCAAGTCATATAACAAAGACAAGATATAAATAGCACAGGAACTTAGGTAATCATATCACATGACAAGATCATGTGATTGTAGAACATTCTAGAAGGATATGTGATCGTGAACTATTAGTGTACAGCCACTTGTAAAATAGTATAAGTAGAGAAGTAATCCAACAAAGAACTCCATCGAGTTCTTCTTGAACATCTACCTTGGGTACTGTCTAAGTTCCTCACGAGCTTGCCCTTAACAACTATCTTCTTCTTCTATCTTTGGACTCATGCTAAATGGGACAACCTCAGACTAATCCATTATCAAACACTGACTCAACTTGTCACCCTTATCACTTCTGTCACTGGACTGTCACTTAAACTAGTCACTTATAGTTACAACTAGTGTTACTATATTGTAACATAGTCACAATACCTAGTTAGAATAAATACTATCACAAACTTTATTTGGCTATATCTCCATCAATTCTTTGACGATTCCCACGGTCTTAAGACCAGCTTAAAGCCCTTAAGAAGGCCTTTCAATCAATACCAGTCACATCTCAAGGCAATCAATAATGGCTGAGATATTAAGCAGATCAACTGGTAACCACCATGTTACCGTTTATTAAATTGCTAATATCTCAGAAACTGCCACAATCGATGCTTTGGTTCTAGGCTCAGCAGAAGCCTTCTTCATAACGCTCAGAATGAGCCTAGAACAACCTCAAGGCAATTAATATTAGTGGAGATACGAAGGCCTTAATATTTGCACATGGACTTTATTAATTACCTATAAATAGTTATCTGTTCTTTTCTTAGAACAAAGAACAGCCTCCATATGGTTAAGTTATTACTATTTTAAGTACAAAGGCACTACCATATGTAGAACAATAGGTAGTAGCATGTGATGATCTGTCCTAGTGCACAGACCATCACAATTATGTATATAAGGACTTATAGTCTGAGGATTGGACCTCAGACTTAACAACATCTTTTGTCACTGTCTAAACTTTGCATTTTTGAACCTTTCAAGATTCTAAAGCACCAATCACAAATAAGTAAGTGACCATTTGTGATAAATACAGACCAGAAAGAGAAGGGAACAGCAAGTTTTCTCTTTCTGTATTTCTCCCTGTATTCCTATTACTTCGAGGGATTGGTACTCTTACCTGTCTTAGGACAACCTCAAGGGTGCTACTCAAAGTCTTGTTGACATCTCTCCTCCAATATAACTTCACTGAAAACCTTAACCAGATCCTTTAACAAGGAGCGTAAAGATGTCAAGTATTAGATATAGGCTTTGAGTTGAAATGCATATTCAACTGTGAGGTCTAGAGTCTTAACATAAAGGGTAAACTGATAGCTACCCCTACCCTTGGTCATACTTTGGGGGCCCCTGTATCTAGCAGATCACTTCAACTGTTAAGACTTTAGACTACAAGGAGAATATGCTTTTCAACCTTGAGCCTATGTTAATACTTGATATCTTTATGCCCCTCTACAAAGAGTCTGGTTAAGGTATCCAGTGAAGTTATATTGAAAGTGAGAGCTACAAGACTAATGTTGCACTCTGCACAAGAGTTCAAGAACTAGAGAGAATATGGGGTTGCAAAAGTAAGGATATTTATATAAGAACCACAAAAAGAGAGAACTTGCTATTCTCTTTCTTTCTGGACTTTATTTACACTATCTCCTAGTTTTACAAGTAGTTACCACCTACAAATTGTAAAATGACTAAGAGTGACTAGTTGTGTCATAACTTGGCAAAATGGCTATGTCATTATTTATATTTCTTTTCTTTTTCTTTTCTTTTGGACTTACTACACAAGGAAAAAGTACAGGAAAGTATCACATGACTGTGACTATGTCACATGTCACAGGCCCCAGTGTGACATCACATGATGAAGTCACATGATAAGCATGGGAAAGTATAGCATAGACCATATAGTAGTTGTATAAGTAGTATACAAAATTGAATGAAAACTCTATTAAGTTCTTCTTGTCAACTCAGATAAGAAGTGGGATTAAGTGCTCTCTGCTAAGTCTTGAAAGTTGAGTTAGTGTTTCTAAATAATTGTGTAAGGCTCTAGCCATGATGACTTAAACCTACTCTAAGTCCAGATTGACAAGAAAAACTTAATAGAGTTCTTGTTCAATTCCTATATACTACTTATACAACTACTACATGGTCTGTGAACTATTTACACTTCTCATGTGACATTACACTGACATGTGACATGTGACATTGTCATGTGATACTCCTTCCTTGTGTAGTAAGTTCAAATAAGAAAAGAAGAGAAAAAGAAAAAGAAAAAGAATAACTTAGCTATTTTGCCAAGTCATGACAAATTGAGTCCAAATATTCTTTTTTAGTAAAGAGTCTATGAATAAACTGTCTATAGCATTATTCAAGATTTATCCAATGTTTTTCCTATAAGTCCAATATCTTTGTTCTGAAACCCAAATGTCTTGTTTGTATGAAAGTTATTTATAACTTTCATTGTTGATTTTGTTCTCTCTCTCTATTATGATATTATTATTCATAAGTTCTTGAATCAACCATTCATTATCATTCTATGGTTGATAATAATGATAGTTCTATTATAAATCCATAACATTAATCCCTTCAATGTGGTGACTCTAGCCAATTGATCCTTCACAAAAGCCACATTATAACTCATAAATGCATACCAATTGAATACTTCCATTAATCTATATTTTCAAGTTTTTATAAGAAGTATAAATTGCCTACTCAGTGACACATTTCCTTAGCTACTGATCTATCTATTGGTATCTGAGATAAGAATATAACCCTATCAAATGTTGATACATTTACTTACAAGCATTTGTAGTTACTTATATATTTTTACTTTTATATGAGAATATAACTGATGTTATGTTATGAACATCAAGTGAAACTACAATTACTATTAGTCCTAGTCTAATAATAAGTGGTTGGTAGACAAGATATTGATACTATTGAATAAGAACATAACAATGTAGTAATGTATTAAAGGTTTGAGAAGTAAAGAGTGTAGGAAAGTGTCACACAGTCACAGTGTCACATGACAAGAAGTCACAGTGTCACATGAAATCACATGATAGGTCACATGATAAGTGTGGGAAAGTAGTACACAGACCATGTAGTAGTTGTATAAGTAGTGTACAGGAAATAACAGAAACTCTATTGAGTTCTCCTTATCAACTTAGACTTGGAGGGTGATTAAGTCATTTAGGCTAAGTCGCTACATTGGACCTATCTTTGTTAATACTTTGTTGGTGTCTATAGTCTCAATACCACTCAAAAGCTCTTAGGAAGACCTTTTGAATGGTGTCCAAAGTATTTCAATGTAATCAGTATTTATTGAGCTATTAGGCAATCAATAGATGATCTCTATGATATCATACATTAAACCAATTGTCATGACTTGGCCAAGTCAATATTTCTTTTTCTTTTTCTTTTCTTTTCTTTTCTTTTAGTTGTATTAGGATATGTAAGATACTAGCTGGAATTAGGACTAGTACTATGTATAAGTAGCTTCATAAATCTAATAAGAACTCTATTGAGTTCTCCTTGTCAACTTGAATAAGATAGGTATCTAAGTCATCTCAGGCTAAGTCACTACAAAGGTAAATATTTAGAAAGAACTCAATAGAGTTCCCTGTTGGATTTCAGAAGCTATTTATACAAATGTCTGCTGGTCTATGTGCCTATTTTCCATAATCACATAATCTTATTATTACAAACTTTATTTGGACCTATCTTTATCAATTCTTCAGCAATTTTTATGGTCTTAATAGTACCCAAAAGCCCTTGAGAAGACCTTTCAATTGATACTAAGTACATTTCAAGGCAATTAATATTGGCTAAGCTATCAGGCAATCAGTAGATAACCTTTATGGTACTACATATTAAATTACCAATATCTTAGAAACTGCCACAATCTATACTTTGCTTTTATAGTCAGCAGAAGCCCTTTTTATATCTCTCAGAATGACCTTAAAACAATCTCAAGGCAATCAATATTAACAAAGATTTTTTTTTAAAAAAAATCAGCAATTTATTACATGGGTGTAAAGGCAGTCCATGGTAGTATAGAGAAAAGGAGATTACAGACCCTTGATGCATGTTGTAAATGCATCTCCTATACTAACTAAGCATAAAGCAAAGAAGCATAGGTACCAAAAGAAAGAAAAGACTAATTATAGAAAAAGAAAGAAGACCTAGCTTCCAACACATATACTTGCTATGCTGACTCAACTCCTACTCCACATTCTGGGTCCTGATCAAATAACCCTTCCACATCACACACAAAATCATGGACATCATCCCCAGTACTCTAGTCAGATCCTTTTGGGAAGGTACTGGTGACTTCCACTATGAGCCAAAGCTTTATGTGGAAGGGTCAAGAACAGTTCATACTATCCCAGTCTCTCCTGGTCAGCTTACCTAGAATTGCCTCCCTAACAAGGTGTAGGTGGGGGAGTACTAAGACTCTTCCTTGTAGGTCACAGAGAAACTGGGTACTCTCAAGTGGCTATTAACCATCAGTGTCTTGATATGTGACTTCAGGATAACCTATAGGGAAAAGGGCCAGAGGCCAAGGGCATCATAGACTTTCCAGAGCTTAGCATACTCCTTCTAGTCCACTCCATTTACAGAAATGACTACTTGAAGTACCTTCTTGTGAACCAAGAGGCTTACAACTTGATGAGTCTCTACTAGGTTGAAGGTGCTGAACACGTGGCATAGTGCTCATGTATCTAGCATAATAAAGAAGGAAAAGATTCTGTCTCAAAGGACAGGCAGAGATAAACATTGGAAGATGAATGATGATGATATTAATGTAAGAGGTTTGGTAGTATAGTAGTTTCCCAACAGCCATTGTGGCTAGAAAGGAGAAGATGGTGGTGGTTAGAGAAAGAGAAGTGATATATCAATAAAGATATAAAGTCCTCAATGTTTGCACATGAATTTAATTAATTACCTATAGATACTTATTTGCCTTTGAATAGAACAAAGGACAGCCTTATCACAAATAGTCACTTACTTTTTTGTGATTATAGATGCTAGAGCTCAAAGGGGCTTAAAAATGAAGTTTAGATAGTGACAAAAGATGTTGTTAAGTCTGAGGTCTAATCCTCAGACTATAAGTTCTTATATACAGGAAAGTAATAGTCTGTATACTGGAACAGGCTATCATATGCTACTACCTATTGTTCTACATATGGTAGTGTCTTTGTACTTAAAATAGCAATAACTTAACCACATGGAGGCTGTCCTTTGTTCTAATTAAAGGCAGATGACTATTTATGGGTAATTAATCAATGTCTATGTGCAAACATTGAGGACTTCATATCTCCACTAGTATTAATCACCTTGAGGTTGTTTTAGACTTATTCTGAGCATTATGAAGAGTTGTGGCAGTTTCTGAGATATCAGCAATTTAATAAATGGTACTGTGGTAGTTGTCTGTTGATCTGCCTGATATCTCAACCAATACTGATTGCCTCAAGACGTGACTGGTATCAATCAAAAGGTTTTTTAAGGGCTTTCTGTAGCTATTAAGACTGAGAATTGTTGAAGATTTGATGGAGATATGGCCAAATAAAGTTTGTGACAAGCCTTCATATAGTTAAGTTATTGCATTTCTAAGTACAAAAGCACTACCATATGTAGAACAATAGGTAGTAGCATGTAATAGTCTGTCCTAGTATACAGACCATTACATTCTTACATATAAGGACTCTTTGTCTGAGAATTAGACCTCAGACTTAACAATATCTTTTGTCAATGTCTAAACTTTGCTTTTTGAACCTTTTTGATTACCAAGTCAACCCAGAACAAATTAGTAAGTGGCTATTTGTGATAGCTAAGACATTTCTTTAAGTGAGACATACAATGTTTAGACATTATTTAGCATACACAGTACTTAAGACTACTTGACAGCATGTACTCTTTAGTTCTCACACTACTTTGAGATACTGAAGTATTCCTTACAGAAACACCTACAAATGTCTGTTCCAATAAACTACAGTCAATAGAGTTCAATTATCAATATATTGAGTGGTTGAACTGTTAGTGCTCTCTCCTGAGGAAAAGTTGGATATTGATAATTCAAAACTCACATGGGAGGCAACAATGTGTCAGGTAACAGGTAGAGTATTAGCAGACATGCTAACCATTTTGTGTCAGTTTCAGCAGTGCAAAAGTCAACTTGAAGAGACTCTGTAACGAATAACCCTACATGATTTGTTCTGCACAACACTACCTGTGCTTGTTGGAATTGTCATGAAACAGAATGTTCCATACAGTAAGAATGAACGAAGTTCTTAGCCGCTGGGTCTAAACCGTCTCTCATTGGTACACATCGTGACATAGGTTTAGATCAACACATCAACTACATGCACAATTTGTATAGCAATTCATGTATGACTACTGGGAAAATGCCGCGATAGCTGTCTGGCATGCACTGTCAATCGCATCAAGGATAGCCTGGCCTGGGGCTATTAAATCACTCTAAGGGGATATCATTGAGAACAAGACATAGATAGAGTCATGGAATTGTAACGTACAGGACTCTTTGCAAGAAGCGCATCTCCAAGAGTAGTTATACTGGCACAAATATTTTGCAGATCCAGCAGAACAAGACTAGTGACGCCTCCGACGGGGAGTGCAGCAAGAGCACCTTGCTTGGCCGCAATATCGGTAAGGGCAGATTCGACAGTTGGCTGAAGGGCTTTAACCATATTCAGGATATCTTGGCCATCTTGTTCTGAAACACTTGGAATGGACTAGTAATGCTCTCTGAATCTCTCATTACTTTTTCTATCAAAAGGACAGGAGCTTACATTGACATCAGAAGTTATAGCGTCTGTCGTGGATTGAACACTTTCAGCCTGAGTGTGAATTGCCTAGAGTCACCTGCTTCAGACTCAAGACTTGAGATAATCAAAAGCGGAAAATGTTCACTAGAGCTTGGAGCAAGGTTCCCCCGGTGTTGGGGAATGCATTGATAGCATTGTCGAGCTGCATCGCTTGAGCTTGAAGATTGCTGAGCCCAGCCTCGACATCCGCAACAGTTGCGCCCCAAGAAATAGCAATACCAGTGGCAAAGAAGATAAGAGGCTTGAGCTGCATGTCCAAATAGCTAAAACTAATGACCTGAAACGACCTCAACACTCCTCTTTATATACACACTAGAATGCGAATCCAACACAGATCACGGAGAGATTAAGGCCAAAAAAGATTCAAACACCGCTCCGATAATTCGTTTCCAGAGCATCCACAGCGAACCAGGTAAAATCAATTAGTCAATAGTATTTGCGGCTACAAAACGGCACCGAAGTGCATCTAGTCCCCCCGATATAGCCCATGAAAGCGATATCGCAAAGAACATGAAGTATACATGTGATTGAGAACGTAAGAGAGAAATCAAATGGCAGGTGTTCCTAGTCACAGTCAAATCACGAGATGCCCCCGCATGAGTGAATTCTAGATCTCCGTTGTCGTATGATGACCGTAGATTCATGCACGCTAGGAATTTTGAATTCTCCAAAGGAGAGCGACATGTATATCAACGTCATCTGACAGAAGTCATGCATACAGTAGACACACTGCGAACCTATTGTTTAGAATTTAGTATCAGGTGAACTGTACAAAACATTAGCACCAGCAAAAACCATTAGTAATATTCATAATGTTCAAGTAGCTGTACAAAAGATAGCGGAAGACTGAACAGCGAACCAGTTGAAGAGTTAGCTATCCGGACTTCTAGCGTCTCTTGACATGAGAAAAGAACCGAGGCTGCTGAGACAGGGTAAAAGAACTGACAGAGAAGCCTAGCACTAAGCTCAAAAGGACTGATCGCAGTGATCAATTCATTTGGAAGCTTTTTCGCGCACTGAGTTGATTTTTTTCCCTGAGGCCGTCTCGCAATGCATCGGTGCTAGTAAGTATCAAACACACTCGATGAGTCGGGACCACAGATGCTCCTGTGTCAGAAATTGTTACTTGTCTTCGTTTTCCAGAAACTACCAGAAGGGTGGCAACTGAGCAGCTTGGGACATCTGACAAAGTTTATTCTTTACCTTTTGTCATTACTCCTCCTCCATTTCTAGCATTCCAAATGATGTCATCTTCATTCTTGTTATTCATATTAAATTCTTTCTCTTGTCTCATTATGTTCCAGAATGAGGGACATATGCAGAAATACCTGAAACATGTTTATTCTTAGGTAAATAGTTGTACACTTGTATTGTACATAAAGTGTTCATTGTGTAAGCCCTAAGACCAGTCATTTCTATCTGGTCTTAGGTGCATATACCTTCTGTATTTCCTCCTGAACATTTAATTCATCAGTCGTTTCTATCTGGTCTTAGTTTGGTCCAGTACTCCTTAAGTTTCAAAAATATACCTGTGCATTCTTTCTGTTAGGTTATGGGCCCCGCCAGTGGGATAAGTGTGGTTTCCACCTCTCTATTATAGACTGTGGCATTACTCAATTGTGCCCTATGTGGTCCCAACCTCGATTTCTTATCTGTGGGTGCCATTTGGCGATTTCATCCTCTGCATCTGTGCATTTGGCCAGTATATCTGGCAGGAGATGACAAGTTATTATGAGGATGTAAGGGGACCCCTAACACGCCACTCCGGAACCCGTTCCAGTCCTCCGGAGCGACCCAGAAGCCGATCCAATATTACTACGTAATATTGGGTCTTACCCTCATCATTCCAAGAGCACTCCGTTGCCACCCGGCACACTTTCCTTGTTCAAACCCTGGTTACCAATGCAGGGACGCGAAGACACTGTAGTATATAATGTAGATTGTTCCCTCTAGGAGCCTCATCTAATTCTCTGAGGAATCTCCTGGAGGTAGGTTGTAATAGTATTTCATTGACTATGATTAACTGAGAAATCTCCTGGAGCCTTCCACTCTGGTTGCCCTTACAGAGGAGTAGGAGTGGCCGAGTACACTAGGTAGAGGTGAATACAAGGGAAGAAGAAGACCAGGAATAGTGGATTGCAGGACCCCCATCCTGACCAGTGCTATGTTGATCTGTGAAGATAGTGCATGATGTCCCTGAAGTATGGGAGTTGCAGTGTCGTTTGGTGTCATGGTACATGTTCACCGAATATCTGATTATCCAGATTTTTTTTTTGTTAGCATTTGGATGGCCAATGAACTTATGGTCTATTGGATTTTTGTTTCTTGTCAGAGATGACCAACTTTGTTGTTATGTGTCATTCTCTGTCTTTGCTTAGTCATCTTTGCTGATGGCTAGGCTATGTTAGCTCCATTGGGAGCTTGGGTAGATTCCAGACAGTTTTTGGCTCGTATTATCATTTTTCTGGACATCTCACTGAGTGGGAGTGTCGTGAAATGATATTCTTGTTATGGAATGACATTGAGTTGTCTTGGAAACTCTATTTGCTGGAGCATTTGTTTCAGATATTTACATATAAATATAGGATTGTAATTACATTTTAATTAAGTCTTTCTGTCTTTCTGTCTTTTCCCCTGCACTTAATTTATTTTGCTGCAACAACATCTACTCTACCTTCACACAGCAGATATTTAGAAGTCAAGTTGCCACTTGAATTGGGATGTCATCTTATCTGTCAAGTCGTCTAAACCTATTACACAGTCACACTTTGCTACTACGCTGCTAGACATTGAAGAAGACCATTCGTTCTGTGTTAGATTCAGCTACTATTGTAATTATAATGAATATGCATAAATTCTTTTTGAAGATGGTTAAGCTCAGGTCCCTATACTACATTATATTATAGCCTTCACAACATCAAATGGAATATCTTGATTTCTATATTGTTACAGTCTCAACAATATTACAATGGAGATGAACACTCCTATCCATCTGGTCATACACCTATTGATCCAAACTAGCTAAAGATGATGGAAAATTTGTTTCATGCCTGAATTTTGGAGATGGAAAGAGCTGTTTAGTAGCAGTCAGCTACTGGGAGAACAAGCTAGATCCAAGAGAGCAAACTGTTGGAATATCAAGTTGACACTATGATCTGGCTAAAGGTTCAGGAACCTTCTGGAATTTTTTTTTAATATACAATCTTTGTAGTTTATTGTATGTACTTACTGGTTTACAAAGGAATATACTTTATTCCAAGTCAAACCAATGTATGACTCCATTTCTATCTGTTATGACACAACCACACAGCTAGGTCTTTTTTCTTTTTCTTTTTCTTTTCTTTTTGGACATACAAGAAAGTAGTTCTAAAAGAGATGTGTGAGAAGTTACAAACATGTACAAATAGATAAGTTGTATATGTAGTAGCTCAATAAGTAAGGACTCTAATGAGTTTTCTTTGTTTACTCTGACATTGAGTGCAACCTAAGCTTATCTCAAGTGAGAGATTATTATAAAGGAGAGTAACAAAAGTGAGGTGCAGCAAATGTGGAAGAAAGGATGTGGTAGTGGAAGGAGTGTCAGAAGAAGAGCAAAAGAAGATTTTATGCCCAGAATATGGAATGAATAAAAAGAAGCTGTAGTAGAATTGGGGAGTAATAGCACACCTACAAAAGGGAAATGTGCAACAAGAGAGAGATATAAGAAGAACAGGAGAATGATTGCAAGAAGTATAGCTCAAAATTAGACCAGAGAAGATATGTTCAAATGATACCAGCAACTATTGTGCAGTGGTCTATACACTAATAGGCTTACCTGGTGAAGTCTTAAGAGTAAACATAGTTTAGCAGAGAGAGTAAAGCAACTACTGTCTCACATTAGAGTATGTGAGCTTTATATACATGGTGGTATTGATAGGAATAATGGGGCAATTTTTTTTTAAAAAAAATCATCAGTTTATTATATGGAGCGCAGAGGCAGACTGTGGTAAGTACACAGTACCTACTTAAATAGGAGAAGAGACTATAGAGAGAGAGAAAAAGAATAGAAAGTAGAAAAACTATGGAAGAGAATAAGAGGTGAAAGACACTAGATAACAGAGGCTGCACTTTTGCTCCAAGGAGCTATGCTGTGATGGGACCTTATCTATTGTCAAAGCTAAATGCTTTGGGGTTATCTGCAAGAAAGTGGACAAAGCTGTTGATGATGATATTATATGGTTGTGTAGAGGGATCATGTCTATTACATTCCATGACAATGTGTTCTCGAGTTTGAACTTCAGCTTTGCTACAAGAACAACTGGTGGGGAGATAAGAGAAGAATCTCTGTCTGTATTCTCCAATAGGGGCATGACCAGTAGTCATGTGGGTGAAGCGAGCACATAGAGAGTTAGTGAGGCCTATGATGGAAAGTTACGAGCCCCTCTTAGTGTAAGTTGGTTTGATGACTCTTTCCTTTTCATTCTCAAAGTTCAGGAAGTAATAGCCTTTTTTAAGGCTATTGGCAAAAGACATTTGCCATTTGTAGAGGATGATGTCACACTCTTTCTTTTTGCTGAATAGATATGATTCTTTGCTGGGGAAAGTGAGGGTGCATGAGCTTGCTTTGACTTGGTCATCAATACGCTTGTGTCTAGGCCATTTGGCTTTGCTAGGACAGTATCAGAAGTGGATCTTGTTTCTGTTGTCTTTACTGAGAAAGGTTTGGGCTACAGATGCTAAGAGAATGAACATGTTCTAAAGGAGGTCAACTTTGGACTCTAGGATTTTCCTTGCTACAGCAATAAAGTCAGTGATGACAGTTATGTCGTAGATATTATCTATTTCTATTGCAGGAATGAGACCAGTGTGAATGGCCATAAGTTCTGCTTCAATAAATATGGACTTGTAGCTATTTGATGACATAGTTATTGGCCCAGATATGTATCACTGTAGTGGTGGCATGAGATTTTTTAACGCCTCCATCTGCGATAACAGCTGCACTATTGTGGTTTACTTAAGATGACCTGAAGGTGAGATTAAGGCTTTGAAGATGTTGGTAAAGGTCCTTATCAGAAGAAGAAGAAAGAGAGTGAAAGCTAATTCTACTAGAAAAATGATTGACTATCCAAGACCCAGGAGAGAAGAGGGGGTGGAGAGGGTTGAAGTAGTTTCTAACACTGTTGAGCTGCTCATTGACGTCCTTGATAGGGCTCTTGAGGTTGGCTTGTTGTTTTGTAGTGAGTTTGGAAGTTGTAGTTTTGTAGGAGGTTTGATTCTTAGCGTGTTGAGGATCTAGTAAAGAATTGATGGCATGTGAAGGAGAAATAGATGCATAGCATAGGTGGTGTCTGCCATTCAGTTTGTGGAGATGTAGAGTAATGGGGATGAGGCCTACAATGGCTTTGATACCTTCGGATAGGGAAATTTGGAAGGTACCTATAATCCAGAGGGCTGCTCTTCATTGCATTTTCTTTAATTCAGTGATATTTTTGATGATAGGGGCGCCCTTGAAGAACCATAGCTGAAACCCATACAAGATAATGGGTAGAATGCAAGTCCTATACAAAAGGCGTTTTTGGATAGAGAGGAGGTCCCTTAAAGAGTTCCCTAGTATCTTCATGGTGCTGAGGGTAAAGAGGCATTTTGTGACATAGAAGTGTATATGGTAATTGAAGTTGAGTCTGTGGTCAAAGTAGAAACCCAGGTATTGCCAGATGGGTTCAGGGGAAATAATAGGGCCCCCAACTAATGATAGGTCAATAGAGGGATTGGGGGGATGGTGAGCTCTTGTGAAGTGGAAGAGCTTGGTTTTGCTGTGCTTCATAACGAGGCCAGCATTGATGAGGATTTTGGACATAATATTGTAGCTACAGAGAAGAAAGGAAGAAGATAATGAATAGCTTTTCTCCTGAGAAATTAAAAGACCATTATCCATGAAAGAAAGAATGTCAGTCAAAATATTTTTTTTTAGATTTTTTATTCTTTTTTTGAATGTTTTAATGACTGGAGCAAGGTAGATAGCAGAGAGGATAGGAGAAAGAGCTACACCTTGGCCTACTCCAACATTGGTGTTGAAAGCTGGAGATGAGAAGTTGTTCCAGGTGTATGTGGTGGATCGATTAGAATGATAGCTGTTAAAGAAGCCTACAACGTTAGTATTAAGTCTAGCTTTCTTTAGGTAGATAGAGAGGAACTTGTGGTTGAGAGAGAGAAAGAATTGGGCAATATCAAATACTATGACACTGGTATAGTACTGTCTGAGCTACCCTGCATGAATAATATGGGTAAGGTATATTCCCGTATCAGTAATGGATCTTTGTCTGATGCCTCCTAGTTGATTAGGGTCTAGGAAGCTGTTGGCTGTTATATAAAACTATAGTCTGTTGCTGATAACTTTCTCAACTATCTCGCCAGTTGTGTTGAGAAGTACAATGGGTTAGAAAGAGCTCAGTGTGTTATGTGACGTCTTATTTGGTTTGGGAATGACAATGAAGTTGGCCGATTTGAAGTGGAAAGGCCAGTACTCTAATGTGATGCAAGCATTAGCAATATGCACTAATTTCTCAAGGCATATATTATGTGAAATCAAGGCTTTGAGGTGCCTCCATGATATGTGATCTGGTCCTGGAGTGGAGGATGATGAGCACTTAGCTATCACATCTCTGAATTCTTGGCTGGAGAAAGGAGACCATTTGATGCCATCTGCTTGGGGAAGTTCGTTGAGAAACCTGGTGTTGATCGGTCTGTTTTCTGCTGAGTTGTATGATTTGTGTAGTGTGTTCCACAGATTAGGGAGAGTGTTGCATGGGCAATTTTCATATGAGATAGATTCAATGGCAGGGAGGGATTTTTTCCTGACCCAGCTCATTAAGTCCTAGGGTCTCTTGTTAGATGATACAATTTCATGGATTTTATCATCAAAGAACTTTCTCTTGACTGTATATACCACCGATTTGAATTTCTTCCAGTGTTGAAGGTCACCTGATTCATGATATCTGTTGAGACAGTTAGTACAGTCTTGGTTCCACCACTCTTTGGAATGTTTTGTGATACACTTCCATTTGAAGTGCATGCTCCATGCATTTTCGAAGACATCTACCAATTGTTGGACTAAGGTCTCAAGGTTTGCTTTGCTTCTAATTGTTGATGTGTCAAGGCTTTGTATACCTTGAACCAGTGAGGAGATGAATTCCTTCTCTTCTTTGCTATCCTTCTTAATGGACTATATGTTGATGTCAGTGTTTATTCCTCCGATACCAATCTCAATGATAAGTAGGACGTGGTTGGATGGTTTTTGGATTTCAGGGTGGAGTGTATGTCAACCAAATCCTGTGTTGTCTGGGGGAAGAAAGACGAGGTTTATAATGGAGTTAGTATCCTGTAGGTTATCTGCAAACCTAGTGGGGCTGGGGTTTGAGGGGGGAGACAGTTTGAGGTCTAAACTGTCTGCAATAGTAATAAGGTCATTAGTATAAGAAGAGTGATGTCTAAAGCTAGGATCCCAGTCACTGTCTCTTATGTTGAAGTTCTCTGTTAGGATAATTGTGTTGTTTATATTTGTCATGCTTTGCTGGAGGACTTGGAGGGTGGTTTGATTGTTGTCTGAGTATATATTGATTATATAGTAGGTATCCTGGTCATTATGAAAGGCTAGGATATTGATGTTGCAGTGGTTTATGATATCCAGTCGTAGAGTAAATCTCATCCTAGCAAGGTGTTTGTTAACATAAGTGGTGACTCTTGCATAGTTTTCTTGTGTTGTGTCCTGGCAAATGAACAAAGTCTATTCTGGGTGACTAGGGGTGCCATAGAGTGGGTCTCCCATGGGGTTTGAGTGGCTAGGAATACGTCGTATGAGAGATCTAGGAGGCTCCTGAATGAAAATAATGTCAGCTAAGTTCTTCTGAGTTTCTAAGATAATATCAGTTAGGACTTTGTTTTTCCTAATATTCTGTGAGAAGATTTTTAGGTTGTCTCTAATCATATTTTGTTACCACCTATAGCTAGATGGGTTGAGTTGGCCCTGGTTTCCCTGGCTTCTTGTACTTTCTTTGAGTGCTATTCATGATTGAATCTGTGTTTCCAGAAGGGGTACTTGTTGTCATCTGCCATGTGTTTGCCTTTGCAGTTGACACATTTGAAGTTGTGAAGGCATGGTTTACCCTTAGCAGTTTCTAGTCTAGGAGGGTTTAGTTTGAAATTGACTTTACAGCACCATGCTAGATCTCTGTAATGTTCTAGCTTATAAGGGCCATTACACTTTTAATATCTTGAGCCATGGGTGCAGCATGAATAATAGGGCAATGTAATGGTAATTAAGTAAGAAATTGATTATTTGTCAAGATAGATACCCATTATAGTAAGTTAATATAAACTAGATATAGATAAGTATAAGTTAATATAACAAAGGTTACTTGAGCCCACCTTAGATGTTACTGTAAGATAGAGAAATGAGGTGGTCTTACATATGAAAGAAAATTAAATAAAGGGAAAAATGAGTATCTCCATAGGTGAAAGATAGGTATAAGATTAGGAATTATCACAAATAGTCACTTACTGATTTGTGATTATAGATGCTAGAGCTCAAAAGGGCTTAGAAGTAAAGTTTAGATAGTGACAAAAGATGTTATTAAGTCTAAGGTCTAATTCTCAGACTATGAGTCTATATATACAGAATTATGATGGTCTGTGTACTAGAACAGGCCATCACATGCTACTACCTATTGTTCTATATATGGTAGTGCCTTTGTACTCTAAAATGTGATAACCTAACCATATGGAGGCTGTCCTTTGTTCTAATAAAAGGTAGATGACTATCTATGGTCAATTAATTAATGTCCATATGCAAACATTGAGAACTTCATATCTCCACTAATATTAATCACCTTGGGGTTGTTCTAGACTTATTCTGGGCATTATGAAGAGGGCTTCTATTGAGCCTAGAAGCAAAGCATTGATTGTGGCAGTTTCTGAGATATCAATGATTTAATAAGTGGTACCATAGTAGTTACCTGTTGATTTGCCTGATATCTCAGCCAATATTAATTGCCTCAAGACATGACTAGTATTGATCAAAAGGTTTTTTCAAGGGCTTTTTGTAGCTGTTAAGACCATGAGAATTGTTGAAGAATCAATGGAGATAGATCTGAATGAAGTTTGTGACAGAAATAAAGTAAAATGATGAAGTGATTGGGCAACCTATTGGGTTTTCATGACTGGTACAGCACTTTCTATTAATACCTATGAAAGCTTATTAGTCAAAGCATTGTTGGATAGTGGGACAGCAGGCATGTTCATAGATATAGAGTTTGCCAAGAAGAATGGGTTTAGAATACAGAAGTTGGAAAAACTTATGTTAGTTAGAAATATAAATGAAAAAGCAAATGTAAGAGGAGTAATGACTTATAAGGTGGAAGTAAACATGTTCTTCAAAAATTACATAGAAAGAATAAAAATAGATGTATATAACTTAGGGAAAATAGAAGTAATATTAGGAATGCCATTATAAGACTCTAGCCAAGGCAAATTAAATCCACTCCAAGTCTGAGTTAACAAGGACTCAATAAAGTTCCCATTAATTTCTATATACTACTTATACAATTACTACCTGGTCTGTGTACTACTTTCCTGCAGTCATCATGTGACTTTCTCATATGATGTCACATGTTTTTGTGACTGTGACTTGTGACCTTGGTCATGTGATACTTTCCCACACTCTCCCTTGTGTAGTAAGTCCAAAGAAAAGAAAAATAAATAATGACTTAGCCGTTTTGTCAAGTTATGATAACCATAGTTGATAACACATAACCCAGAAATAAATTGGGAGACTATCACAAATAGTTACTTACTGTTTGTGATTGGTTGAAGATGGCTTCAAAAAGTGCTTATAAGCAAAGTTAGACAAGTGGCAAAAGATGTTATTAAGTCTGAGATCTAATCCTCAGACAAGGAGTTCTTATATACAAAATTGTAATAGTCTGTACACTAGAACAGACCATTACATGCTACTACCTATCATTTTACATATAGTAGTGCCTTTGTACTTGAAAATGCAATAACTTAACCATATGGAGGCTGTCCTTAGTTCCAATAAAAGGTAAATGACAATCTATGGGTAATTAATTAATGTTTATATACAAACATTGAGGACTTCATATCTCTACTAATATTAACCACCTTGGGGTTATTCTAGGCTCATTCTGAGCATATGAAGAGAGCTTTTGCTGAGTCTAGAAGCAAAGCATTAATTGTGGAGGTCTTTGAGATATTGGTAATTTAATAAATAGTACCATAGTGGTTACCTACTGATTTGTCTGATATCTTGGCCAATATTGATTGCCTCAAGACATGACTAGTATCAATTAAAAGGTCTTCTTAAGGGCTTTTGAGAATTATTAAGACCATGAGAATTGTTGAAGAATCAGTAGAGATAAGTCCAAATGAAGTTTGTAACATTACCTTCTCTTTTGATTTGAGCTCTATTGAGAAGTTATCTTGTTTTTGGTATATTCTGAAGATATTCTTGCAGCTTTTCACCTGCATTTTGCAGATTTTTTTCAGGTTCCCATATGTCATCTCCCTAAGTATATCCTTTTTATCTGACAAGGTATTTGTTTTTTTCATGTCTTTGTCATAAGTCTAGAATTTTCTTTATCTCCTATTCTTCCTGGCCCTATATTAAGGTCAGTAGTAGGGGAGTAGCTTTTTGGCCATGGATGGTGGATTCAGAGTACTGAGTTAACTTGCTTGTATCACAAATAGTCACTTACTATTTGTGATGGGTGCTTTGATACTTTAAAGAGTTCAAAAATGCGAAGTTAGACAAGTGACAAAAGATGTTGTTAAGTCTGAGGTCTAATCCTCAGACTATGA
>Ga0153996_1000366_pt1 | contig 20711 bp, 19 predicted proteins | sample TSNC080MetaG_FD_104728 | JGI IMG/M metagenome (GOLD analysis project Ga0153996, IMG submission 104728) | Attine ant fungus gardens microbial communities from North Carolina, USA - TSNC080 MetaG | ecosystem: Host-associated > Fungi > Mycelium > Unclassified | place: USA: North Carolina, Lumber...
ATCGCTGCCGCTTGTAAAACCGACTACGGTATATGTATTGACAATTAGTATTTACGCTGGCCTGGCAATGTTTCTGGAGAGTTTTATGGTTTGGAAAGGAAATAATTCGCCCCGTAATATCGGACTGACCATCGTCGGATATTTGTATAGACAAGGTATTGAAAACCGGGCACTGGGTTATGCCTGCGCAGTAGGTTTGGTTCTCCTGTTCGTAGTCATGGTGATCAATTTGATCCAATTAAAGGCTACAGGAACGTTTGATAAGGAGGAACGATAGGATGAGCAAGATGAAAAGTAAAATAAAAAAGAATAGAGCGGCATCGATTGCTATGGTTGTATTTTTTGCCGTCCTTGCTATCTTGATTATCATCCCGATTTATTCTATTTTTATCGCCAGTTTTAAACCGGGCGGGGACCTTCTTCAGTACGGGCTCAATCTGGGGATTGACTGGGGGCGGATGAGTCTTGATAATTATACGCTGCTGTTTACCGGCAGCCATGATTATTGGACCTGGTTTTTTAACAGTGTTATGCTGACTGTAATAACCGTTGTACTGACCTTGCTGGTGAGTGCGTTTGTAGGGTATGGTTTTGCCGCATATGAATTCCGGGGCAGGAATGCCTTGTTTGTCGTCGTGCTGATTATTTTATCGATCCCATTGGAAGTGGTAATGCTTCCGCTTTATAAGCAAATGGCAAACTGGGGTCTGCTGGACAGTTATGCAGCTATTATTCTGCCGTTTATGGCCCATGCATCGACGATATTTTTCTTTCGTCAATATCTGCTGGGAATCCCGCAGTCATTATTGGAGGCCGGGAGAATTGACGGAGCGACCGAATACGGAATCTTTGCAAAACTGATCGTACCGATTATGAAGCCTGCATTTGCGGCGATGGCAATATTAAACGGTATGAATGCATGGAACAATTATCTGTGGCCGCTGCTCGTTATCCGTTCCTCAAAAAACTACACCCTTACATTGGGACTAAACACGCTGATTAATCCTTACGGCGATAACTATAGTCTGCTGGTCGTGGGATCATTCTTTTCGATTATCCCGATATTTATCCTGTTTGTGTGTTTCCAGCAGTATTTTATCAGTGGTATGACAGCGGGCGCCGTAAAAGAATAGAAAAGACTTGGAGGTAATGATAGCATGAGTAAACAGGCAAAAATGATTATTGATAAAGAATTTAAAGTTGCACCGGTGGATAAGCGCATATATGGATCGTTTATTGAACATCTGGGACGGGCGGTGTACGACGGGCTCTATCAGCCCGGACATGAGTTATCCGATGAAGATGGCTTCCGTATGGATGTGATGGAAATGGTGAAGGAACTGGATGTTCCGGTCATCCGTTACCCAGGCGGCAATTTTGTCTCAAACTTTTTCTGGGAAGACAGCGTCGGCCCGGTAGAAAACCGTCCTTCGAGATTGGATCTGGCCTGGCGGACATTGGAAAAAAATCAGGTCGGGGTCAATGAATTTGGTAAGTGGACCGAAAAGGTAAATTCGGAGATGATGATGGCGGTTAATCTTGGTACCCGGGGTACAGCCGATGCCTGCAATCTATTAGAATACTGCAATCATCCGGGCGGCACTAAATACAGTGATATGCGTATCTTACACGGGATAAAAGAGCCTCATAATATTAAATTATGGTGCCTGGGAAATGAAATGGACGGTCCCTGGCAACTGGGACAGAAGACGATGGAAGAGTATGGCAGACTGGCCTACGAGACAGGGAAAGCGATGAAACTGATAGATCCGTCTATTGAACTGGTTTCCTGCGGCAGTTCGGCACTGGATATGCCGACTTTCCCGAAATGGGAATCAACCACTTTAGAGCACACTTACGATTTTGCTGATTATGTATCACTGCATCAGTATTATGGCAATCGTGATAACGATTCCAATGACTATCTTGCTCAGTCCGATGATATGGATCAATTTATCCGAACGGTGATTGCTACCTGCGACTATGTAAAAGCTAAGAAGCGGGGCCGTAAAAACATTAACCTGAGTTTTGATGAATGGAATGTGTGGTACCACTCAAACGCAGCCGATGACGATATTACCCGGAATCATCCGTGGCAGACAGCACCGCCGATGCTGGAGGATGTTTATAATTTTGAAGATGCGCTGATGGTGGGGCTGATGCTGATTACCCTGCTGAAGCATGCGGACCGGGTAAAGATTGCCTGCATGGCTCAGCTGGTGAACGTAATCGCTCCGATCATGACCGATGCCGGCGGCGGTCCGGGATGGCGGCAGACCATTTTCTATCCGTTTATGCACGCATCCAAATTCGGGCGCGGGATGGTCCTGCAGCCGCTGGTAAATACCCCCGGGCACGCTACGGCAAAGCACGATGAGATTACCGATATTGAAAGTGTTGCGGTATATAATGAAGAGAACGATGAGCTGACTATTTTTGCAGTCAATCGAAATTTAGAAGATGATATACAGTTGGTAACTGATGTCAGAGGAATGGAAGGATACGGGGTATTGGCGCATGTGGTACTGGAACACGACGACCTGAAAGCGGTCAATGGTGCCGGTATGGAGCGTGTTAAACCGCAGATCGTATCGCAGTCATCAATCGACAGCGGCGTTATGACCAGCCTGCTGCATAAGGCTTCGTGGAATGTCATCCGGTTAGGAAAATAATATGTTAAATCATCCGTATTGTTCTTTTCCTTTTCCGTGAATTATGACGGGATTGACGACCGGGGCGGCGGTAACCTCGTTTATATCTCACCACGGATGCCAGGTCGTCTGACCAGTGATATAGCCGGCAGATACAATATTTCGGCCTATGATGCCGGCGATTATCGCAAGCGCAGTCATTCCGGGAGAATATAGAATTATTGCACGAGGAGGAGCGAAGGCTCCTCCTTTCAGATTATATACCTTGAAAATACTTGACAGTGCCACCGTGAAGTGGTAAAGTCAATGTAATGACCAGAAAATAAAAAGCGGTCATAATAGAAAGAGGTGTTGGAATGTCACCCAGAGCACTGACTTCCGAAGAGCGGGAAATTCAAAAGAAGCAGTTTTTAGAAACCAGCAAGATGCTGGTGATTGAACGGGGCATCCGTAATGTCAGTGTCGATGATATCACAAAAGCGTGCAGAGTAGCAAAGGGTACTTTTTATAATTATTACGACAATAAAGAGTCTCTGTTTTTAGAAATGGTCTGGCAGATCTACAGCCAGATATTAACAGAGGCTGAAGCGTTACTCAAAAAGACTTCACCGGAAAATATCCGTCAGGTTACCGGTGGTTTTCTGAAGAGTTTTTTATACGACCCTCAGCAGGTCTTTTTCCTTTCTAATCATGACGAATTGGAGCATTTGCTGGCCAATACCAGCGGCGAGCAGATGGATAATTTCCACGACCGTGAAGTGGAGTCGTTTGACCGGATTCTACGCATGCTGGGACGGGATACAAGCAGAGCCAAACCGGCGGTGGTACATAATTATATCCATGCGATGTATTTTGCATCTATTAATCATACGATTATCGCCGAGGCGGTGATGGAGACGATAGACGTGATGGTAGAGGGGCTGCTGAATTATATATTTGGTGAGGAGGATGAACATGTATAACCAGGAGCGAGACTTAAAATTTTGGGGCAGGACGGCGTCAATTTATGATGTCTTTATGAAGAAGGATAAGGTTGTATATGACCGTCTGGGATATGAGATTAGGAAAGTGCTGCGTCCCGACATGGAGGTGCTGGAACTGGCGGCCGGAACCGGTCTAGTCAGCGTACGCATAGCAGGAGGCTGCAAATTTCTTACCGCCACTGACTACGCGGAGAAAATGCTGACGGTGTTAGGCCATAAAAAGTGTCCGCCCAATATGAGGATTGAGCAGGCTGATGCGGCCAACCTGCAATATCGGGATAAACGTTTTGATGCGGTCGTTATCAGCAATGCCCTGCATATCGTCCCGAAGCCGGAGCTGGTTCTCCAAAATATCGCCAGAGTCCTCAAGGATGATGGCATTCTGATAGCCCCCACTTTTATGCGCGGCGATAGCCCCAGAGAGAAATTCATGGAAAAACTGATGGATATGGTTGGTCTGCATACATATTCACCATGGCAGCCGGATGAATACATGGGGTTTATAGCTGATCAGGGCTGGGGGATTATTAATGATACAGTCATCAAAGCAAGCTTTCCGATTGCTTTTGTAATTGCCGGGAAGAGACCTTAGGTCCATGTTTGTCTCAGATGAGGTTAGCTACAACAAACTTGCAAGGGAGAGAAGAGATATGTATATAGAAATAACGGATATGAAAAAGAGTTACGGAGAAGGGAATAGCTATATGCAGGTTCTCAGAGGAGTCAGCACCGGCGTGGAAAAAGGACAGATGTGTGTGATCCTGGGGCCAAGCGGCTCTGGAAAATCCACCTTTTTGAATATCCTCGGCGGGCTGGAAGTGATGGACTCCGGATCGGTAACCGTGGATGGGCTGGATATCGGGGAGATGAATCAGAACCAGCTTTCCGACTACCGGAGGGATAAGCTGGGATTTGTATTCCAGTTTTATAATCTGGTTCCCAACCTTACGGTACGGGAAAATATCGAGGTGTGTGAATTTTTGACCGAAGAACCGATGGACTTAGATGAATTACTGGCTATACTTGGTCTTACGGAACATCAAAATAAATTTCCCGCTCAGCTTTCCGGCGGCCAGCAGCAGAGGTGCGCTCTGGCCAGAGCGCTGATTAAAAACCCGGCTATGCTTCTCTGCGATGAGCCGACGGGGGCACTGGATTCTAAATCTTCAAGAGATATTCTGGTATTGTTGGAAGCAATCAACCAGCGGTATGATACGACGATGATGATCGTGACCCACAATACGGTAATTAAAGATATGGTACATAAAGTGATAAAGATCAAAGATGGAATGATAACCAAAGATTACATGAACGAGATTCGGATACCGGCGGATAAACTGGAGGATTTGTAGCATGCAGAATGTATTAAGAAAACGCATCTTTCGGGATCTGCGCAGCAATTTAACCCGCTATATGGCTTTGTTTTTGCTGATTGTACTGGGCATGTATCTGATTGTGGGGATGGTAGGAGCGGCAGAGAATGTTATCCGAAGCGTTATCAGCGGTGAAGAGAGAAATCAGATGGAAGATGGCAGTTTCAGTGTCTTTGTACCCCTGACCTCTGAAGTTGTAAAAGAAATGGAGAATAAAGGGATTACGCTGGAGCGGATGTTTTGTCTCGATTATTTGATGGCTGATGATTCTACCATTCGCATCTATCAGAACCGGGAAAGTATCAACAAGATCGATTTGACCGAAGGAAAACTGGCGGCGGGGCAGCAGGAAATTGTGGTTGAAAAGCTTTATGCCGAAGCAAAGGGGCTTGCGGCTGGAGATTCTATTAAGATTGGTGGTACGGTGTTTACGATTACCGGCATCGGATCAACGCCGGACTACGACCTGATGCTGGAAAAAGATACCGACTCGTCAGCAGACGGAAGACATTTTGGTACGGCCTTTGTCAACCCGGAACAATATCAGCAGATGAAACAAGAGGGCAGGGCGGTAAAGAGTGAGGAGTATATCTATAGCTATCTTTTAAACGGATGTATGACCGATGAAGAGGTAAAGGAATATCTGTGTGCTCTTGTGTTTGATGAAACGGAAGTAGAGGACGCGCTTTTTCAAGAAATGATGGCGGATGCTCTCAGCGTAAAAAATGATATGCAGGAGGGAATCAGCGCGCTTAAAGACGGGGCTCAGGAAATGCGGGATGGCCTTGCGGAATTGACAGAATATAATCAGGATCTGAATGACGGCATCACTGCGATTATGGATTCCTATCTGGAAAGTGCCGGAGATGAACTGAAGAGTCTGGGCAATGACGCTGTACTGACCGCGTCTAATTACGAGCAGGTTATCCGTGGGATTATGTCCGGTGATGGTTTGCTCAAGGAGCAGCTGGAATCCACACTGACCGGGCTTAACGGTGTAGCCGGTTATAAGGAGGCCATTTCCGCTTATACGCAGGGGGTGGAGGAGGCTCTGGCTGGAACCAGCGGTCTGCAGGAGGGGACGGCAGTTTTGAATGACGGGCTGAATGAGCTGGTGCAGAATAATGACGGTCTGAAAAATGGTGCAGCCGGGATATTTTCGGCTCAGCTTGCACAGGTATCGGAGATGGTTTCAGTTTATGGAGTGAGCTTAACCGAAGAAAATTATCAGCAGGTCCTGAATGGTATGATTGCCCAACTGCAGGCGGCCGGAGAAGCAGCGTCAGCCGGTCAGCTGAGCTCAGCGCTTGCAGGGCTGGTCAGCCTGCAGGAATTTAGAGAGGGAATTGTTGTCTATGTCGATAGTGTGGCGGCAGTTCAGAAAGGTGCCGGCAGCCTCGGAGAAGGGACGTCATCCCTCAAAGATGGGATGGGGGCCCTGGCGGGATATAATGAATCCCTCGTGAGTGGTTCTGATCAGCTGCTGGCGATGCTGCTGACACAGGTCGAGGAGCAGCTGACGGAAAGTGGTATCAGTGTCAATCTGACCGAATCGAATTATCAATCAGTGCTGACCAATCTGATGGGGAGTGAAGGGGATGCCAAGGTTAGGGAACAGCTGCAGACAGCTATGGATGGTCTGAACAGTCTGAAAATTTATCGGGATGGAATTGCTGAGTACACGGATGGTGTGTCAGCGGTGAAAGATGGTTCGGAGGAACTTCTGAAAGGGATCGAAGAGCTGCAGGAGAAGACCGATGAAGCGCTTGATGAGTATTTTGATTATGATATAGATAATCTGACTAAATTTGTAACAAGGGATAATAATCCCCGCATAGAAGGCTCGATTAATGATGTGATAATCAACAAATATGTCGGCATGGTCGCGGGTGTGATTGTAATGATCTTATTTACTTTTGTCATATCGGTTTTTGTTATTCACGGGATTGAACGTGAGTATCCGGTAATCGGTGCATTATATGCACTGGGGGCAAAAAAAGGCGAACTGATCCGGCATTATCTGACGCTGCCGGTGCTGATTACCGCATTGGGCGGAGCGGTCGGCACCGTTCTGGGGTTCAGCGCTTTGGGAACAGGTTATTTTGCCGAAGATTCGATTGCCTATTTTTCCATGCCGGAAATTGTCAGCTATTATCCGCTCTATCTGCTGGTCTATGGATTGATCATGCCGCCGGTGGTGGCGGTGATGGTAAATCTGCTGGTAATCAATAAAAAGCTGTCGCAGCCGGCTCTGAAGCTGATGCGCAATGAGCAGTCGGATCGTCAGTTCGGGCTGGTGGAATTGAGAAAGCTGGATTATGTGCGTAAATTCCAGATCCGGCAGTTTCTGCGGGAGATCCGCAGCAGTTTTGCGGTAATCACCGGTATGTTTATCTCTATGCTGATTCTGATGCTGGGCGTAAACTGCAGTGCTCTCACTAATAATCTGATGGAGCAAAATGAACGTGATGCGGTGTATGAGTATATGTACACCTTTAAGTATCCGGAAAGTAATGTACCGACAGGCGGTGAGCTTTGTTATCTGGAAGGTCTCAATAAAGAGGCTTATGGTTATGACCTGGATGTTACAGTGCTGGGAATAGCTCAAGATAATCCTTATTTTGATTTTCCGGTGGAAGCGGGAAAGAATAAAGTGACATTATCTGATTCAGCAGCCGGCAAATTTAAACTGAAAGCAGGAGATACCCTGATTTTGGAGGATGAGATCAACGAACGCTATTATGCTTTCACTGTCGATCAGATTGTTCCGTATTCAATTGGTTTACACGTATTTATGGATATCTCCAGTATGCGGGAACTGTTTGGCCAGAGTGATGATTACTATAATGCCGTGCTTTCAGACCGGGAATTAAATATCGATTCCGACCGTCTATACGGTGTCGTTACCAGAGATAACATTAAAAAATCAGCGGCCATCTTTAGCGATATGATGGGCCCGATGATTATGATGATGACGGTTGTATCAATTATTATTTTCGTTATTGTTATGTATCTCATGATGAAGGTTATGCTGGATCGATCTGCCTACAATATTTCGCTGATGAAAGTGTTTGGATACCGCAGAAAAGAAATCAAGAAATTATATCTGGATGGTAATTTTATCATGGTCAGTCTATCTGCACTTATCTGTATACCGGCTGCGAAACTGACGATCGATGCACTATACCCGTACTTTGTTTCCAATGTGGCAGTGGGATTAGATTTAACCCTAAAATGGTATATGTATGTTATAATATATGGCGGAACTATTTTATCGTATTTCCTGATCAATAAGCTGCTGGTGTACAGAATCAATAAGATGCTGCCGGCAGAGGTGTTAAAGAACCGGGAATAAAAAGCGGAGGTAACGTTATGTGTGAGAGATGCGGCTGGGCTAAAACAGAATTAAGTATCGCCTATCATGATGCGGAATGGTGCGTTCCGCTTCACGATGATCAAAAATTATTCGAGATGCTGATTTTGGAAGGAATGCAGGCCGGTTTGACCTGGGAACTGATATTAAAGAGAAGAGAGGCGATGCGGGAGGCTTTTGACGGGTTCGATCCGGTGAAAATTGCTGCGTATGATGAAACCAGGCTGGAAGAGCTGAAAGCTAATCCGGAGCTGATCCGAAACCGCCTGAAGCTGGCAGCCTTGCCGGTTAATGCAAAAGCATTTCTGAAAGTACGGGAAGAGTATGGATCGTTTGATGCGTATATCTGGCAGTTTGTCGATGGACAGCAGATTATTAATCACTGGCGTAATATGGCTGAGATGCCGGCAGAAGATGATCTTTCCCGACGGATTAGTAAAGATTTGAAAAAACGCGGATTTAAATTTGTCGGCCCGACTATATGCTATTCATTTATGCAGGGAATTGGTCTCATAGATGATCATGTCATTGACTGTCCATGGCATACTGACAGTAGATGAGGGAGAGCTGCGGCACTTATTGTTGCGGCATCCATCGGGTCTAATATCGGCTTTCAACATACATAGGCAACTCACGATCATTTCAGAGAAGTTCCGGGGGATCAGACTGGCAGAAAAAGGACAGGAACTATCTTTATGTGAACACAGGTAAAGACACCTGATTGTCGTTCACATAAAGATAGTTCCTGTCCTTTTTCTGCGTCCGACATCCAAATCCCATTAAATAATTATAAGTACACATTGCATGTTGGGGGCTGGATTTTGTATGATAGGATGGTAAGACTTGAATAATCACAAAGAGTCAGTATACTAAAAAAGCAGGTGACAGAATGAGAATAAAAAAACAACGGGATGCCAAACTCAAAGAAATTGAAGTGTTGGTTCGGTATGCTCAGGAAAACGGAGAACTAAGACAGCTTCTATCGATCATTCAAGCGGTCGATACACGCATTCGCTGCCGCGATGAATATAAGGAACGAATAGTAAATGCAGCAGATGTCTTTTACATCGAAAGCGTGGATAAGAAAACCTTTGTCTATTTAAAACAAGAGGTTTTGCGTGCCGACGGGCGGTTATATCAGTTAAAAGAAGAATTAAGCGCATGCGGTTTTGTCCAGATCAGCAAATCATGTCTGATTAATATCAATGTTCTGGAAAGTGTACGCACACTTTTGAACAGCCGGATGGAAGCAACCCTTTCAAATGGCGAGCGTTTGTTTGTAACCCGCAAATACCTCGCCGATATCCGGCAGGCATTACAGGAGGACAGATAATGAAGAGACTAATTTTAATATTTATCCGCAATACCTTCCTGACAACCGGTATTACTCTTGTCGTTCTGGGGGTGGTGGCAGCCCTTTACGGAGGCAGCAGCATCTTTGTCAGAACGATATTTGAGAATCTGGGTGCGAATATTTGCCTTCACCTGGCTTTTATGGTAACAAGACGATTTGAGTCAAAGTACTTCCTCATCGAAGCAGCTGCAGATATAGCTGTGATCGCTGGTATATGTCTGTTATTCGGGGCGTATTTCGGCTGGTTTTCGTCGACGCCGGCGGGAGTAGTGGTGCTCATGGTTGTCATAACTTACGCGATAAGCTCGGCATTTCAGGTTTTTCGGGTCCGGGAGGATACCCGTTACATCAATGCTAAGCTTAAACAGCGGGCAAATCTGAGACGGGAACATGCCGAAGTGAAATAAGGAGGAACATATAAGTGGAGCATATTTTGAGAGCAGCAGAGATTCAGAAAAATTATGGACCGGAGCTGGTTCTGAAAGGAATCAGTCTGGAGATTGAGGCCAATACATTTACTGCGATATTGGGACCGAGCGGTTCGGGGAAGTCAACCCTGCTGAATACCCTGTCCGGCTTAAGTAAACCATCCAGCGGGCAGATCTATTGGCGGGATACGGAAGTTACCGGATTGAGTGAGCCGAAGCTGGCAGACCTAAAGCAGAACTGCGCAGGGAATGTGTTTCAGAACTATCTGCTGTTAAACAATCTGACGGTAGAAGAAAATATTAAAATCGGAATCCCCAGAAAAAAAGAATCGATCTCTTTTGATCGCCTGGTTGGGATATTAGAAATCAGAGATATTTTAAAAAAGTTCCCGGCCCAGCTTTCCGGCGGGCAGCAGCAGCGGGCAGCCATTGCCAGGGCGGTAATAAAGTGTCCGGACCTGCTTTTTTGCGATGAGGCAACGGGAGCATTGGACGAGACGAACAGCAAGAAGGTGGTTTCTCTCTTACACGGTTTGAAGAAGACCTTTGGTATCACCATCCTGTTTACTACCCACAACCGTCAGATTGCTGAGACGGCAGACCGGGTGCTTACCATGAAAGATGGTTTGCTCCACGGTGATGTTAAAAATGATAAGCCGATATTACCGGAAAAAATGGTATGGGGGGATGAGCTATGATGTTATTATATCGTCAGCTGACGAAACAGATGCTCAAAAACCGTCTATTTATGGTCTTGATTGTTATTTTGACCATTCTGACTTCACTGTCTTTTTTCTTTGTCCGTTTTACGATTGATGGGAATGTAGACAGGGTAGCGGCCATAACGGCAAATGGTGGTGACGCGGCCCGTTATCAGGCAGCACTAAATTCTAATACCACCCTTGCCCTTAGTTTCTTTGCCGCCATGACAGCTTTGACAGCGTTTGTATTTTTTATTTTCTTTTATCGTTTTTTCCGTTCCGGGCGTAAGCAGATCGGATGTCTCAAAGCGCTGGGATTCAGAAATGCATCTCTGCAAATTTATTTTGTTGTGTTTACAGCTGCTTTATCCCTGCTCGGCGGGCTGATCGGTCTGGGCCTGGCGTATCCCTTGTCCGGGGTGCTGCTGGGTGCCAATATCGAAGCTTATGGTGTCAGCGGTGTTGTCAAAGCTCTATCCGCAGGCAGTATTCTCTTCGGACTTCTGGCTTCTACGGCTTGCTTTGCTTTGGTGGCATTCCTGTGCTATGGTTTTGTAAAGAACCGGGAACCGGCCGGTTTGATAAGTGGGAACATCAGCAGCGGGGCTTTTTCCAGAACGCTGCGGACAGCAGATGTGATTGCCGGTGCCGTTCCGGTTAAGAATAAGTTTCCCATTCGCATAGCACTGCGAAAGCCGCTGGCGATTCTCCTGGTGATAGTTGGCGTAATGTCTTTCAGCACCTTGATAATCATGGCTTACTCGCTGAATATTAGCAGTGCCAAGGTATTTGCATCCCAAACAAAAGGACATAATTACGAGTATATTACCAGGTACCAGGAAAGCATGAGCGCTGGTTCTCTGCCGGCCGATGATATGAGAATTCTCAGCGAAACGGGAAAGGTTATTGACGGCGAGACAGAAATAGAACATAATATTGCCGGATTATATGGAGTTGATAGTTTGTATGAGCTGATGGATGAGGACGACAAGCTCCTTAGTGTACCGGACCGGGGATATGCCTATATCGGACCGGGTCTTAAGGAAGTCTATGGAATTAAAACCGGTGATAAAATTACCGCAGATGTTTCCGGTGTCGGTGTTGAGCTGGAGGTTGCAGGTATAGCTGTTAACGCTCAGTCGGATTCCATCTACATGAATGGTAATGAGCTCTGCAGTACCCTGGGACTGGCGGAGGGTACCTACAATATGCTTTTAAGTATGTCGCTTCCGGAGCAGGAAGGAGAGACGGTTTCACGCAGTCAGCGGGTCGGGCTGCTGGAACGGGACGCAGTTTCCAATCAGATCAGCGGAGTCATCAATCAGATTACCGGCGCTGCAGTAGGATGCATTCTGATTTTCCTGGCTCTCTACATGAATTTTCAGGATAACACCAGAGATATGCTGATCTTGCACTTGATGGGGTATAATACCAAAGAAATCCGCAAGATGCTGATTGATGTTTACAGGCCGATGGTATGGCTGGCATATATCATCACTCTGTTACCGGCGGTTTTAATGGTTCGGTCCATTCAGAAATCGCTGTCGGTGACAACCGGAGATTACATGCCATTTGGTACGAATGTACCGGTGATATTATTTGCTGCCTTTTTTCTGACCTTATTATATCAGCTGGTGCAATTGGTTTTCAGCGGAGCCATCAGACAGGTTATTAAGAAAGAGGATATTGCAGAATATACTTACGTAGATTGATTAACCGATATAAAAATAAAATAAATCTGATAAAAATAAACAAAAAATAAAATAAACAGATATTAGCACTCAACTATTGACAGTGCTAACAAATGGTGCTATAACATATTTATAGAAAAGTAAATGCTCTGCAATAAAAAATATACAGAGTGGAATGCAAAATAAAAAGGAGGAATTTATATGTTAATGGTACCTAGAAGAAAATATGGGATGAGTTTCTTAGATGATATGCTCAGAGATCCGTTCTTTACTAATATGGATTCAGCACCATCGATGAACACTGATATTCAAGAGAAGGATGGTAAGTATCTGCTGGATATAGACCTTCCCGGGTTTGCTAAAGAGGATATTAAGATTGAGCTGAAAGAGGGATATCTTGAAGTTGCTGCAGAAAAAAATGTCAGCAGCGATGAGAAAGATGATGATGGAAACTACATCAGAAGAGAGCGCCGTTTCGGCAGATGCAGCCGTAGTTTCTATGTCGGCGATTATGTATCCGAAGATGAGGTGAAGGCTTCCTTTAAAGATGGCACCCTGTATCTGGAAGTACCGAAGAAGGATCAGAAAGTGATCGAAGATAGTCGTAAGTATATTGCAATTGAATAGTTATCTTAAGCTCTGTTTTAATATTCGGGGTACAGTTGAATTAGTACGCTGGGGCGTTCATTGAAAAATGAACGCCTCAGTTTTTGCGCTATAAAACGCTCTATATAATTTATCTCCGAAGTGGAAAATCAACAAACCAACAAGAATGACTCCACCCAAAGAGCGATATACTGTCATAATAAATGATGACTATAGCCAACTATCTGCCCGATTATTGGATCAAAAAAGATATAAAGCGCAGATTGATCGTCAGAGTAATTGAGTGTATCCACGTTAATAATAAAATAATGATCATAATAGATTACCGAATAATCGGTTAACAACATCTCATATTCTTTCCATATGATCTCATAATCATATTCGGGCGGGGCTGCCAACAGCGGTAAAAAGGAGGCAAAGAAACTACTGATGGGGTTTTTTGACTCAGGCGTAATAAGAGAATAATCCGCCATAAACAGTCCGGATATTTCTGCGGCGTCACCATTAATGACTCCTTCCGGCAGAAACTCATCACCAGGTGACATATACACTGATCCATCAGCATATAGCCATCCATTGATATTCCTTAAATTTTCAGTCAGTGCTTTCCCCGCCTGATTGATCTGGGCTTTAGATAATTCCTTTTGAGCAGAATAGCGGCAGCGAATATAGATAAGGGTACCATATTCGTATGCTGCGTTAAGAAGGCATGACTTACCATCGATATTATTATAACTATAATCCTTTATATAAAGTGTTCCGCTGCCATCGGATTCGGTATATAGGCTTTGGGCAAAAATATCCTCGTCCTGTGGTAAGAATTGCGGAAACAGGTCACTGATATGAAACAGCAGCAGCTCCCCCGCCTCAAGGAAGGTTCCTTCTATCATTGGATTTTGCCGGCGGGTATAGCTATCAGGAGCGTATTGATCCCAGGGGTAAATATCTAATGTATCGGTTGCATTGATATACTTAAAACGCGCCGTATCTTTTGCCTCGTGTGCCGTTACTTGATTTTTATACTGGGGCAGGACGCGGGGAATCAATAGTGAACCGGCAATCAGGACGAAAATAAGTACTGCCGACAGAGTAATGTTAAGTATGTTTCGTTTCATTGTCATCTCCCCATTTCTTTAACAAAGTGATGGATATTGCTGTACCGCCTTCGGGAGGCGAAGAAATATCCATGATTCCGTTATGCCTGGCGGCAATTTCCTTGCATAGAGCTAATCCAATCCCTAAGTTTATTCCGCCTTTCTGTTTCGTACGGGAAGGATTATTGGTATAAAACAAATCGGCGGCGTTTTCGATTTCTTCCGGTGTCATACCGATTCCCTGATCGGTAATATTGAAAAAAACGCGGTCGGTATCATGCCAGCATTTGATGGTAATGATCTGCTTTCTTCGGGACGCTTTCACAGCGTTTTCGATCACGTTATAGAGCAGAGACTTAAATAGTTCCGGATCAGCCCGAAAGGTTGTGCCTTTCTGAATCCGGCAGGAAATTTTTAGCTGCTTATCACTCAGCAGCGGTTTTGCAGCGATGCATACCTCGGAAAAGAAGGATTTTGCATCCAGTTCACAAAAATCCAGCGGCAGGTTTCTGGCGCTGGAGAGTTCCAGCAATTTGCCGGAGAGACTGCGGAGCCGTTTGGTCTCTTCGACAATGATACTGCCGTATTCTTCGCGTTCCTTTGCTGTGACGGATCGTTTTATGCGCAGGATATCAGCAAACCCCATGATCGAGGTCAGCGGTGTCTTCATCTCGTGGGCCAGGCTGTCGATAAAGCGTTTTCGCCCATCAGCGACACGCTGAATTTCTGTTACGTTTTGCTCGATTGATTCGGCCATGATATTAATATTGCCGGCCAGTTCACGAAACTCCTGACTGCCGGTTTCCCTGGCCCGCAGCGAGTAATCACCTTCAGCGATGCGGCGGATTGAATGGTTGATTTCCGATAATGGTTTCAGGGATAAAAAGATGAACAACAGCATGATCGTAGCGATGATCCCGGCCGATGCCAGACTGACGATCTGAACAAATTGCAGTTGTTCAGCATGCTGGGTGTATACTTGAGTCACGTCAGAAGCGGTGAAGATCACATAATCGCTTCCTTCCAGTGTCAGATGAGAACCGCAGAGAATAAAAGATTTATCATTGTAGTCAATAATAACCGAATAAGGCTGGTCGTTTTCAAAAACTTCCCTGGAAAAGTCGGGATCAATATTCGGCATAGCGGAATCGGACCCGGATATCGGTTCAGCATTATAATAGAAGGATATAACAGTCTCATTGCCGCGGCGCTGTTCTGCTGTTTCCTTCAGAACGCGGCCGACCTCTTCGAAGGTAAGAAGGAGTTTGGACTGCCTCAGTCGTTCATAGAGAATCTGACCCGAAACCATGGTGGACACCGATGCGTGATGGGTCAGGGCCTGGTCGGTTTCCCGCGTTACGGAGGTAGAAAAGCCATTTATTAAGATGGTATAGGCGACGATATCAACAGCCAGGACCATAAAAGTCAGTGAAAATAAAAATACTTTCAGCCATAGTTTCATACTTAAACTCTTTTCGTGCGGTTAAGGCGGTAGCCTAATTTCGGAACCGAAACCAGCTTTCCTTTCAAGTCCATTTTTCGGCGAACCTGCTGAACATGGGTGTCGACGGTGCGGCTTTCACCCTGATAGGTGTAGCCCCATATTTTAGAGAGCAGTCGTTCGCGGGTTAGAACAATATCGGGATTCTGCATAAAAAACACCAGTACATCAAACTCTTTGGGAGTAAGGGTTACCGCGGTACCGGCTTTTTTGACGATATGCCTTTCAATATTTACGGTTATATCTTCATAGCTAAGGGTTTTCGGAACTTTATCTGTACGCCGCAGAACAACTTCGATCCTGGCCAGTAATTCGACTGCTTCAAAAGGTTTTACGATGTAATCCTCTGCACCGAGGCGGAGGCCTTTCACTTTATCTGAAACATCCTGCAGGGCACTTAAAAAGATAGTTGGAATACCACGGCTCTGAATCTTCTGAATGACTGCAAATCCATCTATGCCGGGCAGCATGATATCCAGCAGGATCAGGTCATAGTCATTATCCATGATCATATCCACGGCATCAGATCCGTTATCGCAGCAGCTTGTCCTATAGCCAACGATAGAAACCGCAGTATCTATCATTCTGGCGATGTTTTTATCATCCTCAACGATTAATAAATGAATCATAATATGCCTCCTGATGTAATCCTGTTAATTCCCATTCTAGCATGCGGATAATTATATGTATATTTTATTAATATAATTTTTGCAAAAATTTTGCATTTCTATGCGGACATTATGCATCGTCAGGAATTATATTGTTTATACAAAATTGGCAAAGGAAAAATACCGGAGATAAAACAGTGCAGGAGGGGACTATGTGTGGATTTACAGGTTTTGCCGACCGTATGGACAGGGCAGATAAAGAGAAAATACTAAGGAATATGACCGATGCAATTGAGCATCGGGGACCTGATGATGTGGCTTACTATACCGATGAAAAGGTAGCAATGGGGTTCAGGCGGCTGAGTATTATTGCGCCGGACTGCGGGAGACAGCCGCTGACAAATGAAGACGGTTCGCTGGTGCTTATGTTTAACGGGGAGATATATAACTATAGAGAATTGCGCCGGGAGCTGATCGGAAAAGGGCATAAGTTCCTTACTGCTTCCGATTCAGAAGTAATTCTGCACTGTTACGAAGAGTATGGGGAGCAGCTCTTTGAAAAACTGCGCGGGATGTTTGCTTTCATAATCTGGGACAGAAATAAAGACGAACTGTTCGGTGCCCGTGATTTCTTCGGTATTAAACCATTTTATTATGGATTCATGGGAGAGCTCTTTTTATTTGGGTCAGAGATCAAAAGCCTTATTCATCATCCAAAGTTTAAAAAAGAATTAAACTATGATGCTCTGGAGCATTACCTGTCATTTCAGTACTCACCGGGGCCGGAAACGTTTTTTAAAAATGTGTACAAGCTGGAACCAGCTCATTATTTTCGCTTTCGCGGCGGAAGAATGGACAAAAAAAGATATTGGATGCCCCGGTTTCAGGAGGATAAAAGTAAATCGCTAAATAACTGGGTCGCGGAAACGGAAAAAATATTTGATGATTCGCTGGGCGCTCATAAGGTCAGTGATGTCGAAGTAGGCGCCTTTTTGTCGAGCGGCGTCGATTCCAGCTATGTGGCCGCATCGGCTAAGCTTAGTAAGACTTATACGGTGGGCTTCGACTGTGGGGAAAAATATAATGAAATAGGATATGCTGAAGATTTATCAAAAATCATCGGTGTACATAATAGGAGTAAAATCATCAATGCTGATGAATTCTGGGATATCCTTCCCAAAATCCAGTACCACATGGATGAACCACTCGCTGATCCGGCGGCGATTCCGCTGTATTTCGTCTGCAAACTGGCAGCGGAGGACGTTAAGGTAGTGCTGTCCGGCGAGGGGGCGGATGAAATATTCGGCGGCTATAATATTTATCGGGAGCCGATAGAGTATACCAAATACAACTGCATTCCCTTTCCGCTCCGCAGACTGATCGGAAATCTGGCGTCCCTGCTGCCGGCGCGAAGGGGATTGAACTTTCTGGTCAGAAAAGGGAAACGGCTGGAAGAATGGTTTATCGGAAATGCCTGTATGTTCACTTATAAGGAGCGTAAAAAGCTGCTCAAAGAGCGGACAAATGCCATCGCTCCAGATGAATATATTAAGGGCTATTATGATATGGTGGCAGAAAAAGACGCCGTCACCAAGATGCAATTTGTGGATTTGAATATGTGGATGACCGGCGACATACTTCTCAAAGCCGATAAAATGAGCATGGCTCATTCGCTGGAGCTGCGGGTGCCTTTTCTGGATAAGGAGGTGATGGCAGTGGCGGGATCGATTCCGACCAATTACCGGGTCAATGAAAAGGGCACCAAGTATGTCTTGCGTAAAGCAGCCGCCAGAAAATTACCGGAGAAGTGGGCCGGCAAGAAGAAACTGGGCTTTCCTGTCCCGATCAGGGTTTGGCTGAGAGAGGACAAGTATTACCAGAAAGTGCGTAATTCTTTCTTGTCCGAGACAGCAGAGTCATTTTTTGATACCCGGCGGTTAATTGCACTGCTGAACCAACATAAAAAGGGAAAGGCTGACAACAGTCGTAAGATATGGACGGTATATACATTCCTCATATGGTATCAGGAATACTTTGCTTAAATCAAAAAAAGGGTGGCTAGCGTACCAGCGCCAGAGCGATCTCCTTGGCCTGCCACTTTATATCGCTGGGTAACTCCGTAAGTGCAGCAGCACCGTCAACCATAATGCTGCCTGCTAAATCATATCCACCGGCTTTTATTACTATTTCCATGGCTGCCAGAGCACCGGCACCTTGGGTCGGAAAAGAACTCATCGGGGCGGTAATATTACAGGCAGTAATGATCGAGGCTTTCTGGCCTTTATGGATCGGAACCGGCATTTCAAAGCCGCTCGCAGCAATTTCCTCAAAGGCTGTCAGACTCCTGTCAATCAGAGTCTTTAAAGGTCCGGTGACATTTCCGAAATAAGTTGGACTGCCAATTACCAGCGCGTCTGAATCATATATCATGTTTGCGGTCTTATGGCCATCGTCAGGGGGGAGCACACATTCCTTATCCGGCCTGCACTTTAGACAACTGATACATGGCCTTAGTTTAAGAAAATTTACATCAATCCAATCTACGTGATGCACGGGAGAAAGGTTTTTAATGATCTCACGCATAGCCATTGCGGTAAAACTCTTTTTCCTCGGTGAGGCATTTAAAAATAGTATTCTCATATTTCAATCCTGCTTTCTGAATAATAATACGATTACTTTATCAGACGTGTTATAATAGAACAAGAAGCTTAATTATACTAGTACTAACTACTAACAGGATCGGGTTGGGTCATGAAGAATACATCTAACAGATATAAAGAATTAGGCCGCTTTCTGAAGTCCAGGCGGGATAAAATGAAGCCGCAGCAAATAGGGCTGCCAACGGGTGCCAGGCGTCGTGCACCGGGATTGCGCCGTGAAGAAGTTGCACAACTGGCCGGAATCGGATTAACATGGTATACCTGGCTGGAGCAAGGCCGGGCAATAAATGTTTCGGATGCGGTATTGGAGAGTCTGGCCAGGGTTTATTTGCTGACCGAAGAAGAACGAAGACATCTGTATGCTTTAGCTAATAAGCCATATGAAGAGGATGAAGAAGATCATCAGACGGTCAGTGATACTCTGATTGGGATCTTGGATAAGCTGGATATATCCTGCTGCCCGTCTTATATCATGGATTACCGCTGGAATCTGATTGCCTGGAACAGGACTGCATCAGCGGTTTTCGGAGACTTTATCCGGCTTCCGGCTGATGAGAGAAATATAGTCTATATGATGTTCTGTAATGATGACTATATGGAGCTCTTCGATGACTGGGAATATCATGCAAAGGGAATTGTTGCCAGGTTTCACGCAGCGATGGCAAAATATGCTGCCGATCCCTGCTTTAATGGCTTTATTCAGGATCTCCAAAATAAGAATGGTATTTTTTCTTCCTGGTGGTCACGGCATGATATAAGTGGTATGTCTGATGTGAAAAAAGAGCTTACCCATCCAACTTTGGGTAAACTCTCTTTTGAATTTACAAGCTTAGATGTTTCTGATAATCAGGCGTTGAAGTTATTGATACACAATCCCGATGATGAGACTCTGGTACAGCTGAAGAACGGTTTATACGATTAGTTCTTCGGCTGAGATGATGAATGCAAACATTTGGTTTAGGCTGGCAAAAAATACGCTGCTGACTTGCTCGGCCGAAATAGTTTCACCATCGTAAACCAGATCTTTTGTGGCGCAGGCGTCTTTAATCAATGTAACCGGAATGTTATGATCCTTTGCGGCCCGGACTGTTGTGTCTATGCACATATGTGTCATCATACCGCAGATAACCAATTCGGTGATTCCTTTTTCTTTTATAATCTCGGCTAAATTTGTATTACAAAAGCTATTTGGGAAATGTTTTGTAATGATAGTTTCGCCCGCAGCCGGAGTTAACAGTGGATGAATCTCTGCCCCGGCCGTGTTGGGGAGAAAAAAAGCAGCCCCTGGGTTTAGGTTGATATGCCGGATATGAATGACCGGGAGATTCTTGTCACGAAAGGCATCAAGTACTGTCGTGGCTCTTTCAAGGGCTTTATCAGTGTTTGCTAACTCTGACTTACCACCAGGGAAATAGTCGTTTTGTATATCGATCAGCAGTAAAGCTTTACTCATTTAAATCATCCTTTCAAGTTTTGATGATATAATTATAATTTGGTTTCACCGATAAATAAATTACTTACTTTTTTGTGGGTACAGTAATATGCCGGAGGTGATTATCTTGAAGTTACGAACACGCTATACCTGTCCTTTAGAATTGGTTCACGATATGATAAGGGGAAAATGGAAGTCGATTATCCTGTGGCAGCTGAGTTACGGGCCGACATCTCTGGCCGGACTGGAAAGAGAT
>Ga0153996_1000369_pt1 | contig 20604 bp, 28 predicted proteins | sample TSNC080MetaG_FD_104728 | JGI IMG/M metagenome (GOLD analysis project Ga0153996, IMG submission 104728) | Attine ant fungus gardens microbial communities from North Carolina, USA - TSNC080 MetaG | ecosystem: Host-associated > Fungi > Mycelium > Unclassified | place: USA: North Carolina, Lumber...
CGCGCGTGCCTATGTAGCTGACAAGGTTGGAGCGGTGCGCCGCCGCGCTCTTGATATAGCGGCACTTCACGATAATCCGCGGCATTCTTATTCACCGCGCTGGAATTTCAGCACCTCGTCAAAATTTACCGCGCCGATGGATTTTTTGACATCCTCAACGCATTTTCCGCGCAGACGCTTGAGATTTATTTCATCCAAGTCAGCGCCCGCCGCGACAACATTCATCATGATTGACATTTCTACCGCTAACTTGAAGAGCAACCGTGCCATGCGGTTTTCGGAGGATTGCACCGCTCCCGATACCGCCGCTGTGATTGACACCGGCAAAATTTCCACGGCTGTCTGCGCCGATAGGTATCCGCAATAGAACCGCACCGCTTTTTCGATAAATTCGGAGCGGGATTTGCAGTTATCGCTCTTATAAAGTTTTTTGATTATCTCCTGCGTTTCGGGATGTATCCACAGCGCGAATTTCTGCTTGTTGTCGTTTGACAAAAAAACCACCAGCCTTTCGAATAAAAATTGCTGTGCAACCGATACTGATTTATGGTATACTAAAAGTGAAGATTAATATGTTTTTTGTTATACGGAGGTGCTCACGATGCTAAACAGGAATGAAGTGTTGCGCGAGATTGATTCTCTCCCCACGGAATGTTTGGGCGAGGTTTTGGACTTCATCGGATATATAAAGCAAAAGCGGCTTAGAGACATATCGGAGACCATGCTGATGAGCGAAGACGCGCTTGCCCGCGATTGGGATTCGCCGGAGGAGGACGCCGCATGGGCCAGCTTGTAAAAGGCGCCGTTGTTGTTTTGCCTTTTCCTTTTTCTGATCTTACCGGCTCCAAGCGCCGACCGGCTTTTGTCCTTGCGGATTTGGATGGTGACGATGCTATTTTGTGCCAGATAACAAGCCGGGCCAAGTTCGACCCATATGCGGTTGCGGTCAAGAGCGGCGATTTCATCTCGGGTTCTCTTTCCGTGGATAGCTATGTCCGGCCCAATAAAATTTTCACAGCGGATAAAAAGCTGATTCTTTCCGTTGTCGGACAATTATCGGAGGCAAAGGTAGCTGAAGTGGTGAATTCGGTTATTTCTATCGTATCTAAATAAGAACGCCGGTCGCAACCCCGCGACAAAGCCTTTCGTCATGCGGATTATTACTAATTCCGACCGCTGCCGCAACCCCTGGAGCCGAATTCCGACCCCGTTTCCAATCGTTCCCCGACCCGCATTGCGGGTCGGTGTGAGCGGATAGGGGGCAGCGCGCTGACCCCTATCCTTTAACCCGCTTCAAAATCAACCCAAGTCTACCTCGCTCTATCCCCCTCCGGGCCGCCCTCGGAAATCGCCGCAAAACGGCTCGGAGAAAGCCTTTGGTATACTTTCCCGACCTCGGCTCCCAAAACGCCACACGGGGCGTACACGGGGCGACACGCGCGATTATTCCCGCTGACCGCTATTGTCGGTGGCCTCCTGCCTTGCCGCGGGTCGGGGACGCGGCGGTCGCGGTGGCCTTGCGGCCTGTTCCTGGCGGCGCATCTCAAAGAGTTCGCGGACGTCTTTCGGAACGTGGCGTTCGCAGAGTTTGTCGAGGCATTTTTCGAGTTCTCCGTCCAGATCGGCCTGTGTCTTTTTCATATACAGCCGCAGGGTGGAGAGCTTCTCAGCGTCGTATTTGATTTGCAGGGTTTCGGTTTTCATCGCTTTTTTCCTTTCTGTGTTTAGAATAAATGCGGAGCCCGCATCGTAATCGGGACAGCCTTCTACTGTTCCATGTCCATCTGAAGCTGACCGGCGATCTGAGCCTCCCGCTTCGGCGTGAGCTCCATCCACCAATCCCACCACTCGTCCACGGACTGAAAGTCGATGTTGTACCGCTTGCCAGCCGCCTTTCGCCGGAGGCGTTCCTCCCACATGAGAGCGAAGCCCCGCCGCCAAATTCGTTCCAGCCCTGGCCATCTCTTAAATTCCCACACACGCTTTTTCCCCGCCATCGGGCATCCCGCACAGCCGAGCTGGGTGAAGCCCTCATCATAAAGGGAACAGTATTCAAGCCTGCGGTCATGGATAAAATCCCACACATCGCCGTCGCTCCAGCCCCGCGCAATCGGATTAATGCGTATCTGCCCGAGGGGATTCGCGGCGTAGCATACTTCAAAGTTGCGGCGGTTTTCGTGATTGTCAAAGGCAAACTTGGTAGTGCCGCGCCGATGATACACTTCCATTTCGTCACGCCTCATGGCGCGGGAACGGCTTTCCATTTGCCGGACTCCAAAGCTGTAAACACAGTTTTGAAGATCGGGCGGTGTCCTTTCTTTTAATTCGCTACAGCAAAACCTGATCAGCCTGGTGGGTGGCATATTCTTCGTCCGCATAAGCTGCACGATATTTTGCTTGTACATAAGGTCGCGGCAGGGGATACCCTCGGCTTCATATTCGGCGAACCGCTTCCGTTTGAAATAGACGAGTTTGGGCGGGTCGAGGCCGGTCACATTGTAAAGGCAGAAGTGTTTGACTCCTGCTTCCTTGCATAGCTGTTTTACCACGAGCGAGTCCTTGCCGCCGCTGAATCCGACCGCGTACCCTCGCGGGTCGCGTTCCAAAGCCAGCCCCTCGTATTCCCGCAGGAGCCGGATTGCCATGTCATCCTTGCATCGCTCGGCGACGCCGGTGTCGGTAAGTACGAGTTCGGAGAGCGGCATGATTCACATCCCCATGTCCATTTCCATCTCCGGCTCGCGGCGCGTGAGGATGAGGTCGCCGTTGTCGATCTCCATGTCGAGATTGTACTCCTGGAGCCGTTCTCCGATCATTTCGGTGACGGTATCCCACAGCATACTGTTGCCGTCCATGTCGATATCGAAGTCGCGGGCGCGTCCGGCCAGATACATGGAAGCCCTATCTTCGCCCTCCAACATCCGAATATATTCGTCGGTGGCGTATTCCACAAAGGTGGAGAGCCTTTCGCAAAGTTGGTCCAGGGCTTCGTACCGGCGCGGGTACTGCTCCCGCAAATCAAGCCCCTCGGCTTCCATCTCCCGATGGGTCATGCCGATATTATGGAGTATGCTATAAAAGGTTGCATCGTCCAGCAGACCGTCAAAGCCCTTGAGCAGTTCACTGAACAGTTCGGATTTCCGTTCTGTAGTCACAGATTTTCTCCTTTCATCACGGTAAATATGAGCGGGGATTTCGCGGGACTCCGTCCACAATAAACTCCAGATGGAGGTGCGGGCCGGTGGAGTTGCCGGTGCTGCCCGACAGGGCGATTGTCTGCCCCTGGGATACCGTCTGTCCTTCGCTGACTAGGATTCGGGAATTGTGGGCATACAAAGTGACGATGCCGCCGCCGTGATTAATCACAACGTGGTAACCGTAGCCGCTGTTACTCATCTTGGTGTACAGCACTTTCCCATCCGCCACCGCCCGGATTTCCGTGCCGATGGGGATGGCGATATCCATGCCGGTGTGACCGACATAGCCTGTGCCGAATTCACAGCTTACCAGGCTCCGCCAATCCCCGGCGATGGGGCTGGCGAATCCGCCGCCGACAAAGGGCGTGTCATCTCCGGCCAGCAGATCGGCGATGTGGGCGTGGGTTCCGTTGGCGCCGCCCGTCAGCGAGTCGGGAGGATTGGACGAGGAGTAGTTGCCGTTTTGAACACGGTAATAGATTTCTGTGATGTTCGCCGCGTCCTCCGGCGTGATGGTTCTGCCGACGAGCGTGCCGACATTGGCGTAAACCGTGGGCAGATCGGCGATGGGGATAGCGACGGTATATTCTTCGCAGGGGTCATCCTCGCAGTCCGAGTCGCCGCAATCTCTGTAGCGTGTTTCGTAGGTGAGAAAGCAGTCAACAAACGCACGGTCAGCATGGGCCTGTGGAAAATCCGAGCCGAAAAACAGAGCATAAAACACGGATTTTATCCGTAGGACGTCCGGCTCCCCGTCCTCAAATTCACATTCGCTGCCGATGTCGGCGAGGACATCTTCGAGGCTTGTAAAACTCTGCCGCATATTTTCGATGTGCTGGCGGTAGTCTGCGGGTACCTGGGACGAGATAACACCGCCCTCGAAACTGAGCCGGAGGGCGGCGTTGTTGTGGTCGGCGGTGGCGTTCGCCATGCTGACAATTACTACAATCATGAGGATAACCGGGGACAGGATAGCGATAACGATGCCGCCAATTACCTTTCGGCCGCGTTCATCCGACAGCGCGGCGAGTGCGGCTTTGGCGGCGAGGAGAGCAGCGGGCGCGGCCATAATCTCACCACCATTTCATTCCGAACAGATTTTGCTGATCCTCGTCAAAATCCAGACCATCGGCATCCTGCTGCTCCAACAGCATTTCGGATTCGTATAAATCCTGTATCTGCGCCAGTTCGGTTGACCGCCCAACAGCGTCGTCCAGATAGTCCACATTAAACTCTGTCATCCCGGATTGGATGGCGCTTTCATATCCCTCGCGGATTGTGTTATAATAATAACTGGACGGTTCGCCGTAATCGTGGCCGTCGTTCATGACATACACCATCGCCGGGACAGTTTTGCCGCCGAACTCAATCTCGCGGATTTCCTTGCGATAAAAACTCGGCCAGCCCTCATAAACATCCAGAGCCGCTTCATCCCGCGGCTTGAGCTTCCAGAGAAGCACAGGCACTTTGCCGCCCTCCAGCGGTTCGACCGTCGCGACCGCGCTATGGCGGCTCCCGCGGAACAGTAGGTCGTATCCTTCCAGTTCCGCCGCGCCGACCACCTCCGCGGTCGGGCATCGGTGTTTCATTTGACCGAGGTTGAGGTTGCTTCCGTAAGCGATATATAGGTCAGTTTTCGGTTTTTGCATCATAGCCTCCTACATTGACATTGAAAGTCCGAGGTCTTGTTCATCGCCCTCGGCCAGTTGCATTTCTTCTGTTTCTGCTGATTCCAGAGCCGCATATTCCGGCTCCGCCGCCTGCACCGGCGAGGATTGCTGTGCCTGTTCCCGCTGTAGTGCCAGCCGTTCTTTCTGCCGCTCGGCTTGTGAGGGGTCTTTCCAGGCGATGCCGCCCTCCAGATGCTCCAGCAGATGAAGCCGCGCAGTTTTGAATTCATCGCCGATCATTCCGAGACGCAACAGCCATGTGCGAAAGGTATATTTTTCGTTTGATGAAGCCGTTTTCTGGCGGCTTGCGGACTTCTGCGTGAGGGCTTGATTGCTGATGGCAAGGCACAGTTGGATGTAAGCCTTAATTTTTCCAGCATGAGTGGTCCCATTAAAAAGTCTAAATTCGACAGTACCCTTGCTGAACACAGCGTGAAGATTGAGACAATGGTATCTGCTGCTGTGATAGTGTTCGTCGCTGCCATCCCGCCCGTTGTACCATATGTTTTTTACGTCGTCCAGCGAGTGCGGCTTCCTGCGGTTGAGTTCTTCCAGAAAGCGGTTGTCTACCTTCTGGCAATAATCATGCTCGCGGCTGACCGAAACTTGCAGGGCCTTGTAAATCAAATCCTCTTTTGAAGCCATAATGTTGGTGAGGTTACGGAGCTTCTGTGCATCATATGGAGCGGCATTAATATGCACATGCACACCGCAGCTACTGTTGGCGATGGCTCCGGCCTCGCGCAGCTTCCTCACGATTTCCTGTATGGCCGGGATATCATCGTAGACGCAGATGGGGCTGACGAGTTCGACGGATTCGCCCTCTTGACCGCGGCTGCTTACGGTGCTGATGCTGGCGTCGCTCACAAATTTCCATATGCGATTTTGACTATCTTTTGCCGCCCATGTATCGTAGGAGCGTCCGTGGTAGTACGCTTCCGTTCCGAAATATGCCGCCGCAACCTCCGCCGCTTTCTTCCGGGTGAGGCCGGTCAGTTCGATTTCTATCCCGAAGTTTTGATCCCGCATCAGCTACCGCCTGCCGTTCCGAACAGCTCGCGCTTGAACAGCGGAGCCTCCACCACAAGGTTGTACCGCTCATTTCCGCACTTGTATAAGCACACGCCGCGCTGCGGGTAACGGATGAGATCGTATTCCGATTGCTCCAGTTGGAGGGAATCCATATAGAATTTGGAGTCAATATTCCCCGCGTTGAACAGGAAGGTGTGCGTCGGGATGCTGAATAGCGGCTTTGTAAACTCGCGGACTCCATCGATGTTGAAATCTTCCAGATTCTGCGAGGCAAGTAATACCGCGCTGTTTTTCTTTCTGACTCTTTTCATGCAATTGCGGATATATTCGATTGCGATGGGATTTGTGAGGAACAGATACAACTCGTCAATGGTAGCGGCGGTGTTGCCGTTGGTGAGCAGAGCGTCCGACATATATGCCAGTACATTGAACAGCAGGGCGTTCTTTATGTTGCGGCTGGCCTGCAACAAACCCTTGACGCCGAACGTGAGGAATCGGTTGGAGGAGATATTGGTGTGTCCGTTGAAGAATTTAGACTCCGCTCCCAAACACATGGAGTGGAGCCCGAGGCAGATTTCGCGGAGGCTCTCGGCGGTGTAAAGCTGGCGGCGGCTCTCATCAAAGTTTTTGTATTCATCTTCAATCAAAGCGTACAAATCCGAGAGGATGGGATAATCGGTCGGCTTCATGGCGCGGAAATTGCTGGCGTCGCTGATGCCGAATTTTGCGTAGAGCTTCTCCAGCATCAGTTCGATGGTGTCGGTCTGCGCGTCGGTAAAATCCTTGTAACTCCGGAAAAAATCCCGCAGGAAACTGATGTGCTGACTCAGCTTGGAGCCCTGCCGGAACGCTTTCGGCGCTGTCAGATCATCCGGCGATCCCTGCTCATCCCAGGTTTTGGGTTCGAGAACATTTATAATGTATTCGCCGGACATAAGGTCGATAAAACAGCCGCCGAGGTTGCGGGTGAGATCAACATACTCCATTTCGGGATCGAGGCAGATCACGTTCTTGCCGCTTTCCAAAAGGTTGCAAAGTATCAGCTTCAGCAGGAAACTTTTTCCCTGTCCGCTGTTACCCAAGATTAATATATTGGCGTTGGTCTTGTCCTGGGCGCGGCGTTCAAAGTCCACGATGATATGGCTGCCGAATTTGTCATGGCCGAGGCAGAAGCCGTGGGGGTCAGTTTTTCCCGAATAGCAGAAAGGGAACAGATTCGCGACGGATGATGTGGGCAGGACTCTCTCAAACTGGCTCCCGAACACATTCCAGCCGGATGGCATGACGGAGGTGAGACCGTTCTGCTGGCAGAGGTTCAGCTTGTCGATGTTCAGCTTCGCGCAGTTAAGTTCCGCCAGCACAATCGTCTGCAAATCCTTGAGCTTATCAAGGTCGGCGGCGATGAGCTCAATGTATACCGCCGCGTGCAGGAACGGTTCGCGGTTACGGTGCCGCTGACGGATAAGGCTTGCCATACTATATCGAAGTCTATCAAGCGGAAAAGATAGACGGCGTACACGCGCAAAAGCTCAAAATACATTATAGTTGCGTCGGCTCTATCGAGATACCTAATATATTGCCACTTCCGCAGCCGGAAGTTTTGATACAAACGAGAAAAGGAGTAGCAGTTAGCTACTCCCAATCTCAAAAGGTTGTCAACCTTTAGCTTGGAGTGTTCGGCATTTGAGAAGCCACTAACTTCTCAAATGCTGTAAGAACACTCGGCATGGTCGAGGCGACAGGATTCGAACCTGCGGCTTCTACGTCCCGAACGCAGGAATAAAGTGCTATTTTATGTGATAACTACACCGCTATTTTGCACCGCTTACTTGCATATTACTTGCATTGCCTAAAAAATCATCCAATTTGTTCATAGATTTACGCTTGTATTGCGCGTCAAGGTGCGTGTAGATATCGAGCGTTGTTTTTATGTCTGCGTGGCCTAGCTGTTCCTTTGCATTGAGTATATCCACCCCGGCCAAGTATAGCATTGTGGCAAATGTATGCCGGAGCCAGTGCGGTGTGATCTTTGGGATAACAAATGGAACGCCGTCCGGGTCGAACTTGCTTTCATACTTCTTTTCAAAGGGGCTGAAATCTCCATACTTGATATTGAGATCGGCCAAGTAGCTATCCCACAATCTACCCCATGAGGACGGTGTGTGCATTCTGCCTGCGGCAGATACGCAGACATAAATACTTTCCCGAGGCTCCCCCTCCAGATAATCGGCCAGCCGTTGCGGAATATCAATAACCCGGATGCTGGACGCAGTTTTGGCCGTGTTCTTTAGGACGAATTTACCGTCTACTTTCTCCACCGTCTTATTGATGTTGATTGTCCGCGCCTTGGTATCAATGTCATTCCAAGTAAGGGCAATCAATTCCCCCCGGCGCAGACCGGCGTACATCATAATCATTGCGGCCCTGTGCGCCCGGTGCGGTGTGTCTATTATCCATTTTTGCTCATTCTCTGTCAATGCCCGTCTGTTTTCAGTGGGGCGGCTGTTGGGAATCTTTACGGCATTGGCCGGATTATAATCCATTACCCTGTTGTCAATGGCAAGCTGGAAGATTTGCGCCGCCGTTCCCTTCATTTCATTAAGCGTCTTTTTCGCCATTGGTTTGCCTGTATTTGGGTTGCTCTTTGCCAGATCAAGGACGATTGACTGTATGTCGGCGGTGCGGATTTTCTTTATTTCGGCATATTCAAGATATCGCTTTAGGTGCTTAATATGGCTCTCATAAACCACTACGCGCCCCGCTGATACTTCGTTACCTTTGACAGTTATCCACCTGTCAGCCCAATCCCCGAAGGTATCCCGCTCCGCTGCGATATCAATGCCTTTCCGCATTGTCAACCTGACTTGCAGGGCCTTTTCATCGGCTATTTTTTGCGTAGCACCATAAACAGTCTTGTATTTCCTCTTGCCAGTTTCATCCCTGCCTAAATAAATTTGAACTTGAATCAAGCCATCCTTACGGGTGGTATTTTTCTTTTTAGGCATTTATTTACCCTCCTCACTACACGCGCCTAAACCGTTCTTCTTGCTCAATAATTGTATCTAGTATAGCGTCCTTTTCTTCCCCTGTCATATCCATCATAATTTTTAAATCTTTTTTGCCTATTGATTCTACTATTTCAGAATATAAGTTTTGAGCTATCTTTCCAAATTGAGATGAATATATTTCGCGCAGAGAAATAGAAAAGCTTTCAAAAAGATAGGGAGATACATCACTTGTTGTCTTTGTCGGTTCGTGATTTATCGTATTAATTGCAATTTCTTCATTGTCTGTTACTCGAATAGCGTCAAATATTATACCGACCATTTCCGCAAAATATTGGCTTTTTATTATTGCGTTAGTCTCTTTTGCCATAGACACTCCCATCGATTCACCAGTTGGGTTGCCGGAATCATCAATATCTCCCAACGGCAATAAAAAACTCTTTAGCCGCTGAATTGCATCATTATCAAGACCTAATTCATCTTTTGCGTTTTTGTATTCCGGCTGCATATCGTCTGCCCATCCTGTCATATAGTCCACACTAACCCCGAAAATATTAGCATAAGCAAACATCACATCTAATGATACCGCGCGGCCACGTTCAAACTGTGAAATTATTTGCTTTCCGTTTCTATCCTCTATGGAAGATCAAGGACGGCGGGCTTACCGACTGGGGGAATATCCCAAACAAAACCAGTGAATTTACCAAGCTTAAACTTTCTATCGTCGCTGCCGCAGGATGGAGTGTACCACAAATACAGGCAAAAGCGGTACAGCTGGGTGCAGAAATCATATTTGTTGACTATTTAGGACTTATCAAGTCCGAAGGTTCGGGACGATATGAGAAAATTACCAACATATCTGTTGATCTCCATACTATGGCGCAGTCCCGGAAGATCACAACTATAGCCCTATCTCAGCTTAACCGTGAGGGAATGGGCGAACCGGACATGACGCACCTACGCGAGAGCGGCCAGCTAGAGCAGGATGCAGACATTATCCTTTTACTTCATAGCATGGGCGAAAAGGAACGTTTTGACCGCAAGTTGATTATTGCAAAAAATAAAGAGGGCCGTACCGGGGCATTGCGCTTTTCATTTGACGGTGCACACCAGAAATTTATGGAAATAGATACCCGGTATGATAGTTTAAAGGGCGGTTTATATGACGGGAGCAGTGACACCCATTCATGAAATAGTTACCTGCATAAGCAATCAGCCTCCCCGCCCACCGCATGGAGAAACGGAAATTACTACCTTGATAAACTACGCAAAACACCAAAAAAAAGGCGATTGGCACGTTTATACCAGGTGTAAGCATCGGCTGGGCGAGCTACGCATTTCCAGTGAACAGTATGAGCGGACGCACCGAAGGTTAATAAACATTTTAAGAGTATAGGAGGTTCTTTCATGTCAAGCAAAATCGACCGTAAGCAGCGTATAGCGGCCATCCTGTCAAAGAGAAACCCATTACATGGGCTTATGCTGACCGATAAAAACGTGCAAAAGGAATTATATAAAGACCACGCGCACCAACGGCCTCCCCCCTAGCAAGCACACCTTGATAACCCCAACACTACGCCACAGGAGGACACAAGTATGAGCGATAAACCAGACAAGGTATACCACCATCGCGACGACCTGCGTTCATTTAAATTCCGGTGTAACCCCGAAATGGGTACAACCATCGAAAATCTATCAGCCGAGCGACACAGATCGTTCAGTAACACAATTCGGCTTTTGATTAATCTTGGTTTGGAAACTTACAGAAACAACGCCGTAGAGGGGAATACCACTTCTGCCAAAGCGCAACAGGCCGCAGCGCTACGCCGCGCCCAGGCCGAAGCTGCCGCCGCCCGGAAGTCTCTCCGCAAGCAAGGAGACAACAAAAATGTAACAGTCGTTACACCTATACTTTTTGGCGTTCACCCGGATCCCGACGAGTAGCCCGTTAAATTATTGCGAGTAAGCACACAAAAACATAAATTTATGGAGGTAATATTCAATGGCACATTTAATTTTTCCCGAAATTCAGGACGCACTTGTTGGCGATTCCCAGCACTTGACCGCCCTTGTCGATGCTATCCAGAAATGCGAAACCGCGCAGGATGCCCGACACTTGGCGAGGCACATAGAGGATGTTGCTGAAACGCTTCGGGATTTGACAAACATGATTGATGATATAATCAATAACCGCGAAGAATCTTTCTACCCGGAGGGCGACACCGAGGACGACAGCGAAACCCTTACACCTTGCACCCCGCCCAAATATGCGCCGGAATGGGCATTGGTGAAGCGTTGCGAGGGAACCGTCGAACCTGTTCCACTGGCAGATACCGACCTTTACGTTGGGCGTTGCCCTGAATGCGGGGAGCCTGTGGGCCTGTGCACGGAGGAATTTTTCAGCATGGTTGCAGACTACCAATTGGAAACACTGGAAACCGGCGTATTTTGTCCCGATTGTGCGGCAGAGCGAAAAGAGATGGACTATCATGCGGGAACGGAAGATTGAAACCATGCTTGTGAAGCAGGTAAAGGCCGCCGGGGGGATGGCGCTCAAGCTCATTTCCCCCGGCATGGCCGGAGTACCAGACCGGATTGTATTGTTACCCGGCGGGCGCATCCTCTTTGTAGAACTGAAAGCCCCCGGAGAGAAACCCCGCCCGCTTCAGCGCAAACCCTTATTGGTGTTTTATACATTCAAGCACGATGCGCAGCGGATCGCCAAGCACCTCACGGCGGCAGGGTATCCGGTATCCGTCTTGAAGGGCGACCAGGACATACAGCGGTGGAACCGTGGAGAAATCCCAGTCCTACTTGTGCATCCGGCCAGCGCTGAGCATGGCCTCAACCTCCAAGCCGGAGGGCATACGGTGGTGTGGTTTGGGCTTCCGTGGTCATTGGAGCTTTACGAGCAGGGCAACGGAAGGATTCACCGGCAGGGGCAGGAAAAGCCGGTAGTGGTGTATCACCTTGCATCAATCGGAACCATTGACGAGGTTGTAATGGTCGCCCTGGAGGGCAAGGCCAGCCGACAGGCGGCGTTATTGGCAGCAGTCAAGGCAAAGTTTACGCAGTCATCAAAAACGGCCTAAATTTACGCATTTGTCAGCATCAGATATTATTATGCAAATGCCGGATAGGGGTTCCGCCTTGTCCGGCTCCTGGAGGAATAACCCATATGAAACCCAGCGAAATGATTGTTGGCGAACTTATCAAGCTGAACGATTCTTTTACAGGCATAAAAGATAAAACCGCCGATATGCGGGCGGATATTTCTAAGCTGCATAGCTCCCTTAAAGATTCAGGCGGGATTGTGGAAAAGGTTTCCAACATGCAGACGGATATTAGAAACCTGGATATAGCGCTGCAAGGTGATACTTCCAGTCCCATTACAGTGACCAACAGTATAAATACAAAAGTGTCATATATGCAGGGAAAGATCACCGACTTAAAGACAACATTTCAAGGGGATACTGCCAGTCCATCCACGATTACCAATAGTATTAAGGGAAAAGTTTCAAGCATGCGCGATGATATCACAAGCCTAAACACTACACTGCAAGGCGATTCCTCCAGGCCAACTACTATCGCAGATAGCGTTAAGAACCAAGTATCAAAAATGAGAGATAGTATTGACGGCTTGGGGGATGACCTTAACGATCTAAAGGATTACGTGGGCAAAGCTATTAACAATATTCCATCTGTCGAATGAGGGGGAACCCATGAACAATAACAGAATCATCCTATTGGCCGGCAACGAGAAGGACTACCTCACCCGCAATGATAAAATCCGCGATTGCCGCCAGAAAATCACCATCAATGAATCCAGTACCCTTGAATTTCAGTTGGAGAAATCAGATCGGAAGTGGGCATATTTCAGCAAGCCCGATATGACGGCGGAGGTCAACGGCAGGGTTTATTGCGTATGGGGCGAGGACAGCGTAAAGGCAAGCCGGGATATGTCCGGTACGCACTTGCCTGTTGTGCTGAAAGAGCTTTGGTATAAGCTGGGCCGCAAGTATATCACTGCCTACAATATCAACATTGCCACCAGCTCCGAGTTCGACCACATTGACCAGCATATGGTTGTGCTGCTTGGCAATTCCCCTGACCCGCTGTATATCAACGGATCCCGCGTGAGCAACCCCTACGCCGTCGGCACCGCACCGTACATGTTCTGGTGCATGCTGTATGGCACCGGCTGGTCGCTGGATACCCGGTACGCCGACTACTGGCCGGACGGTGTATTTGATCTTGAAACCGACAAGCAAAGCCGTCTGGAGAACATCCAGCTTCTACAGTCCTTCTATGGCGGTATGCTCTTTTGGGACAGTAAAAATAAAAGAGTTGCCCTTGTGGACGAAACCAAGTACCAGCCCTATGAGGGCTTCCAAGTCCGGTACGCCAAAAACCTTGTCAGCATTGAGCGCAGAGACAACCACGATATTATCACCCGCCTGTATCCCTACGGCAATAGCTATTTGAATATTGCCGCCGTCAATAATGACCGGGAGTACATAGACAATTTTACCCACACAACGGAAATCCGCGAGGGTATATTAACCCACAATGATATCTATACCCAATCCTCCCTGTTGACATGGGGCAAGCGTCAGTCTGAGCTTTACGGAAAGCCCCGGCATGCGTACTCTGTTGATCTATTCAGATACCGGGAGGAAGTAGGCAGGGCTATCCCTCAACCGGAGTTTGGAAAGCTTGGAAAGGTGATCGACCCGGATATAGTCCCCGGTGGCACGACTAAGCGCATTCTTAGCATAGATCAGAATGTGTTCGTGGACTACGATTGCAGCATTATCATCGGGGATACCATCAGCACCTTTGAGGGTAAGTTCAAGGATATCGAGGAGGATGCCAGCAAGGCCGGAGGCGCCATCAGCGGGACGGGGCAGATACCGGGCACTATTGTCAAAGGTAGCACCCCGGCGCTCGATGCAAGTAACCGTTATTGGGAAAGTGTTATCAAGGATGCAAATGGAAATATTTCAGCAATCCAACAAACGGCAACATCCATTTCAACCAGCGTCAAAAATGCAATAGGCGATTTATCTATCATACAGCAAACAGCAAGCTCCATTTCCGCAAGCGTCACTAATGCACGGGGCGACCTTTCATCTATACAAATGACTGCCGGCTCCATAGAGGCAAAGGTTTCTAATGCAATATTCCATATCTTGAACTGGACATTCACCTCGAACTGTCTTGTACTGATAATCCCCTGTCATAAACTCTCCTCCTCGTTTTTATGGTTCCCATTCTCCTCCAGCCACTCTTGCCTTTGTGGTTGTGCAGGGTTGTGGGCTTCTCGTCCAGAATATAGTACCATAAGTAGGAGGAACTGACAATAAGAATATAAAGGAGAGCCACCTACATAACGAAAGACCATGCGCGTACAAACCCCCAGTAAACCCCACAAGGCACTGGCCCGCTAAACGTGAAACATTACGATAAAACCCACAGAACGCCGCACAGGGCAAATCTAGCGGGTTTCCGGTGATTCTGACGCAAGCAGGATATGCGCGGTGGTGAGCATGGATATATATTGCGGATATTCTCAATGACGAACGGGAAATGCCGTTGGTTGTACTAAGCGGTAATATCCGTTGAGTAGGCTTTCCCCAAAGTTGGGGGCAGCTTCACAGCTGATTATCCGGCCATGAGATTGACAGAGCAAAATTGCACAATCCGACTTTCTGCCGCACATGCAACCGAAAGTAAAGCGGGCTACCCATGAGGCGGCCCGCTATTCTTATGCTTCTTTTACTGCCTGTTCCAGCGCCCATATGCGGTGACCGTGATCGTCAACCTTGTTTTCCACGGTATCAAGGCGTGTAAACTTTTCGCCTGTTCCCACAACGCTATCATAAAGACCGCTTATCTTCCGCCCATGCTCTACCTCAATGCGGATGGTTGTTTCATCAATCTTCCTTACATCCTCTTTTAGGGCGGCTATGTCGGTTTGCATGGTGTCCAGTCGGTTATTAATTGGCTCCAGTTTGCTATCCATCAAAGCGGCAATAGCCTGCAAGTCCTCTTTTGTCAATGCCATATCTGCACCCCCTGTCCATATGAGAATAGTATAGCACGGCCTGACCGGGAATGACAAGGGGCCACAACCCTAAAATTTTCTTAAGGTAATTATCCAAAGGTTATGTTATTAATAATTTGATCTGTGTACATCTTCGCGTTTATGATAGATGCTTGAGACATTTCCCAAGTGGTATTATCCGTAAAGTGAATTTCGGTTATGTATGCCTTGTATTTCGTTGTGTTTTCGTACCCGTATGCAGTCCACCAATAGTAATTACCATCGTGTGTGCCGCCAGAGGATATCTTTACTTGCGCGATTGCTGGCAAAGCATTCCCGCCATAGCCATATTTATTTACAGGGTTATTAAAATTGTCATAGCAATAAAAGCTCACCGTAAAAGCATCTATAGTCTTGTCACTATTGTTTTTGCAGGATACAGATAACTCAGGTGTTCCAATAGAATTCCGCCTTATGTACGAAGCCGTAATCTCTAGGGGGCACTCCGATATTTCATTATAAAACTTAGATTCTGCGTTTAATCTCTTAGGGTTCAATTCCCCGCAGCTCTGCTGCGCTTCCTTATAAAAAACAGAACGCGTAGCTAAGATTAGGGGGATTGATACCCCGCAGTCTCTGCTGCGGGGTAGTTCATTATTCCATTATAAGAATCCGGTATTTTTTCTATGTATTCAATTGCCTTAGTTGGATCATCAGGCGTTTTACTTAAGACTGTCCTTGCATTTAATATGTTATTATATATGGCCTTTCTGGCATAATCAGCGGCCTTTTTGGAGCGCTCTTGATTTCTGATACCGCCTTAGAATATTCGCCAGATTCAATATATGATATTGCTTTTCGGTAATGAATATATGGCGGCACAAAATAAACGCCTATGCCAATCACCAGTACAAACAATATTGATAAAGCTATGATAGGAGCTTTTTTGCGCTTTGGCTTATCAGAAATATCCGAAGTTGCGTTTTCGATGTCATCAGCAGATTTTATTGAACTTTCTGCATCCACAGGACACCCGCACCCCGGACATGCCGCCGCCTTGTCGCTAACCTCACGGCCACAATCGGGGCATTTAAGCAAAGCCATTGCGTCACCCTCTGTACTGTCGTTTATAAGCCAAGTATAAACTAACGGGCAGAGGATAGCAAGACGCTATTCTTTTTTTGTTTTGTCTCGCTCCATAGCCTCATTGATCGCCCGAGCAATAAAGCCGGTCATGCTCCCCTTTGGGCTGTAACCGGCTGTTCCTATGTCGCCAGTTTCCTCCTGATATTTAGCGGCGTGTGCCTTGATAATATCTTTTTGCCCTTTGGGTAAGTTTAATTCTATTCTGTCATAAGCAGAAGCCTTAAATTTTGCATTTGCCTTTTTCCTCGCCTCTGTCATGCGGCGTTTTTCATCTTCCGACATAGCGTAGACCTCCTTTTTCTATCGGTGGGGAGCCAGTTTATAAAATTGCAACTTTACACAATATCATTATAGCGCAATTGTACCATCCCGTCAATGTACAATATATACAATCCCGTTATGGTATGATTGGCTGTTTTGTCAATAGACAATACCATCCCGTCATGGTATACTGTAATTACAGCAGAGGGAAACGACAAAGCCGGGTATAACACCTTGACGAGCGCCGAGCGTGAAGAATAGTAGGGTCAGCGTCCCGGCTCCCTAACGACCATAATTTGAAAGGGGTACATCACCATGACAGACCGCACACTTCGCAGCAAAGTTTCCAAGCTTCAGGAACTCCAGGCAGAGATCGACACCCTGACCGCCGAGGCCGACACCCTGAAAGACCAGATCAAGGCAGAAATGACCGCCCGCGCCACGGACGAATTACAGGCCGGAAACGCCCTCATTCGCTGGAAGCCTGTAGTGTCCACCCGGTTTGATACGAAAGGCTTTAAGGCCGCACACAGCGGATTGTACACCAAGTTTGCGGTACAGACCGAAACCCGCCGCTTTACCGTTGTTTCAGCATAGGAAAAACCCTCTATCCCAGCCGACCAAAGCAAGATAGAGAGCCTAACACAACAGGCAGATGCCCGCCACCAAAATAATACCACGGCGGCGGGTGTTCTGTCAAACATAAAAAGGAGTTATTACCATGACACTGAAAGATTTATCCAGCCTTGCCACCTTTGCAGAGCAAGCCACCGGCGAAACCGCTGATCCTATCCAAGCAGCCCGGTATGAGGGCATGGCCCAGGCGTTTGCTTTCGTCCTACAGAGTGAGACAGAGGCCCAGGAGCTTGTGCGGCGCTTGGCCTACTCCATGCAGTACGGCAGCAAGGCAGCCATTGCCAAGTATGGCCAAATATCCGCTTGACCGAATATTAACCGCCGGGGGCGTTCCTGTTCCCGGCTTACTCTATGCTAAAGGGGATTAACAGCTTATGCAAAACCAGAAGTCCGGCGTCACCACCACATCAGAACAGTACATAAAAGTCGCCAATAATTTGCAGCCCTCAGTATTTCCTCTTACGATCAGCTGGCCGTAGGTAAAATATTTGTCGGTGGAATCCTGGAGCATAAAGCCTACGCCGAGATAGCGGAGGAATGCACAGCCTTTATAAAACAGTGTCGGCAATACAACTGAATCCCATATATAGCCCGTCCTTGTTGCAGGGGCGGGTTTTCTCTATGCCGGGACGCGGCTGTGTCGTGCGGTTACTTCTTTTACTTGCATTTTTACTTGCATAATATCGGGATATTGCAATTTTTGGCGGGATATATCAGGATACGCGTCAAAAAGAAGAAACCCCGTTCACCCGCTTAAATAACGGATTTACAGGGCTTCTTTTGTGGTCGAGGCGACAGGATTCGAACCTGCGGCTTCTACGTCCCGAACGTAGCACTCTACCAAACTGAGCTACGCCTCGAAAACAAAATCATTCCAACAATAGCAGTGAGTATACCACAAAAAAACAATTATGTCAACTGTGTTTTGGCAAGGAGCCAGGGCAATCGCCTACGAAACGCCATAACAACGGGGAAAGAAGCTATTAAGCAATATTGAGTAGTCGTAAATAGCAAATCACGACCCGTTGAAGGGTGCCAAACAATACATAGGTTATAAAATTGCATTTTCATGGGTTTCTGACATTTAAATTTGCTGGGAGGGGTTTCTTTTCTAGTAACAGGTATCTCGTTTCTGCCTTTAATCATGCATATTTCGTAAGCGATTGCCCTGGGCAAGGACACGTTAATCTAATTTACATGGGAACCACCCCGCCGTCCGCAGACGGCGGGGTGGTTTTTTGTTAACATTCTCTGCCAAATTGCCAAATTAGATTGACGTGTGGCAAGGACAGGGCAACAGCATTTATAGTGATTACAGAAAGGAGCCGGAATAACCACAGTGGTCAAACCAGCCTAAAATATCAGAAGGCATAACAGAAGCAAAAGCTGACGAGATAGCAGAAAGGGCAGGACAAAATGTTTTACCGTGAAAACCCATTGTGAAGAACGCAAAAAGGCGAGAGCTCCTTAAGACCCCCGGAAAGGAACCAAAGCATAGAAAGCAAGTGAGCTTTCAGGGAACAGAAGTAGCCGAAGGAGGACTCTCAACCGAGCTTTTTGAGTTTTGCAAGATAAGCATTTACCTTTTTTTCAGTGCCAAACTGGTTGTAATAATCCGCGCCGAGGTCTAAAAAAGAACTGCCGGACGGGACATAATAAATGGCTATCAGCATAGAATGTGCAACTGCTACAATAGCTTTTTCTTTGTAAGATTTATCTTTGCCGGATCTCATAGTGGGGATACAGCGCCCCATGCGCTTGGATCCATTTTCCCATATCATGTATCATTTCATCGTATGCCCGAACCGGAAAACAAAAGTCCGTTCGCTTATTAATCATTGATTTATCCATAAGATAACTGTCGTCAGGCGTTATAAAAACCGGCGCGTTCCTTAAGTTGTTAAACAGCGCCAAGAGCTCGTATTTGCTGATTGAAGCGTTATTCACCAGATGATATATTCCGGTAAGTCCTTGCTTCAGCACCGCGTCTATGGCATCGGCAAGCACAATCGTTGTTACTCCTGACCAAATTGCCTGCCTGTATCCCCGCACCTTTTCGGTTTGCTTCATAAACCAGTTAAACAAGCCTATGCCTTTTTCGTTGATATCAGGGCCGATAACCGACATGCGAAACGTCAAATTCTTGCGATCATTCAACTCACCTAGCGCTTTGGATCTTCCATAATAATTATCGGCGGAACAGAAGCTGCCCTCGTCGTAGCTGCCGCCATCACGTCCGGAGAACACACAGTCGGTGCTTAAGTGGATGATTCTTGTGCCGGAATCTTTGGTCAGACCGGCAAGTAAATGGGGCAGGCAGGAGTTAATCCATATCCCGTTATATGGATTTTCATGTGTTGCTTTTGGCAGTATCCTGATAGCGTTTATTACAGCGTCGAAGCTGCCGGAATCCAAAATGTTTTTTATTTCCCCGATATTCGTGGCATCCGCTACGACCGTATCGCAGAACGGCAATTCCCTTCTGGCAAGTCCGGTGACGGAGTACCCCTTTTCCTGAAGGCTTATGGCAATTACATGGCCCGCCATGCCTCCCGCGCCAAGCACAAGCGTCTTCATAACGCAGCTCCCTTCGGATGTACTCGCTGGTCAGTATTTTTCCTTTATTTGCGCTATACTAAGCTGTTCAGTATTGTCAGAGTTAAAAACCGCGTCATGGCGGGATCGGTTATGGTCAGAGGTTTTCCGGCTTTTATTTGTTCCGCAGACAAAGGGATAACCGAACCGCGTGAACACATTATATTTCCATAACGCGTTCCGCAACATGGTGATGCCCCATCCTTTTTGAGAATAAAACGGGGATCAGCGGTCAGCCAATCCCCGTTTCCGCGCCGGTTGGCCGCAGCGCGGTTTTACATGACAGGAAAACGTTTTATATAGTCAGTAAATTTGAAAACGCTAAAACGTTTTCAAGCTTCTTGAGCTATCCTAACTACTAACAGGCTGGCTCCGGCACCATTTTGTAACGTTACGCTCTCACCCGCAGGCCCGATAAGAGTCAACTGCAAAGAGACGTCCGCCGCTAAGTCTAAAATAGTTGTAGCGGAAAAATTATCGCTTGTACCTGTCGGTTCAAATTGCGTACCATTAATTGGACGCCCCCCATTGTATATCGCGGAGGAGGTGCCGGTAACCGGCGCCGTTGTCCGGATAGTGTAAGACGTCAGATAAGTGCCAGGGTTATTAACGGTAAAACCCGTATTGCTTCCGGTGCTATTATCGTTAAATCCATTGTTATGCATCACAGTCAGGGGAACCGCAGTCCCAGTGGTAGACCCAGTGAGTGTTCCGCCTGAGTTCTGGGCCGACAGGCTTATAGCGGTTACCACAGCGCCGGTGGCACCGGTGGCTCCGGTGGCTCCGGTGGCTCCGGTGGCTCCGGTAGCTCCGGTAGCGCCGGTGGCACCGGTGGCTCCGGTGGCTCCGGTGGCTCCGGTAGCTCCGGTAGCTCCGGTGGCGCCGGTATAACCCCTCGGAATGCCAAATACTAATTTAACATCCTGGGCGGTTCCGGTGTTTCTTACGTAAGCCGACGCATCAGGATCAAGGGTTGCCACATCTTCTTCTTCTATCTCAATAGTCGCCGCGCCATC
>Ga0153996_1000371_pt1 | contig 20511 bp, 40 predicted proteins | sample TSNC080MetaG_FD_104728 | JGI IMG/M metagenome (GOLD analysis project Ga0153996, IMG submission 104728) | Attine ant fungus gardens microbial communities from North Carolina, USA - TSNC080 MetaG | ecosystem: Host-associated > Fungi > Mycelium > Unclassified | place: USA: North Carolina, Lumber...
AAAATAGCGAAGTGCGATGTTCAAAGAGCGCTTTTACTTTAGAATTTGCCTATCGCAAATTCTAACGAGATCGGACAATCGCATTACGAACCGTCGAAAGGAGGCTATTTAGGTGTCAAGATCAATTAAAAAGGGGCCTTATGTGCTACCAAGCTTACTTAAGAAGATTGATGCGCTTAATGCCAAAAATGATAAAAAAGTTATCAAAACCTGGTCGCGGAGCTCAACGATTATGCCCGATTTTGTTGGACATACGCTGGCTGTACATGACGGACGCAAACATGTGCCGGTATACATTACCGAAGACATGGTCGGTCACAAGCTTGGCGAATTTGCTCCGACCCGGACTTACAGAGGCCACAGTGGCTCTGAGCGGTCAACCGGTGTAAGATAACATATTCTTAGCAAAAATCCGGAGAGTATAGCCGGAAGGGGGTTAAATGATGGAAGCTAAAGCAATTGCCAGACATATTCGCATTGCTCCCCGTAAAATCCGCATTGTTATTGATTTAATTCGCGGAAAAAACGTGGGCGAGGCTTTTGCAATTTTGAAATACACTCCGAAAGTTGGAGCTGAAGTTCTGGAAAAGGTGCTCAAATCAGCGATCGCTAATGCGGAACACAACTATGATCTGAACATTGATAATCTCTATGTATCGCAAGCATTTGTTGACCAGGGCCCAACCTTGAAACGTATTCACCCACGGTCGCGTGGTCAGGCGTTTAAAATTTTAAAGCGTACCAGCCACGTAACGCTGGCTGTTAAGGAAAGGTAAGCTAACGACGAAGGAGGGAATTTTAGTGGGTCAAAAAGTTAATCCGCATGGTCTTCGTCTAGGCATCGTAAAAACCTGGGATGCAAAATGGTATGCCGACAAAGATTATGCTAAAAATTTGCATGAAGATATCAAAATGCGTGATATGCTAAAAGAAAAACTTTATACTTCGAGTGTGTCGCAAATCATTATTGAGCGTGCGGCTAATCGGGTAAAAGTTACTATTCACACCGCTAAGCCTGGTATGGTAATTGGTCGCGGCGGTAGTGGAATCGAAAATATTAAGAAATGGCTAAAAGCGCTTACCGGCAAAAATGTTGAAGTCAACATTGCTGAAATTAAGCAAGCCGAACTTGACGCAACCTTAGTTGCTGAAAACATTGCCGCCCAGCTCGAAAAGCGTATCGCTTTCCGTCGGGCCATGAAACAATCGGTAACCCGTACTATGCGTATGGGCGCCAAAGGTATTAAAGTGATGGTTGGCGGTCGTTTAGGCGGCGCTGAGATTGCTCGTACTGAAAGCTATCGAGAAGGCAGTATTCCGCTTCATACTTTGCGTGCTGATATTGACTATGGCACTGCCGAAGCACACACTACCTATGGCCGGATTGGCGTAAAAGTGTGGATTTATAAAGGCGAAATCTTGCCGGAAGCTAAGAAGACCATTGTCGCCGCCGCCGTCGAAGGGGGCGAAAAATAATGCTTATTCCTAAAAGAGTAAAACATCGCAAGCAATTCCGCGGTCGGATGAAAGGTAAAGCCACGAAAGGCAATACCGTTTCTCATGGCGAGTTTGGGCTTGTAGCACTCGAGCCGGCATGGATTACCAACCGTCAAATTGAGGCAGCCCGTATTGCCATGACCCGTTATATTAAACGGGGGGGGAAAGTTTGGATTAAAATATTTCCGGATAAGCCAATAACGGCTAAACCAGCCGAGACTCGTATGGGTAGCGGTAAAGGCTCGCCGGAATACTGGGTTGCTGTTGTAAAACCTGGTCGTGTTATGTTCGAAATGGACGGCGTTCCTGAAGAAGCAGCGCGTGAAGCTATGCGTCTTGCCGCTCACAAACTGCCAATCAGAACTAAGTTTGTTACGCGGGAGGATACCGCAAACCTGGACATGGACGCACCAGGGGTCAATGCTAAAGCGGGTGGTGAAGTAAATGAAGGCTAAAGATATCCGCGATATGAGCGCCGCCGAACTTGAACAGAATTTTACGAAGCTGAAGGAGGAACTGTTTAACCTGCGGTTCCAACATGCTACCGGCCAATTGGATAACCCTATGCGGATTCCTGCCGTCAAGAAAACAATTGCCCGTATCAAAACCGTTCAGCGTCAACGTGAACTTAAGGCTCAGTAAGCCTGGACACAATGTTTAGAGTACGAAGGGAGGCAATGCAAAAGTGACGGTTGAAAGAAACGAGCGAAAAGTCCGAATCGGTAAAGTAGTAAGCGATAAAATGGATAAAACAGTCGTCGTAGCGGTTGAACGTCTGGTACGGCACTCGCTGTATCATAAATCTGTAAAACAAACAGTGAAATTTAAGGCTCATGACGAAAACAATGAGAGTCATATTGGTGATACTGTCAAGATTATGGAAACTCGTCCGCTGTCTAAAGAGAAGCGCTGGCGTGTTGTGGAAGTCCTCGAAAGAGCACAATAATAATTCAAGGCAAAAGAATCTTCTAGGCTCGATTAATGCTAACTGCGTATCGAGTGCACATGAGGAAGGAGGATAAACACTATGATTCAACAACAGACTGTCCTGAATGTTGCTGACAATACCGGCGCAAAGAAAATTATGTGTATCCGCGTGTTGGGTGGCTCATTTCGCCGCTATGCCAACATTGGCGATGTTATCGTTGCCGCCGTTAAAGACGCTACACCCGGTGGCGTTGTCAAGAAAGGCGATGTAATTAAAGCCGTTGTCGTTCGCTCCAGCAAGGGTCTGCGCCGTCCGGACGGTTCGCATATCCGGTTTGATGAAAACGCTGCGGTTGTCATTAAAGAAGATAAAAGCCCGAGAGGTACACGGATATTTGGACCTGTAGCCCGCGAACTCAGGGACAAAGAATTCATGAAAATTATCTCACTGGCGCCGGAAGTTATCTAGAATAAGGAGGTGTCCGGAGTGTCCGAAGCCCAAAAGTTACATGTAAAAAAAGGCGACAAGGTAGTTGTATTGTCGGGTAAAGATAAAGGCAAGCAAGGCAAAATCATTGAAGCTCAGCCGAAAAAAGGCAAAGTTGTGGTTGAGGGTGTAAACAAAGTAAAACGCCATACCAAACCTAGCCAAAAGGCGTCTCAAGGCGGCATCTTGGTAAAGGAAGCTCCGCTTTCTTCAGCTAAAGTCATGCTAATCTGCCCAGCTTGCAGTAAGGCAACCCGTATCAAGAAGACCCAGCTCGCCGGCGGCACGTTTGCCCGCGCTTGCAAACATTGCAGCGAAGTTATTGATAAACAAAAGTAAAAACCATCTTCCCCGAAAGGAGGTTAACTTATGGATGCACGACTTAAAGAAAAATATAAAACTGAAGTAGCGCAGGCTATGATGCAGAAGTTTGGCTACAAAAACGTCATGGAAATACCTAAAGTCGAGAAAGTAGTTATTAACATGGGAGTCGGTGAAGCAGTAGGAAATCCCAAAATCCTTGATGCGGCTTTAGGTGATATGACGTTAATAGCCGGTCAAAAACCGGTCGTTACCAGAGCTAAAAAATCAATTGCCGCCTTCAAGATCCGTGAGGGGATGCCAATCGGTGCTAAAGTAACGATGCGTGGCGAGCGGATGTATCAGTTTCTTGATAAACTGTTCAACATTGCCCTGCCCCGGGTGCGCGACTTCCGCGGTGTAAGCCCTAAAGCATTTGACGGGCGAGGCAACTACACTCTTGGTATTAAAGAGCAGTTGATTTTTCCTGAGATAGATTACGATAAAATAGACAAGATCCGTGGTATGGATATTATTATTGTTACCACTGCCGCGACTGATGAAGAGGCACGTGAACTGTTAAGACTGATGGGTATGCCGTTCAGTGCTTAATAGTAGGGTAGTGCTAAAAGCAGGATGAAATGGAGGGAACTCGGTGGCCAAAAAGGCTTTAATTGAGAAATGGAAAAACGAGCCTAAGTTTAAAGTTCGTCATCACAATCGGTGCAAAATCTGCGGTCGTCCGCACGGCTATATGCGCAAATTCGAAATGTGCCGGATTTGTTTCCGGGAATTGAGCTATAAAGGCGCCATTCCAGGAGTAACCAAGGCCAGCTGGTAATAACGGCAACATATTGAAAGGGGGTTCTAAACCATGGTTATGACTGATCCGATTGCAGATATGCTGACCCGCATTCGCAACGCCAACTCGGTTTTTCATGATAAAGTTGAAATTCCAGCCTCAAAAATTAAAAAGTCGGTAGTTCAAATTCTAAAAGATGAAGGTTTTATCAAGGATTTTGACACGATTGAAGATGGCAAGCAGGGAATGCTGCGGGTAAGCCTGAAATACGGCCCGAACCGTGAAAAAGTAATTACAGGAATTAAACGTATTTCTAAGCCCGGCCTTCGCGTTTATGCTAAGAAAGAGCAACTGCCGCGCGTACTGGGTGGACTCGGAATTGCGATTGTCTCAACATCTAAAGGCATCATGAGCGACAAAGCCGCTCGTAAAGAGGGTCTCGGCGGCGAAGTAATCGCATACGTCTGGTAGTCTAGTGATAGAGGAGGTGCAATATGTCTAGAATTGGTAGGAGTCCCATCACTGTTCCTGCTGGTGTTACCGTAACAATCGGTGATAGCAACGTAATGACAGTAAAAGGCCCTAAAGGCGAACTAACCCGCCAACTCCATAGCGATATGATTATTGAAATGGAAGGCGACGTTATTAGCGTCAAGCGGCCTACAGATAATAAACAACACCGTTCACTCCATGGGTTGACCCGCACCCTAGTTAGCAATATGGTAACAGGCGTAACCAGTGGTTTTGCTAAAACACTGGAAATTGCCGGAGTAGGCTATCGTGCTGCAAAAGCCGGTCAAAAATTGGCGCTTACCTTAGGCTTCTCGCATCCGCTGGAAGTTGAGCCGCCCGCAGGTATTACGATTGATGTTCCAGCGCCTAACCGCATTGTTGTTTCTGGTATTGACAAAGAAGCTGTCGGTGCGCTTGCTGCAAAAATCCGCGGCTATCGTGAGCCGGAACCGTACAAAGGCAAAGGCATCAAGTATGAAGGCGAAACGATCCGCCGTAAAGCTGGTAAAGCCGGCGGCAAAAAGAAATAGATCGATAACAGGCAATTCAAGCGAAAGGAGTGAATACCTTGCTGCGTAAACCGAGCAAAAATATTGGCCGCAAAAAACGCCAGCTCAGAGGCCGGAAAAATCTGATCGGTACTGCTGACCGTCCACGTCTTAACGTATTTCGCAGTTTGAAGCATGTCTATGCTCAAATTATTAACGATAAAACTGGTGCTACCCTTGTCGCGGCCAGTACAGTAGATAAAGATCTGCAAGCTAAAGTTGAATATGGTGGTAATATCGATGCGGCGAAAGTTGTAGGCGAGGCAATCGCTAAACGTGCCCTTGAAAAAGGAATCACTAAAGTAGTATTTGATCGCGCCGGTTATATTTATCACGGACGCGTCGCCGCCCTAGCCGCTGCTGCACGTGAAGCCGGACTTGAATTTTAAGAAAAGGAGGGAAATTAATGGCTAGAATTGATTACACCGGTCTTGACCTTAAAGAAAAAGTAGTATTCATTAACCGGGTTGCCAAGGTAGTAAAAGGCGGTCGACGCTTTTCCTTTAGCGCACTAGTAGTTGTCGGCGATGGCAACGGCCATGTCGGTTTTGGTCTAGGTAAAGCGTCTGAAGTACCGGAAGCCATCCGTAAAGGCGTAGAAGACGCTAAGAAAAGCCTTATTAAAGTACCTATTGTCGGCACTACCATTCCTCACCAAATCACGGGCGTATTTGGCGCTGGCAAAGTGTTGTTAAAGCCTGCTTCCGAAGGTACGGGTGTAATTGCTGGCGGCCCGGCTCGTGCTGTGCTTGAACTTGCCGGCATACACGACATCCTGACTAAGTCGCTTGGTTCATCTAACGCCAACAATATGGTTCGTGCAACAATTACCGGTCTCAGCCAGCTTAAGCGTGCTGAAGAAGTGGCCAGTCTGCGCGGCAAAACCGTTCAGGAACTGTTGGGTTAAGGAGGTAACACAATGGCGAAGCTGAAAATTACTTTAACCCGTAGCTTGATTGGCAGACAACAAGACCAGCGTGCAACAGTAAAAGCATTGGGTCTTAAGAAAACCAATAGCTCGGTAATACAAGAAGATAATGCGGTAATTCGAGGTATGGTGCGTAAAGTAGAACACCTTGTTACCGTTGAGCAAGTTGCAGAATAAATTCTTATTGGCATTAGCCAACAAACTAGTTCAAGGAGGTGCTGTTAATGAAATTACATGAATTAGCTCCAGCGCCTGGTTCAAAGAAAGTTCGCACCCGTGTAGGCCGCGGTATTGGCTCCGGTCTCGGTAAAACTTCCGGCAGAGGTCACAAAGGTCAAAAAGCCCGTGCCGGCGGTGGTGTGCGTCCTGGTTTTGAAGGCGGCCAAAAGCCCTTGTACTTAAGACTGCCGAAACGCGGTTTTACCAATAAATTTGCCAAAGAGTACAGCGAAATAAATGTAGCTGAACTCAATCGCTTCGATAATGGTGCGGTTGTTGATCTTATGGCTCTGGTAGACGCCGGTGTAGTTAAAAAAGTGCGGGATGGTCTTAGAATATTAGGCAATGGCGAGCTTACCAAGGCTTTAACCGTTAAAGCCAATGGCTTTACTAAGTCGGCCGCTGAAAAAATTCAGACAGCCGGCGGTACAGTCGAGGTGGTTTAATTGCTGTCAAAGCTCTCGAACATTTTAAAGATTACTGAACTAAGGCAGAAGCTTGTATTCACCTTAGTCATGTTTGCGATATTCAGACTAGGTACACATATCCCGGTACCGGGAGTAAATGCCAGTGTTATCGAGCAGCTGTTTACCAGCGGTAATCTGTTTGGGCTATTGGATTTGTTTTCCGGTGGAGCTCTCAGCAAATTTTCGATATTTGCCATGAGTATAACACCATATATTAATGCTTCGATTATTATGCAACTGCTAACCGTAGTTGTACCAAAATTTGAACAGTGGGCCAAAGAAGGCGACGAGGGCCGGAAAAAAATTACCCAAATCACTCGCTATGGTACTGTCTTACTTGGCTTTATCCAGGCAATTGGCATGGCGTTTGGCCTGAAAGTTGCCATCATTAATCCGGGAATTGGCTCCATCCTGCTGGTAGCACTTACCCTGACAGCGGGAACTACCTTTCTAATGTGGCTGGGTGAACAAATTACTGAGAAAGGTATTGGCAATGGTATTTCCTTAATCATCTTTGCCGGTATCGTTTCAAGCCTTCCGAGCGGCCTTTATACCATTTATGAGTATGTAAGAGCCGGAACGATTAACTATTTCAATGTCTTGTTGTTTCTGATCATTGCTGTGGCGATGATTGTGTTTGTAATCGCAATCCAACAAGGTCAGCGAAGAATCCCCGTACAGTATGCAAAACGGGTTGTTGGCCGGAAAATGTACGGTGGTCATTCCACTCACATTCCGCTTAAAGTCAATCAAGCGGGTGTTATTCCGATAATCTTTGCGTCATCTGTGCTGATGTTCCCGGTGACTATTGCTCAGTTTATTGATGTGTCCTGGGTAAAAACAGTGGCAGGGTGGTTTGCGTGGGGTACGCCGCTGCAAACGATGTTGTATGCGCTGCTCATCATTTTTTTCACGTATTTCTACACTGCGGTTACTATGAACATATCAGATATGGCAGAGAACATGAAAAAACACGGCGGGTTTATTCCTGGAATCAGACCGGGTAAGCCTACCGCCGATTATTTAGACCGGATTATGACCAGAATTACCCTTGCAGGGTCAATCTTTCTGGCCTTGATCGCCATACTGCCGAATTTTGTAGGAGCGATAACCAACCTCCAAAGCATACATTTCGGTGGTACGGCTCTACTCATTGTAGTAGGCGTAGCCTTAGACACCATGAAGCAAATTGAGGCGCTTGTTCTAATGCGTCACTATCAAGGCTTCATGAAGTAGGAGGTAATGGTCATGTTTATTTTGTTAATGGGACCGCCTGGCGCCGGTAAAGGAACGCAGGCGGCCAAGCTGGTAGAAAAATTTACAATTCCCCATATTTCGACAGGCGATATGTTTCGGGCCGCAGTTAAAGAAGGCACAGAGCTGGGTAAACAGGCCAAAGCTTGTATGGATGCCGGACAGCTCGTGCCTGACAGCGTGACGATTGGTATTGTGAAAGAGCGTTTGGCTAAGGATGACTGTAAGCAAGGCTTTATCCTTGATGGTTTCCCCCGCACGATTGCCCAGGCAGAAGCGCTTGATCGTTCGCTAAGCGAACTTAACATCAAACTTGATCGGGTTATCAATATTACGGCTCCGGAAACTGAACTGGTCGGTCGTATGACCGGCCGCCGGATTTGCAGAGGCTGTGGAGCTACTTACCACGTAGCTTTTAATGCTTCCCAAGTAGCCGGTGTATGTGACGGTTGTGGCGGTGAACTGTACCAGCGCGCCGACGATACTGAAGCTACTGTTGTTAACAGGCTGGCCGTTTATCAAAGCCAGACCCAGCCGCTCATTGAGTATTATCAAGACAAAGGACTGTATACCGAGATCAACGGTCTGCAGCCCATCAATACAGTGCTGTCAGACATTATCAATAGCCTGAGAGGCGGCCAAGTATGATCATCTTAAAGTCACAAAGGGAACTAAATTACCTTCGTGATGCCGGGCAGATAGTGGCTGAAACACTTAATGAAGTAAAAAAAGCGGTAAAACCAGATGTCACTACTCTAGAGCTTGACAGGATCGCCGAACAGTACATCAAGAGTAAAGGCGCAGTTCCGGCCTTTAAGGGCTATCATGGCTTTCCCGGCAATATTTGTGCCTCAGTCAATGAAGAGGTAGTACATGGCATTCCTGGGTTAAAAAGGTTGGAAACTGGAGATAATGTAAGTATTGACATTGGCGCCGTCATCAACGGCTACTGTGGGGATGCCGCTATTACCGTGCCGGTAGGCGCGGTAGATGCCGAAGTCGAGAAACTTATTGAGGTTACAGAGCAATCGTTATATAAAGGGATTGAAAAAGCTTTGGTCGGCAATCGTCTAAGCGATATCTCCCATAACATTCAAACCTACGCAGAGAAGCATGGTTTTGGTGTTGTCCGTGATTTTGTTGGTCACGGCATTGGCAGAAACCTGCATGAAGATCCGCAAATACCAAACTACGGCCTTCCCGGACGCGGCCCGCGATTAAAACCTGGTATGACATTAGCAATAGAGCCTATGATTAACGCTGGGACTCATGAGGTCAAGACCTTGAAGGACAACTGGACAGTAGTCACCGTTGACGGCAAGCGTTCGGCCCATTTTGAACACACAATTGCCATTACGGACGATGGTCCGGAAATATTAACAAAACTATAGGGGAGACGGCTTGTGCCAAATGGAGATATTAGCCTAGGGCACATCGTGATATCATCAGCAGGACGTGATGCTAATCACGCCTATGTGGTGCTTGGGTGGTATAAGCCGCAAACTCTTTTAGTAGCTGACGGACGCGGACGTAAGGTCGTGAGTCCCAAGAAAAAAAACGTTAAGCACGTAAAAAGGCATTCTATAGCAAATAGCCTGACGGAAGCTCTGCTAAGTGGCGTAAAAGTTACTGATGAACAGCTCCGTCAAGCCCTCGCTCACTGCGAGGCGACCAGATAAACTGTAATAAGCGGACGAGGAGGGATTGCTCATGTCCAAGCAAGATGTAATAGAAGTAGAAGGTACGGTCATTGAGGCACTGCCTAACGCCATGTTTCAGGTAAAACTGGAAAACGGTCATATTGTACTGGCACACGTATCTGGTAAAATTAGAATGAACTTTATCCGGATTTTACCAGGGGATAAAGTTACGATTGAACTTACACCGTATGATTTAAAACGCGGCCGTATTACCTATAGGTTTAAATAACTTGTGTTCGTGGGTCCGTATGTCGTTGTCACGTCGATGAGCGAACGCGGACTGGCGGACGACGGACGCACGATAAGGAGGTTTAATTATGAAAGTAAGGCCATCGGTTAAGCCTATATGTGAAAAATGCAAAGTCATCAAACGGCATGGCAAAGTAATGGTGATTTGCGAAAATCCCAAACATAAACAAAAACAAGGCTAAAAAAGTAAGGGGGGTGGATTAAACAATGGCACGTATTGCCGGTGTAGACTTACCGCGTGATAAACGCATTGAAATTGCTTTAACATATATTTTTGGTATCGGACTTACTCTTTCGAAAGAAATCCTGGCTCGAACCGGAATCAATCCTGATACCCGCACCAGAGATCTAACTGAGGAAGAAGTCGCCAAAATTCGCGAAAGCATTGATAAAAACTATCGTGTTGAAGGCGACCTCCGTCGGGAAGAAGCATTAAACATTAAGCGGCTCATTGAGATCGGCTCTTACCGGGGCAAGCGGCATCGTATGGGTCTGCCGGTACGCGGTCAGCGTACTAAGACAAATGCGCGTACCCGCAAAGGCCCGAAAAGGACTGTCGGCGCTAAGAGGAAGAAGTAAAGGAGGGATAACCAGTGGTTGCTAAGAGAGTTGCTAGACCAAAACGTAAAGAACGTAAAAATATTGAACATGGTGTTGCTCATATCCGCTCAACTTTTAACAACACCATCGTCACTATCACTGATACAAGAGGCAATGCCATTTCTTGGGCCAGTGCCGGCGGGCTTGGCTTCAGAGGCTCGCGCAAGAGCACGCCGTTTGCTGCGCAAATGGCCGCTGAAACAGCCGCCAAAGCTGCCATGGAACATGGCCTGAAACAAATTGAAGTGTTTGTCAAAGGCCCTGGTTCAGGTCGCGAAGCGGCTATCCGTTCACTTCAGGCCGCAGGCCTTGAGGTCAATATGATTAAAGACGTAACACCCATTCCTCATAATGGATGCCGTCCGCCAAAAAGAAGAAGAGTTTAAGGAATTGGGAGGTGTTTAGTAAGAATGGCAAAATATACAGGTCCTGTTTGCAGATTATGCCGCCGCGAGAGCGCAAAGCTTTACCTTAAAGGCGACAGATGCTATAGCGATAAATGCTCCTTTACTGATCGCGGCTTTGCTCCCGGCCAGCATGGCGCCGGTCAAACCCGCAAGAAAGTTTCTGAGTATGGCATTCAGCTCCGGGAGAAGCAAAAAACTCGTCGTATCTACGGCGTGCTTGAGCGCCAATTTCGGAACTACTTTGAAAAGGCAGAACGCCAAAAAGGCATTACCGGCGAAAACCTTTTAGTTATGCTGGAAAGAAGACTCGATAATGTTGTCTACCGCATGGGGCTGGCCGAAAGCCGGAACCAGGCAAGACAACTGGTACGTCACGGTTTATTTAATGTAAATGGCCGTCGCGTCAATATTCCTTCCTTCCTGGTAAAAGCCGGTGATGTTGTTTCGGCAAGGGAAGAAAGAAGAGAGTCTCCAATTATCAAGAAAATAGGTGAATCGCTTGGATCTAAGCAGGCTCCAGTCTGGTTAGATGTGACTGCTGCTGATCTAAGTGGCAAAGTTATGCGCTACCCAACCCGAGAGGAAATTGATATTCCTATTCAGGAACATCTAATTGTAGAATTGTACTCGAGATAATCTGCCCTCAACCGTGGCGAAACGCGTAACAACAGAGTTTGCGCAAATGAGGAGGGTTTTTCCGGATGATTGAAATCGAAAAACCGAAGATCGAAATAGTGGAAACGAGTGAAGATAACCGTTACGGCAAATTTGTGTGGGAACCTCTTGACCGGGGCTTTGGCATAACGCTGGGCAACAGTTTGAGAAGAGTGCTGTTATCGTCATTACCGGGTGCAGCCGTTACCTCGGTTAAAATTGATGGTGTGCTTCACGAATTTGCCACTATTCCTGGTGTTCGGGAGGACGTCACCGACATTATTCTAAACCTGAAAGAACTGTGTCTGAAAATGCATAGTGACGAGCCTAAAGTGTTATTGATTGAAGCGTTTGAAGAAGGCGAAGTCACTGCAGGCGATATCAGAGCCGATGCCGACGTCGACATTTTGAACGAAGATCTTCATTTGGCGACAGTTGGCTCCGGCGGAAAACTCCGCATGGAAATCATGGTGGAGAAGGGCAAAGGCTATGTACCTGCTGATAAAAACAAAAAAACCGAACATGTAATCGGGGTTATACCTATCGACTCCATTTTTTCGCCCATTGTACGTGTCAATTACAATGTCACTGATACGCGTGTCGGCAATGTCACCAACTATGACAAACTGACATTGGAAGTCTGGACCGACGGCAGTATGCGTCCCGAGGAAGCGGTCAGCAAAGCTGCTGGCATTATGGTGTCGCACCTGAAATTGTTTCAAAATATTGCCGGAGAACCTCTTGAAGAGGATGAGGGTCAGGGTTTAATATCTGAAGAACCTGTTGAGGGTAAAAACAGGACAATGGAAATGACTATTGAAGACCTGGATCTTTCCGTGCGTTCTTACAATTGCTTAAAGCGAGCCGGAATCAACACAGTGTCGGAGCTTGTCCAAAAGAGTGAAGAAGATATGATGAAAGTGCGCAACTTAGGACGTAAGTCACTAGAAGAAGTCAAGAAGAAGATTGTCGAAATGGGTCTGGCACTTGCGGAACACGAAGAGTAAGGGGGGGAAGAATTGTGGCCTATAGAAAATTAGGACGGGATACTAGCGCCCGCAAAGCGCTGTTTCGTAGCTTATTAACTTCCTTCTTTGCCCATGAGCGTATTGAAACAACAGAAGCAAAGGCGAAAGAAATCAGCGGCCTTGCCGATAAAATGATTACTTTGGCTAAGAAGGGCGATCTGCATGCCCGCCGCCAAGTGTTATCATACCTCTACGACGAAGAAGTTACGAAAAAGCTGTTCGACGTTGTAGCTCCGAAATATGCTGAACGTCAAGGCGGTTATACCCGGGTGCTTAAACTGGGACCGCGCCGGGGCGATGCCGCCCCAATGGCGATTATCGAATTAGTGTAACAGGTTCAACAAGGGCGACCCGGCGGGTCGCCTTTATTCCATTATCCAATAGATGACAAGCTTGTCATCGTGCACATTAATGGGCACCAAAATTGCATTATTGACAAAGGGGAGCACACGCCTCACTATGGGAGAACTTATTAAAATCGAGCATTTGCGCCATACTTACCAGGGCTATGAAGGACAAGAGGTAAATGCGCTTACAGATATTAACCTGAAAGTCGCCCAGGGGGAATTTGTTGCTATCATCGGCACTAACGGTTCGGGAAAATCGACCTTAGCCAAACATCTGAACGCCCTCATCTTGCCGACAGACGGTAAATGCATAGTCGCTGGTCTGGATACGGCTGACCCCGGTAACGTTTGGGAGATCCGCCAGCAAATAGGCATGGTCTTTCAAAATCCTGATAACCAGATCGTGGCCGCTGTTGTTGAGGAAGACATTGCCTTTGGCCCGGAAAACCTGGGCATATCTCCGGCTGAAATCGTTAGGCGGGTAACAGAGTCCTTGGACTTGGTCAATATGTCCGACTACCGGCAGCATGGACCGCATCTGTTATCCGGGGGACAAAAGCAGCGAGTCGCTATAGCCGGCGTATTGGCTATGCGGCCTAAATGTCTTGTTCTTGACGAACCGACGGCCATGCTTGATCCGCGCGGCCGCAAAGAAGTTCTTGATACCGTTTGCCGCTTAAACAAGGAAGGTATTACAGTTGTTTATATCACTCATTTCATGGAAGAAGCCGTTGCCGCTCACCGGGTCGTCGTCATGGAACAAGGACGGATTGTCATGGAAGGGTCGCCGGCTGATATTTTCAGTCAAGTAAACAAACTGAAACAAATGGGTCTCGATGTTCCGGCCGCTGCCGACGTAGCAGAATGCTTGCGCGAGCGGGGGCTGGACCTAAAACAAGATATTATAAGTGATGAGCAACTGGTGGTGGCGTTATGTCGATAGTCTTTGACAATGTTACATTTACTTATATGCCGAATACCCCCTACCAGCGGACAGCCATCCAGAATATTAACCTTACGATTGATAAAGGCGAATTTATCGGGATTATTGGTCACACAGGCTCAGGTAAATCTACGCTCGTACAACATATGAACGGGCTGATTACCCCTACCTCCGGTCACGTAACCGTAGATGGGGTCGACCTAAAGACCAAGGGTGAAGCAGCCAGAAATGCACGCCGCAGAGTAGGGATGGTTTTCCAATATCCAGAACATCAGCTATTTGAAGAAACAATCTGCCAGGATATCGCCTTTGGTCCCAAAAACCTCGGGGTACCGGAGCACGAAATGGAGAGCCGGGTACGCCGGGCAATGGACTTTGTCGGACTCGACTATGAGCAGTTTAAAGATCGCTCTCCCTTTAATTTGAGCGGCGGTCAGATGCGGCGGGTGGCCATTGCCGGCGTTATTGCCCTCGAACCTGACTATCTTGCCCTCGATGAGCCGGCAGCAGGACTAGACCCCCGAGGCAGGGACGAGATCTTTGGGCAAATAGTTAAGCTGCATCAGACGACAGGCATTACTGTTATTCTCGTATCCCATAACATGGAGGATGTGGCCCGGTTTGCCAGCCGGGTACTTGTCATGAACGGCGGCCAAATCGGTCTCGACGGCACGCCCGCCGATATTTTCGGCAGTGGCCGCCAGCAACTGAGAGCGGCCGGCGTCGATGTACCACCGCTAACGACGCTGATCGATGCGCTTCAGGCGGGCGGCTTACCGATCACTAATACCGCCCTGACGGCCGAGGCTGCCGCCCAGGAAATTTTTGCAGCCGTTAGGGGGCGTAAAAATGCTGACTGATATTACACTGGGGCAGTACTTTCCTGGCAAATCACCTATCCATATTTTAGATCCCCGGACAAAAATATTGGGAGTCATTGCCTATATCAGTGCCATATTTTTAGCCGACTCCTATCTGGCTTATGCCATACTGACCGTCTTTGCTGCCTTGCTGGTTGCAGTATCGAGAATTCCGGCCAGAATGGTAATCAAGTCTATCAAGCCGTTATGGATCATTATTTTGCTGACAATGATCATCCATATATTTAGTACTCCCGGCACAGTGCTTTATAGCCTGGGGCCGCTAACAATTACTAAAGAAGGCGTGCGTATGGGGGTACTCATGTCTTTACGTCTTGCACTGCTAATTTCTGTATCCTCCCTACTTACCTTTACCACCTCACCGCTTGCCTTGACAGACGGGATTGAACGATTGCTTAATCCCCTCCGGCGTGTAGGAGTTCCGGCTCACGAACTGGCCATGATGATGACGATCGCCCTCCGGTTTATTCCCACACTGCTAGAAGAAGCCGACCGGATTATGAAAGCCCAGATGGCCCGGGGAGCCGACTTTGCTTCAGGCAGCATCCTCAAAAGGGCCAGGAGCATGGTGCCGCTGCTGGTGCCGCTGTTTATCAGCGCCTTCCGCCGGGCGGACGAGCTGGCCGTTGCCATGGAGGCCAGATGCTACCGAGGCGGAGAAAATCGCACCCGGATGAAAGAACTGCAATTAGGTCGGCCAGACGTCACAGCTACTATTGTTATGGCTCTGTTAATTGCTGGGCTGGCCGCTGTCAGAGCCTATAAAATAACATTATGAGAAACATTAAGCTTACACTGGCTTATGATGGCACTGCCTATCATGGCTACCAGCGCCAAGCTAACGCCATGACAATTCAGCAACTAGTCGAAGAACGGCTGGCTAAGCTTTTTGGTCATCCGCTCAAAATTAACGGCTCAGCCCGCACCGATACAGGCGTGCATGCCTATGGACAAGTCGTTAGCTTCGTTACTCAGGCTACAATACCGGCAGAACGCATTCCTTTGGCTACCAGAGGACTGCTGCCGGCAGATGTAGTCGTTGTTGACGCTAGCGACCAAGCGCCTGAATTTCATGCCCGGCGTTCGGCCAAAAGTAAGATATATTGCTATCGGTTGCTAAACAGGCGACTGGCAAATCCATTTGAGCGCAACTATGCCTGGCACTTGATATCACCACTTGATATTGGCTTAATGCATCAAGCGGCGCAAGCGGTCGTTGGCACTCATGACTTTTCGGCTTTTCATGCTGCCGGCGGTCCGCCGGTTAGCCCTGTACGCACCATAATGGCAGCGTCATGTCGCCAGGCGGGTAACGACATCATTGAGCTTGAGTTCTGGGGCAACGGTTTTTTGTACCATATGGTACGAAACATTGTAGGAACACTTGTCGCGGTCGGACAGCATCGCCTCACGCCTGCCGGTTTTGCCGCCATCCTGGCCGGGCGTGACCGCCAGGCGGCAGGGATAACAGCACCACCACAAGGACTATATCTAGTAGAAGTCAAATATTAACCTCTAAAATATTTTTTTTGTGACAAGGCAGAGCCCTTGACATCTTGTCACTAATTTATTACAATGATTTTATGAGATTTTTGCCATGATATCCATTAGCCCCGGAATTCAAGGTAACAATCATAACGTCACTTGATAATTTTAGTCCTTTAGCTCTACGAGGAGGATCGATAATGAAAACTTTTATGGCAAACCCGGCCAACATTCAGCGCAAGTGGTATGTTGTAGATGCCGAAGGGCAAACACTTGGCCGCTTGGCTGTTGAAGTCGCGAAAATTCTTCGCGGCAAAAATAAACCGATTTTTACTCCACATGTTGATACTGGCGACCATGTAATTGTCGTTAATGCTGATAAAATTGTATTAACTGGTAAGAAACTTGAACAAAAAACATATTTCCGTCATTCCGGCTATCCAGGCGGCACTACCTTTACTCCGGCCGGCAAAATGCTGGCTGATAAGCCTCATCGTTTAATTGAACTGGCTGTTAAAGGTATGCTGCCCAAGAATACCCTTGGCCGTCAAATGTACCGCAAGCTTAATGTTTACGCTGGCCCTAACCATCCGCATTCCGCGCAAATGCCGGAAATGCTGGAACTCAATATTAAATAATACCGGAAAGGAGGAACAAATATATGGCATTGGTTACTTACTACGGCACAGGCCGCAGAAAAACCTCGGTTGCCAGAGTTCGTCTGGTACCGGGAGAAGGCAAGATTATCGTTAATGAGCGCCCGCTAAATGAGTATTTTGGGTTAAAGACTCTTGAGATTATCGTGACTCAACCGCTTAATATTACCGACACTATTGGTAAATATGACGTTCTGGCGAAAGTTGAGGGTGGCGGAGTATCCGGTCAAGCCGGTGCAGTCCGTCATGGTATTTCCCGAGCACTCTTAAAAGTAGACGGTGAATATCGTCCCGCTCTTAAGAAAGCCGGCCTTCTGACTCGTGACCCGCGTGAAAAAGAGCGTCGTAAATACGGCCTCAAAAAAGCCCGTAAAGCTTCTCAGTTCTCCAAACGTTAATTTTGGAAAAGCAGCAACCCCTGCAGACTCAATGTTTGCAGGGGTTTTTGATTTTTAAGAAAGTCTAAGAACGGCTAATTATTTACCCGTTAGTGACAAGCTAGTGACAAGTTAGTGACAAGCTATATAAGATTTATGGCGTCTACAAGTTGCTGTATTGTCTTGTGGGTGTAGACTTTCTCGGTCATACCATGACCTGCATGACCAAGAATCTTTTTTATTACAGTTTTGTTTGCTCCAGCGTTATCAAGCAGCGTAGCGCAAGTATGGCGTCCGTCATGCGGCAGATGGGTCATGTCTAATTTTTCCATGAGTGGTTTCCAGTACCTCCAATTAAGCTTATCGTAAGAGAGTGGCCCATCATAGTCGGTCAGTAGATATTCGTTTTCAGGATTATACATGACCTCTATAAACTGGTATAGCTTTGTAAGCCGCCACATAGCCATTTTTAATTTTCTTGCCGTTGTCAGTGTACTTCTGTTTTACCCAAAGGTCATAAATTTCCGTAAATGTTAGTTGTTGGTTTGCTAAATCGTAAGGGTCTAGATTATATGATGTGAGAGCTTTAAGTGCTAATTCTCTTTTTTCGTAGTAGCCAAGGTATTCATATATAGGCTGCGCATTGTCTTTCCACCCCACAGTTTTACGCGCTACCCAGGGGTTACGTCGCTTACCTTTAAGCTTATATACTGAGCCATAGCCGTTAGGAAGTTTCATATTACCACCTCCATAGGCACAATATTAAATAAGTGCATAAAAAATAGACCTCCTTGAAATAAGTGGTTTTTTAGAGGTCAATCGGGTATAATAGTATTGCAACGGGTATGATTGACCTATTGGTGAGTTGTACCTTAGACTGTCTGGTGTTGGTAGCACTGGACAGTCTTTTTTTATTTTAAAGAACGGTTAAAGGTTTTTAAATCAGCTAACTTTCGCGGTATTCCGATTTTTTCAGCTAAATTGTAAAGGCTATACTCAGGGTATTTCTGTAATAATTTATCCGTCAATCGAAGTTCAACGGCGAAAGTATTAGCTTGACGTTCAAATTTATCAATCGAGAATAATGTATTGCGCTTCAAAAATGGCGTATTAATATTTGGATGCATGATAGCGTGGCCAAGCTCATGAGCACAGGTAAACCAAAGTTCATTCTCGTTTAAATCCTGATTAAGATGAATAAATTTGATCTTAAAGTTCTGGCTAAAATAACCCATAATATCATCTAGATGCTCGTACAAAATGATAATGCCTAACTCCCTAGCTATTGTAAAAGGACAGTTGGTGTTATATTTCTTGATTAATGTTACTACAATATCTTTTATCAATGGAAGTTCCTCCCGTGAGGTTAGTTCCTATATTTTTTAGGTGTATATTTTTGTTTTGCCATTTGCTTAGCCAGGCGCATTGTGTTTTCCAGTGATATCCGTAGAAGCTCTTTAGTTTCTTCGCTCATCGGCTCCTCTCCGTCATAATAAGCAAGTCCGCTATTTGGCATAAGATCATTTAAGACAGCCTCAAGGCGTTTTTGAATACTACGTTCATCTTTGGCTGTGAGGGACGGGAGTTTAGTGCTGGTGGGAGGTTTCTGCCTAGGAGTACCCGACTCGGAAATTTCATTCCAACCCATAAGATAGGCAGGAGTAATACCTAATATATCTGCTAATTTTACAATCGTATCATGTTTTAAATTTTTTATGTTTCCTGATTCGTAACGCTGAACAGTAGCCTCGCTCACATTTAACTTTTCTGCAAGTTGCAACAATGTCATTCCACGTTCTATTCGTAATTCCTTTAAGCGCACCGCAATACTCACTTAATTAGACACCCCCTTAGTATTTAAATAGTATCACGATCTTACATAAAATGCAATGACTTATTTGCATATTTTGCAAGAACTTACGCAAAAAGCATTGACATGAGTTTTCAAAAATGGTATATTTAACTTGCGTAAAACGTAAGATTGGGAAAGGAGGGGCTAAATGAGGAAGTTTTATCAAACAGATATAATTGCATTGAAAAAAAAAGCGGTGGAAAACAAATTAGAAAAAATTACAGCTTTGTCCATTGCTACTGGTATTAACAGAAACACACTTGGAGAAATATTGTCGGGCAAGTCTCAACCTACCGCCACTGTGATGGAGAAATTAATAGTTGCATTAAAGATGACACCAGAAGAAGCAGGGTATATTTTTTTTAAACCTAACTTACGTAAAACGCAAGAAAGTAAGGTGAGGTAGTGTGGTGGGTGTATGAGCTACTAAAACCTTCCTATATTGAGGTGAGAATTATGGCTGAAAAAATATCGATTAAACAAGCCGCTGAGATCATGCAAAAATGCCAGCAGTTTGTCAGAGTGGGGCTGCAACGGAGGCTTTTACCGTTTGGTACCGCCGTTAAAGTCAATACTCGCTGGAACTACTATATATCACCGAAGTTGTTTTATGAGTATGTAGGTGATGGACCAGAAAGGAGCGTAAAAACCTAAATGCCTACATACCAAGTCATGCCGGACTGAGACGCATAGAAAAACCGCCTGGAGGCGGCGGGGGGAGGTGAGAGAATGAGCGAAGAACTACTGATCGCGATAGCATATTTTGAGGACGCGGTTCAGGAAACCGATGAAATCATCGCGGACTGCTCTAATGCCCTTAGAGAAGAGTTACTTGAACAGAAAAAGCATTTTATATTGGCGCTCAAAGTCATGCATCGAGCAATCGAAAAAGACGGCATAGAAAACCGCCTGTAGGCGGGGGAGGCAAGACAATGATTAATCCAACTATCCGAAGCGGCTATGAATCAGCCAAAGAAAACCTGCAAAGCTGGAGGGACGCAAGCATCACTACATTAATTGAGAGAGTTGACCAGTTCCGGGAGCTTGCGTTGACCGAAGCCGGCAACAGGGGAGGATTGGCATATGGCATAGCCCAGTATCTGTGGGAGTGCGTATTGGAAAAACAATGGGAGGAGATCACATGACAATCGAACAGGCTGCAGTTAACCTAAGTGAAGCCGTCAAGGCTGTGAATGAGCTAACCAAAACGAATGTCACTAGCCTTTACATTGATCAAAATGGCATCAATGTACTTGTTCTGGACAAAGAAGTGTTTAGAGCTATTAACTCTGATCAGACATTATTAGGCTGGCACGGAGCGTCAAGGGAATACTGCCAGTTGACCAAGCGAATTGCAAATGTCAATTTCTACAGTCTAATTAAAATTGAT
>Ga0153996_1000372_pt1 | contig 20506 bp, 22 predicted proteins | sample TSNC080MetaG_FD_104728 | JGI IMG/M metagenome (GOLD analysis project Ga0153996, IMG submission 104728) | Attine ant fungus gardens microbial communities from North Carolina, USA - TSNC080 MetaG | ecosystem: Host-associated > Fungi > Mycelium > Unclassified | place: USA: North Carolina, Lumber...
AAGAATACAGAAGAATAAGACACAGTATTTTACTGTTTTTTAACCAACAAAACAAAAAAGTTGGTATTTAGAATGATTTTCTATCTATCAACTTTTTATTTCACTGGTTTTTCAGCAACCTCCAAATTAGGCTTCTTAATGTTCTATGCTTTTAGATGTTTAGTATTGACAATCTATCATTTATAAATCGTCACTATAATTTTGATCCCACAGTATGCAATATTTGATCATTTTATAGGAGAACGGTGTTACTATATCACTATTAGGTGGATAGTCGTTTTTAACTTGTGATAAAAGCAAAGCTAATATACCTCCAGTACAAAAGTTAGATAAAATAATATCTTCTTCATTTGTATTTTTACCAGTTTCCTTGGTTAAAGAAGTGACAATAAATAATGTAAATTTACGTATTAATTCTAACGTTTCTTTTTTTGCATCAGTAATTATATTTGAGATTATTATTTGATTTTCAATTATATATTCGTTAACAGCGGTTGCAATTTTTTCATATTCTTCCGCCTCTTTTATTATATCTTGGCTTAACTCTAATAACCAAAATTCAAACAAATCAAACTTGTCAATAAAGTGAACATAAAAAGTAGCTCTACTAATTAAGGCATTTTCACATATGTCATTAATAGTAATTTGATTAAAATTTTTGTATTTTAAATTTGTAATCAAAGATTTCATTAATAATTTTTTCATACGATTACTTTTTAAATTATCTTTCTTGATTTCTCTAAGCATAATATTTTTTCCTTTCTATCTAGTAGCCTATAACTATTAGCTGTATATATCAAAAACAATATATAATAATAAATAATGGCTGTCAAATGAAATGTTTAACTATTGGTTAATTTTACCAAAAAAACAGTTAGATCTATCTTCTTTTCATTAATAAACCAGTAATTTTTTTATCTAAGTAAACTGATACTTAAAACATAATAATGTTACTATATTCATATTGTTTCGTGGCTTTATTTCCAATTTAGAAAAAGCCTATAGCAAAAGAAATAATATGATATGATAATCAAAGCTGGGGTGAAATTATTATGAATAAAAAAGCAATATTTTTTGATGTCGATGGGACATTAATTGATAGACAAGATAACATTCATGAAGCTACCGAGAAAACTAAAGAGATAATTCGTAGAATGAATGATTTAGGTCATTATCCTATTGTAGCTACTGGTAGACCTATGTGTATGATTAATGAAAATATTAGGAGCATAGGGTTTAAGAATTTTTTAAGTAGCGGTGGCAATTATGTTGTGATCAATGGAGAAGTAATCTATTCCTGTGAAATGAATAAAGAAAGATTAAAAAAAGCATTAGAAGATGCCATAGAGTTAGGGTTAGCTTTATATTTTGAAAATAATGAAAAATGTTTTGTTAGTCCAAGGGTTAAAAATAAGATGTTGTTTGATTTTATGGATCGAGTAGGTGGCGATATATTTGAGATAACAGAAGATATAAATGATGTACCAATTTATAAAGCGAATCTATTATGGAAAAATAAACGAGCATTCGATCTGTTTCACAAAAAATATAAAGATGAATTTAATTTTGCTGTTTTTGCTGGTAATAATGGTTCTACAGATATGATTGCAAAAGGATCAAGTAAAGCTACTGGTGCTACAAAGGTATTAGAAACTTTAAATATTGACATTAAAGATGCTTATGCTATTGGCGATAGCCACAATGATGTAGAAATTATTCAAATGGTAGGTCATGGCATAGCAATGGGAAATGGAGTAGATGAAGTGAAAAGAGTAGCAAAAATAGTCACGAAATCAGTTAAAGAAGAAGGTATTTTTGAGGCTTTTAAAGATATGGAATGGCTAAAATAAGTAGTTTTATAACTAAATTATATTTTTTATTGTATGTAAAGGCTTTATATGATAAAAAATATAGCTTTCTCTATTAGTTTTTTGGTAAAATATAAAATGAATTATGGAGGAGGATACTATAAATGAGTATTGATAATATATTAGGATTATGTGCCGGCTTAGCTTTATTTTTATATGGAATGCACATGATGTCTGAAGGTTTAGAATTAGCAGCTGGAAACCAAATGCAAAAAATTTTGGAGAAATTAACAAGCAATAGTTTTGTGGGAGTTTTAGTAGGTGCTTCAATTACTGCTGTTATTCAAAGTTCTTCGGCAACGACTGTCATGGTTGTTGGGTTTGTAAATTCAGGTCTGATGACGTTAAATCAAGCGGTTTGGATAATTATGGGGGCAAATATTGGAACCACGATAACAGGACAATTAATTGCTTTGGATGTTGGTCAAATTGCACCATTGTTTGCATTAGTTGGTGTTGTCATGGCAACATTTTTAAAGAATAAAAAGATTCAAAGTTGGGGACAAATTCTTGCAGGATTAGGAATTTTATTTATTGGAATGAATACAATGAGTGGTGCAATGGTGCCACTTAGAAGTAATGAAACTTTTATTAATTTAATGACTAATTTAAATTCACCACTAATTGCTATCGTTGTTGGAGCTGTATTTACAGCAATTATTCAAAGTTCTTCAGCATCTGTTGGTATACTTCAGACATTAGCAAAAAATGGATTAATAGGATTAAATCAATCTTCTTTTATCCTTTTTGGACAAAATATAGGAACTTGTATTACGGCGTTTTTAGCTTCTTTAGGCAGCAATAGAAATGCCAAAAGAACAACTATTATTCATTTAATGTTTAATATTATTGGAACAATTATTTTTGTTCTTTTATATACATTATTACCAGTTGTTTCTTGGATAGAAAGCATCTCAGGATCTAAAGCGGCTGAGATTGCTAATTTACATACATTATTTAATGTGGGAACAACTTTGCTTTTATTCCCAGTTGGGAAATATTTAGCTAGATTATCTGAAAAGATCTTACCAATAACAGAAGATGAGAAAGAAAATGTTAAAACGGTGGTTTATTTACCAGAAAACGTTACTTCTCCATTTATGATTATTCCTAATATACGATTAGAAAGTATACGCTTATGTGAAATGGTTGGTAAAAATATTAACCGTTCACTAGATTTATTAAATGAATACAATGAAAAATTATATAAGAAGATAATAGATAAAGAAGATTACATTAATTATTTATCTAGTGAAATTATCAATTTTATTGGGAAAACCTCAACAGAAACAATGCAAGTTCAAGATTCAGAAGTTCTTCATACAATATTTAATATTACTGCAAAATTAGAACGTATAGGCAACCATGCTGTCAATATTGCTAGATCATCCTATGAGTTAAATGATAAGAAAATGGCCTTCGTAGAAGAGATGAATGAGATTAAAGAGTTAGAGCTATTGATATCTGAAAGTGTTAGATATATAGGCGAAGCTGATTTATTTAAGGATAAGAAAGCGTATAATTATATTAAAGATGCTGAAAATAAATTAGATGATTTAACTAAAATATATAGAAATAATCAAATGAAGAGATTGCAAAAGAAAGAGTGTACAATTGAGGCATGTGTATTATATTCTAGAGTTTTAATTGATGTTGAAAGAGTATCTGATTACTTTGCTGAAATCGCTAAATTATGTAAAGAATATCAGATATCCTTTAAAAATAATTAGTTTAGAAAAAATTATAAAATGGATTAATTCCTTTAAAGGAGTTGATCCATTTTATTTTTCTATGAAATACTTTGCTTGTTTTACTAAAATTTTAATATTTTGTTCAATTTTTTTAATAATCTTTAAAAACTCCTCATCACTCTTACCAGTTGGATCATCAAGATTCCAATCTTCTCTATGTTTACAAGTAAGAAAAGGACACTCTACATTACAACCCATAGTAATAACTACATCAACAGGTGGTATATTAGATAGTAATTTTGAATATTGTGATTTTTCCATATCAATATTGTAGAGCTGTTTCATCAGCCGAACAGCGTCTTGATTGATTTGCGGTTTGGTTTCTGTTCCAGCAGAATAGCATTCAAATATATCCTTTGCAAGGTGAGTGCAAAGAGCTTCTGCAATTTGTGAACGACAGGAATTATGCACACAGATAAACGCTACTTTTAACATCATATACATCCTTTCTTTATTTCCAGGGTAGCTAAAAAAAGATCTTTGAGATTAGGGACACTCATTATTATATGGAATTAGATAGATAAATACTAATGTATTTATAAAAAACTCTAAGCAATAATGAAATGAAAAAATTTGCAATAAACTTTACATAGATTTTACAAAATAATGATGTTTGATATTACTTAACTTTTTTATAATGATATTAGGTAGATAGTTTATTAATTAAAATTGATACCTACTTTAGATTAATAAAAAAGGAGAGAAAAATGAAAAAATTTATAAAGCTATTTTTATTAACAATGATTATCATACCTATATTGGTTGGATGTTCTAAAAATAGTAATCATTTCAACAAAGATAGTGATATTTCAGTTGTTTCTAGAGAAGATGGTAGTGGAACAAGAGGAGCTTTTATAGAATTATTTGGAATTGAAGAAAAAGATAGTGCTGGTAATAAAACTGATAAAACTACAGGCGAAGCAATTATTGTCAATAAAACAGATGTTATGATGACAAATATTAAAAGTGATATGTATGCAATTGGATATGTATCATTAGGATCACTTAACAATTCAATCAGAGCTTTAAATGTAGATGGCGTTGAAGCTACAATCGCAAATATAAAAAATGAAACTTATGCGATTTCAAGACCGTTTACTATTGCGATAAAACAAAATGCTTCAGAATTAGCAAAGGATTTTATAGAATTTATTTTATCAGCAGAAGGACAAGCAGTTATTGAAGATAATGGATATATTTCAGTGATTGATAATCCGAAAGCTTTTAATGGCAAAAAGCCAACAGGTAAAATTGTTGTTGGTGGCTCTTCATCAGTAACTCCGGTAATGGAAAAACTTAAAGAAGCTTATGCAAAACAAAATTTAAATGCGACAATTGAAATTCAAATGACTGATTCAAGTGCAGGAATGAAAGGGGCAATAGAAGCAACTTATGATATTGGAATGGCAAGTAGAGAATTAAAAGATAGTGAAAATGCTGAACTTGAAGGAATTGTCATTGCATTAGATGGGATAGCAGTGATTGTTAATAATAATAATCCATTAACAAATATTACAAGTGAACAAGTCAAGAGTATATTCACAGGTAAAGTTACAAATTGGAAAGAGATTATTAAGTAATTAGGCTTACGTTACGTTAGCAAAAAGGAGAAATGTATGCGAAAGTATAATGAAATAATAATGAAATACGTATTTATGATATCAGCAATGACTTCCATTTTGGCGGTCGTGCTGATATGTTTTTTCTTATTCGTTAATGGTATCCCAGCCATAAAAGAAATAGGAATATTTGATTTCTTATTAGGCACAAAATGGGCACCAACTGATATTCCAGCTACTTATGGAATATTCCCAATGATTATAGGAAGCATTTATATTACAGTAGGAGCTGGTATTATTGGAGTTCCCATAGGTATTTTAACAGCCGTTTTTTTAGCTAAAAACTGTCCAAAAATAATTTATAAATATATAAGACCAGCCATTGATTTATTAGCAGGTATTCCTTCTGTTGTTTATGGTTTTTTTGGAATGGTTACGATTGTGCCTTTTATTAGAAATTATATAGGTGGTAATGGAAGTAGTATTCTTTCTGCGTCAATAGTATTAGGAATTATGATATTACCTACAATGATCACAGTAAGTGAAAGTGCGATTCGGGCAGTTCCTGAAGAATTATACGAAGGTGCTATTGCATTAGGTGCAAGTCATGAACGATCTCTTTATGCAGTTGTTTTACCAGCAGCAAAATCAGGGATTTTAGCTGCAATTATCTTAAGTATCGGTAGAGCTATTGGAGAAACAATGGCAGTTATTATGGTTGCTGGCAATCAAGCGATTTTACGAAATCCAAGTGAAGTATTAAAAGGAGTAAGAACGCTTACTGCTAATATTGTGCTTGAAATGGGATATGCAGCAGAGCTACATAGAGAAGTATTAATAGCTTCTGGAGTAGTCCTATTTATCTTTATTTTGATAATTAATTTATTATTTTCAGCGATTAATAATAAGGAGAAAGAATAATGAGAAAAAAGCCGAAGGATTTATTTTTTTCAATCAATATGTGGCTATCTACTGGAATCACATTATGTATACTCCTATTTATTATAGGACATGTTTTTGTTAATGGAATTGCTTATATTAAGCCTTCCTTATTTGAATTTACTTATAATTCTGAGAATGTTTCATTATTACCAGCCTTAATTACAACGCTATTCACAGTAGTATTAGCTCTTTTACTAGCGGTACCTTTTGGAGTATTTACTGCTATTTATCTTACTGAGTATGCAAAAAGAGGATCAAAACTAATCAAAGTAGTTCGTATTACAACTGAAACACTTTCAGGCATTCCCTCGATTGTTTATGGACTTTTTGGTTTGTTATTTTTCGTTACGTATCTTAAATGGGGATATTCACTAATCGCTGGAAGTTGCACACTGGCCATTATGATATTACCAGTCATTATTCGCACGACTGAAGAAAGTTTGAAAGCTGTGCCAGATAGTTATCGAGAGGGAGCGTTTGCTTTAGGAGCAGGCAGATTACGAACTGTTTTTAAAATTATTTTACCTTCAGCTATGCCAGGCATTTTAGCAGGAATTATAGTATCAGTAGGACGATGTGTAGGAGAAACAGCAGCACTTATTTATACTGCTGGGACAGCTACAAAAATACCTAAAAGTATCTTTGAATCAGGGAGAACATTATCTATTCATATGTGGGCTTTATCTAGTGAAGGATTATATACTGGGCAAGCTTATGCAACAGCAATCATTTTATTAGTTGTTGTTATAGCAATTAATGCATTATCAAGATTTCTTAGTAGAAAACTAACAAGAGGAGAACAATAATGGAAAAATTTAAATTGAAGAATGTAGAGTTATGGTTTAATGATTTTAAAGCATTGAAAAATATATCAATGGATATAAATGAGAAGGAAATAACAGCGTTTATAGGACCTTCTGGGTGTGGCAAAACAACTTTATTAAGATGTTTGAATCGAATGAATGATTTAGTTGTAGGATGTAAAATTAATGGTTCTTTACTGTTGGATGGTGCAGAAATTTATGACAATATTGATATTAATCATTTAAGAAAACGTGTAGGAATGGTATTCCAAAAACCAAATCCATTCCCTATAAGTGTTTATGATAATATTGCATTTGGACCTAGAACACATGGGATTACGGCAAAACAGCAATTGGATGCCATTGTTGAAAAAGCATTACGTGATGCAGTGATTTGGGATGAAGTGAAAGATCGTTTAAAAAAGAGTGCACTTGGCCTTTCTGGTGGACAACAACAACGTTTATGTATTGCTAGAGCATTAGCGGTAACGCCAGATATCTTATTAATGGATGAGCCTACTTCAGCACTTGATCCTATTTCTACAACTAAAATAGAAGATTTAATTATAGAATTAAAAAAAGAATACACGGTAGTTATTGTGACTCACAATATGCAACAAGCAAGTAGAATTTCAGATAAAACAGCATTCTTTTTATTGGGTGAATTATTAGAATATGGTAATACTGGAGAAGTATTTTCAATGCCACGGGATAAACGTTGTGAAGATTATGTGACAGGGAGGTTTGGATAATGAGAATCCTATTTGAAGAGCAATTAAATCAACTTAACCACAAATTGATTGAAATGGGTAGATTAATTGAAACATCTATTGTTCAATCGATTGAAGCGTTAAAAAAACAAGATATTGAGTTAGCTAAAAAGACAATCGCTTTTGATAATGTAATTAATCAAAAAGAAAAAGAGATTGAAGCATTATGTTTACGATTAATATTAACACAACAACCAGTAGCTGGTGATTTACGGTTGATTTCAGCTGCTTTAAAAATGATTACCGATATGGAAAGAATAGGTGACCAAACAGCAGATATTGCAGAAATAACAATTTCTTTAGCTAATATGTCTTATATAGAAAAATCAAGCTATATTGATGTAATGGCAAAAGCAGTTATAAAAATGGTAAATGAAAGTATTGATGCTTTTGTAAAAAAAGATCTAAAAATTGCAAATTCAGTAGTAGATTATGATTATGTTGTTAATCATTATTTTGATGAAAGTAAAGAAGAATTGGCTGAATTGTTTAAAAAAGATCCTTCTCAAGCAAGTCAAATATTAGATTTATTAATGATAACAAAATATCTTGAAAGAATTGGAGATCATGCAAAAAATATTGCGGAATGGGTTATATTTTCAATTACAGGAAAACATAAATTATGATATAGCAAAAAAGTAATATCATCATAGGAAACGAAGAAATATTCTCTATTTTAAAATGATTTAATAATTTCCTCATTAATATCTTTCAATATTTCAACAACTAATCTAGTAGCTTCAATATAATCTTGATAAGCGACATATCCATAATGACTATGAATATAGCGTACAGGAACGCCTACGACAATCGTAGGAACTCCATATCTAGAAGCATGAATATATTTAGCATTCGTTCCACCACCACTTCGAACACTTACTTGTGTGGGAATATTATATTTTTCAGCGATAGCTAATGTATATTTCATAAATCTTGGATTGGTAATCATAGATCGATCAAAATATCTTAAATTGGGACCACGTTTTATTCCAGCTTGAATTAAATATTCCTCTTGGAAAGTATCATCCGCTGGGCAACCTTCAAATATAATCGCAATATCAGCATCAATATTCTGTACAGCTGCTTGTGCACCTCTTTCTCCTACTTCTTCTTGTACACTGATAGTACCAACAACATCAACATGTAAAGATAAATCATTTATTTGATTAAAAGTTTCAATTAAAGAAGCAACACCTATACGACAATCAAAGGCTTTCCCTAAAAAAATTTGATTTATTTGATCATATTCACAAGTAACATCAGGGACTATAGGATTGGCAATTGCAATATGGTAATTATTAATCACGTCTTCTTTAGAAATTGCTCCTACATCAATCACCATAGAAGAAATATCGTTAACTTGTCCTCTTTCTTGTTGATTCATAAAATGAACAGGTTTACTAGCGACAATTCCAGATATGTAGTTACCATGATTGTTTTTAATTTTTAATTTACTTGCAGGAATATTGTTTGGATCCCATCCACCTAAGGGTAAAAATAATAAGGTTCCATTTGGTTTAATGGCTTGAATAATAAAACCGACTTCATCACTATGAGCATCTAACCAAACTTTTGGTTTATTTCCAGTGTTCCTTTTTGAATGAATATATAGATTGCGTAATGAATCTTCTTTTCGCTCAGTTCCATTTTCTAATTCTTCTTTTGCTATAGCAACGACTTCGTCTTCAAATCCTGAAGGACCAAATGCATTTGATAATCTTGAAATCAGTTCAATATTTTCTTGTTTTGTTCGTTTCATAGTCATAGCTCCTTTTTATTATTCTACAATTTTTGATATTATCAAGTAAAGAATAAAATTAATATTACTTGAGACAACTAATTATTTTAGGTATACTTTTGTAGATATTTATTAGAATATCATAGGGAACTTGGTAATTTGTGATCATTTATATGTAATGATAAAGGAGAACAAAATGTATAAAACAGAGAAAAAAGTTGTTAGAATTGTATTGTATGTCATGGCAGTTGCATTATTTGGATTTGGCGTGTATTGTTTAAAAGATTGTTTTGATTATATACAATCATTAATTGATGCAGGAACACTAACATTCAAAGGAAACGAAATGGACATCATCGTTTATTGTGTTGATTATACAGCAATTTATTTTGTCTATGGTATGATCTTACTTGTTTTTGCTAGAGTAATTAGTTACATTGATGGTTCTAGTAAAGAAAATATAAAAACAAATGATGCAGTTTTTGAAAGATTAGAAAGTATTGAAGATAAATTAGACCAATTATTATACGGCAATAACGATATGACTGTTGTTACTATAGATAAAGTAGAAGATGAAGTAATAGAAGAAGTAGAAGACTTTACATCTAGTGAACTAGATGCAGAAAAAGAAGAAGAAACAAACGAAGAAATGAACGAAGAAGATAGTAAAGAAAAAACTATGGAAGAATAGAAATAAAAATGCGTTACTTAGTAAAAACTAAATGACGCATTTTTATTTCTTTTAATATAAGCGATACTAAGATATATAACTATCTATTTAATATTAGGGTTAAATACAATGTTTATAAGCAAATCATTTCTTTTTTCCTTCTATAAAATAAGTAGCTTCCATATCAGCAGTTGATAAGGCAAAACTTAAAGGATACATCTCAAAAGCAGCAGAAACATTTCTGACTTCTTCGCTACCTGAAAATCCCATATGATAACGAATGGCGAAAGCCTCTTCTCTAGTTAAACGCATATAGCCAGAAATCATATAAACAGATTTCTCACCGTGGCCATAGGGTAATGAATCTTCAAATTCGTAAAAAGGAACTTGTACCCAAACCCCGTTTTGTTTTACATTTCTAGTGCTTTCTTTATAACAATTCACTTTACATATATCATGTAGTAAAGCAGAAATAGCAATTGATTCTTCAGAGTAGTTTAATCCATATTTTTCTTTTACTGTATCTCTAGATAAATAATCATTTAAACAATGGTAAACATTTAAGCTATGTTCTAATAAACCTTGAGGATAAGAACCATGGAATCTTGTACTTGCTGGACAGCTAAAGAAATCAGATTTATTTTCTAAATAATCTAATAGTTTATCTGCACCATCTCTTTTTATATTTTCTTTATAAATTTGCATAAATTCTTGCTTTAAATCCATGTAAAAACACCACCTTTTTTTTATTATAACATGGATTTTTTTACTTTGTCGAACAATTGTAGAAATACTGGTTAGAAAACAAGTTGTGCCTTGTCATGGGGAAAAATATACTCACTTAAAAAATGTTACTCTTCATCATATGCTTGTAAAGCAATTGGTAAAGATTGTATTACTACATTTCCAATAACAGGTAATCCTACGAAAATATTACTAATGATTTCATCTCTTAGCCCCGCTCATTTTTGCCATCTTAACATGAAATGGTAGATCACTTGTATAATTAATAGAAGCTAATACTGAAATATAAGCAAAATCCTGAGTTTTCTTATCCAAAGAACTAGCCTTACTTAATGCAAATGCAGTTTACTTACTTGCATCTTTTTCCTCCTATTATATGGTAGTTTACTATTTAAAATTACTCTTCCAAGCAGGTAATTTTCTCATATTGTTTTCAGCTATTTTCGTTGCAGCTTCTACATCAAATCCTTGACTCTTAATAATAAAATCTATCATTCCTACTCTTTTTTCTTCAAATGATTGCATTGAGCCATCTTCTTTTGCACAATGGATACAATAATCCTTAGATGTATCACTCATTGCAAAATCAGATGTTTCTTTCATTGGCATACCACAAGCTATACATGTTTTCATAATTTTTTTGTTTCCTTTCTATTGTCTAATTAGTTCTAAAAATGTTGAAATTAATTCTTCTTTATAACGCGTTAATAATAGGTCATTGGGGGAAAAGAACTCTTTATTAAGTAAATAATAATGGATTAAGCCCATCCAAGTATTAAACAACATATGAACGGGTATCTTTTTAATTGATTGATTTATGATATCCCTTTCAAAAACAGTATTAAAGTGATAAGCTATCATAGCTTGAATATCTGCAAACGTTAATTGTGCATTTTCAGATAACAAGTTACGTTCACTAATTAATCGTCTGTAAAAGCTTTCATGCATACTTAAAATTTCAATATGACATTCTAATAATTCTTGAATACTGTTTCCATTTTCCGATAAACTATGTATCTTTATTGCTAGGGTATGACCAAAGTCTTCAATTAAAAAGTCTAACAAAGCATCTACTGTTGGAAAATGAGCAAATATTGTTCCATGTGAAACTCCAGCCTCTTTCGCAATTTGAGAAGTAGCTATCGAAAAACCATGTAATGAATATAAGTGATAAGCAGTTTCCACTATTTTTTTTCTTGTATTTTCTTTTTGAGTTACTCTTCTAGACATTTAGTTGACCTCCTACTCAATGAGTATACACTCATTGTAACCCAGCTTTATTTATATGTCAAGAAACTTTTATTTATAATGAAAAAAAGATATAATGAATTTATGAGTTCGACATATATGATTGGAGGAAATTTATAATGGAATATGCTAAAGAGATTAGAAAAAAGATTGGGCATGATTTGTTAGTTGTTGTTGGTTCTTGTGTTATTATTTTAGATAATTCTAATCGTATATTATTACAAAAACGACGTGATGGTTCTTGGGGACTTTTAGGAGGATTATTAGACATAGAGGAGACCCTTGAAGAAGCAGCAATGAGAGAAGTGTATGAAGAATCCAATTTAACTGTCAGTAACTTAGAATTATTACATGTATTCTCTGGACCTACATATCATTTTAAGCTACCTAATTTAGATGAGATTTATGTAATAACTGCTTTATATTACGCAGGTGAAGTGACTGGAGATATGCGAATAGATCATGATGAGAGTTTAGATTTACAATATTTTGATGTTAATCAATTACCTGAGAATATTCGACCAGAATATCAAAGTTTTATTGATTTTTATATAAATCAAGGAAATTTAAATAAATAATTGATAAATAGAAAAGAAGATGTATGAATGAGATTCCATGATAATCATCTTCTTTTCTATTTTCTTATAAAAATAGTTACGCTTGGAAGGCTTTAAGCATCCATAATAATTTTTGATACTCAGCTAAATATCCATCAAACACTCCAGCTGTTGCACTATCGTTTTGATCATTTGCTAATCGTATGATTTCTGAAGTATCTTTAATCCAGTACTCAGTGTCAGATACTAATTCAGATATTGCTTCTTTGGAGCTAATTACTTTGTCATCTAATTCTTCTACTTGTGACATTTCTAATGCTTTTTTAACGCTAGCAACAGGAGATCCACCTAATGCTAAAATTCTTTCTGCTACATTATCAATGATGTCAGCTGTAACATCATACAATTCTTCAAATTTTGTATGTAATGCAAAAAAAGAAGATCCTTGCACATACCAATGAAGATTATGTAATTTAATATACATCACTTGTTGGTTTGCTAAATATTGATTAAGTTTTTGATTAAGGTCCATATTTTTTTATCCTCCGTTCTCAAATAAATAGTAAGTTAGTTAAGATAATAAATTGACGTTTATCTACACTACGTATAGTAATAACTGCCTAATAATATATTTCATAACTTTTAAATTTATTTATTATTATTCTACCTTATGTTATACTTAGTTATACATAAATTTATTTTATTTATCGATAATAAAAGCAATACTTTTGGCAATTATTTTGTTATATATGATAGAATAGTAGTACTTTAACGTATTATGTGTAGTATTTTTTATATTAATTTAAATTCAAATTAGTTATAATATAGTGGGAGCGAATGATATGACAGTTGAGATGTTTATTGAAGAATTAAAAAAACATAATATCGATTTAAATCAAAGACAAATCGAACAATTTAGTATATATTATAATGAATTGATTGAATGGAATAAGCGAATCAATTTGACATCAATCACAGATCAAAAAGAAGTATACTTGAAACATTTTTATGATTCATTAACACTAGCATTTGATTATCAATTAAATAATCAAAGTATATGTGATATTGGTGCAGGTGCTGGTTTCCCTTCTATTCCATTAAAGATTGTCTATCCTTCCTTGAAAATAACGATAGTCGATTCTTTACATAAAAGAATAACCTTCTTACAACATTTGTGTAATGTATTAGATTTAACGAATGTTGAAGCAATTGCTTCTAGAGCTGAAGAATATGGAAGAGTCCATAGAGAAAAATTTGATATTGTAAGTGCTAGAGCAGTAGCAAGATTACATATTTTAGATGAATTATGTTTACCATTAGTCAAACTAAATGGAGTATTCATTGCCTTAAAAGGAAGTAAAGGAAAAGAAGAAGTAGAAGAAGCCAGTAATGGGATTCAACAATTAGGTGGTAAAATAGAAAAAGTAGTTGATTTTAATCTACCGATTAGTCATGATGAAAGAGTTAATATTTATATTAGGAAAGTAAAGAAGACATCTTCTTTATATCCAAGACATTATTCAAAAATAAAGAAAACCCCATTATAGGAGACAAACATGAAGCAAGAACTAAGAAATATAGCTGTAGAAAAGGTGGTAGCAAATCGATATCAACCTAGAACTAGTTTTGATCAAAGTGCATTACATGAATTAGCACAATCAATTATCGAAAACGGGATTATTCAACCAATTACGGTTCGACCCATTCTTAATGGTAAATATGAAATTGTTGCTGGAGAACGTCGCTTCAAAGCTGCTAGTTTAGCAGGATATCAAGAAGTTCCTTGCATTATTCAAGAATATAATGATCAACAACTTGCTGAAGTTGCCTTAGTCGAAAATATTCAAAGAGAAGATTTAACTCCGATTGAAGAAGCAGAGGCGTATAAGCAATTATTAAAAATAACAGGTATCACTCAAAATGAGTTAGCTGTAAAAGTTGGGAAAAAACAATCAACAATTGCAAACAAATTACGTTTATTACAACTACCAAATGATGTGAAAGAAGCATTAAGAGAACGTACAATTAGTGAACGACATGCTAGAGCAGTATTGTCATTAAATTCTGAAGAAAAAATGAGTGATACGTTAAAACAAGTGATTGAAGAAAAGTTGACGGTTAAACAAACCGAAGAATTAATAAATCAACAAATAACACCCAAGAAGAAGAAAAAACAAAATATTAAAGGATTTACACAAAATGTTAGAGTAGCTGTAAATACCATAAAACAAGCAGTTGATATGGTAAAAAAAGTCGGTGTTGATGTTGTGTATTATGAAGAAGATCAAGAAGATAGCTATCGGATAGTTATTGATATTAAAAAGAAATAACTATTGTAAGAAAAATAAATAAGCAAAAGTATTAAAGAAAGAGGAAATCTATTATTTAATACTTTTTTATTTAGAATACATAATGCTTTTTTCTGCTATCATCTTTTTTAATTGTTTTTTTAACTTCTGTTATACTAAAAGAAGTAAGAGTGAGGAGAAACGTATGAAAGCAACAGAGATAGAATATAGAAGAAGAATCCAATTAGTCCAAGATTATATTGAATCAAATTTATGCAAATCATTAACAGTTGGGGAACTAGCCCAAATTGCTGGCTTCTCAAAATATCATTTTCATCGGATATTTACTAGTATTGTAGAAGAAACGATGGTGCAATATATTCAACGTTTAAAAATAGAAAGAGCAGCATATCTATTAATGGGAAATAATTCTATGTCAATTACAGATATTGCTTATCATTTTGGGTTTTCTGATTCTGCGATTTTTTCTAGAATGTTTAAGTTATATTATGGAATAAGTCCATCAACCTATCGAAAACAAAATAGCAAGAAAAGCAAGGAAACAATTTGTAAAAAAATATATCATCAAAAGATAGGAATAGAAATGGATGAGACCTCATTTGAAGTTGAGATAGAGATATGCAATATAGAACCAATTGATGTTGTTTATATTAGACATACAGGTTCATATGAATCTTTATCGAAAGAATTTAAGAATATCGGAAACAGATTACTTTCAAATCTACAAGAAAGTAAAGTAGAAGCAGTGTATGCTATCTATCATGATAATCATGAAATAACGGATAAAGAGCATTTACGAACTAGCTTATGTGTTGAAAAACCGAAAAATTTTTATACAGAGGATCCAAAAATAGGTGAAATGCAAATTGCTGGAGGAATGTATGCGATTGGGCACTTTCGTATAAAACAAGACCAGTTTCCAGCTATATGGAAATATATGTATGGAAAATGGTTATGGGAAAGTGGATTTGAGCCTAGAGATTCCATTGTTTTTGAAAAATATGTAATAAATCCTGAGAACAAGCATACTGATGTATATATAGTTGATATTTATTTACCAATCACTATTTAACAAAGAAGAACTTGCATAATTAATTTTATTTATGACGAAATATTGCATATGGTTAAGTATTGTGTTGATAGCAATATTTAATTTTATTCTAAAAGATTACGTAGTGCAGTACGTATTATAGAATGTATCTAACATTGTTACTAGAGCTAGTAGCGTAAAGTAAATTGGAAAATTAATAAAAAACCACTAGTAAGATAGAGAAAGCTTAGCTAATTTTTTGTCTTTTATATAAATATCTATTCTCTAAATAGATATTTTTGAGCATGTTGTTTTGCTGTATTTTAGACATCTTTCGACACTTTTCGCAATTGATAAAACTTAAAATAGTAACTATAGGAAAATAAGCGATCGTTTTTTTTTCTGGATAAATTAGCAATTGTAAATTTTTATCTAATATTGTATGCTTCGCAGCATGCAAAATAGCTGATTTATAAGTAAATGATTTACAGCAGTGAAAAAAGATTGATTATCATCTTATAAGTAAATATATCTATAGAAAGGAATTTATTATGATTGAATGTAATGGGATAAGAAGTAAATTTAAGAAAATAACAATATTTTTATGTGCTATTATAATCGCACTTAGCATTTATCAACCAAAAGCAACTTACGCAGAATCAGGGAATGATCGTACAGATGATTTTCAGCTAGATAGTCTTATCGTTGCTATCGATGGTACAACCATTTATAATAGTGTAAACGAAAGCAATACGCTACAAACGGTAGAATTAGCAAATGATGTAAGATTGTATGTTATTGCTGGTTGGTCACAAAAAGATTATACTCAAAATGATATAAAAGAAGGAGATTATCTTTTATTTGAAGTTTTTGAAATGAAACCTGAGAATGGAGAGGATCCATACTTTGATACGCCATATAAAATGGATCTAATCGATCAAAATTCAGGGTTGACTCTTGGAGTAGCAGAGTTAATAGTTGAAAAAACAGAAGAGGGAACTTATAAATTTTACTATAAGGTAACTTTTACGGATAATATTGAAGGAAAAAACAATATTTCTGGCTCAGCGACGATAAGTCTTGCAATGAGAGGAATTAAAGATAGCGTAGGATCAAAAGTTCATTTTTATATTGAAGGAGAAGAAGTAGCCGAAGTAGAGGTTATTGAACCGGATAATTCAATCCATTATGGAGATTTAAAACCATCAGGATCTGTTTCAGAAAAAACAGCGAGTTATTCTGTAATTGATCAAAAGTGTATTAATTGGCTAATTAAGTTTGTTGAATTTAAAAATCAGCAATTTGAATTCTATGAAGGAGACACGTATCGATTTGATGATATTATTTTAGAAGAATCATTAGATAAGTATTTAACATTTCTAAAAGACAACAATCTATCGATACGTATATCTGCTCCTGTTTATTTAAAATCACAAACAGATATTTTTGATTATACAATGTATAGTTACGATATTAAATTATCAAATCCATTATTTACAAAAGTTGATGAAACAACTGATATTACTGGTTATTCATCAATGGAAGATTATGTAAGAGCAAATCCACTTTCTTATACGATAGTAAATAATGCTGAAGGAGAAGAAAAACTAGTATTAAATTTAGGAGCACCAGGAAGTACAGGATTGACGTTTAAAGATATTAAGACTACATTAATAGATGATTTAGAAAATGCGTTAGCAATTATTGAGGATACGATGGCTAATGGAGTAGAAGAAAATGGGAAAATTAAATCTCTTGATAAGATAGGCGATAAATATTTAGAATTAACAATCGAGAAGTGGGAGAATCTTAAAACAGCATGCGATAATACGATTGATTATTATAAATACAAAAATATAGATCAAGATATTTATAATTATTATATTCGAGTAACTACTTATGTTGATGAAGAAGAAGAAGGATACAATCTTGTTAATAAAGTTGAAAATTCATTTAAAATGACAACTGGACATGAGTTAACAGATGTTGAAGGAAATGCTGAATATAATAATTTTTGGTCATCTACTATTAAAGCAGATTTAGTGGTAGGTGATGTAAAAATAATAAAGACAGATTCGTTATATGAAAATATAGATGAAATAAATATAGATGAAAATTCAACATTTTATGGAACAATCGCAAATGTGGAATTTGAAATATATAATGCTAATAATGAATTAGTAAAATTCGTATTTCAGTCTGGGAAATATAACTATTCCACAAGTGGAAATTTATCGACTGTAAAAACAGATGCAAAAGGTCAGTTGATATTAACTGGGTTATTAGATGGAACATATACATTAAAAGAAAAAAGTAATATTGATGGATACTATATAAATCAAAATCAAAGTATCACATTTACTAAAAATAGTGAGGTAGTTACTTTTAAACTAGTAGAAAATCAGGCAAGAGGAGTAAAGCTTACAAAAATAGATAGTGATACATTAGAAGGTTTAGCAGAAACAACATTTAAACTATATCAAGGTGATCAACAAGAAATAATTGGCTTTACCAAAACAATAATTAATGAAGAAGTATATTATGTTTATGATAAAAATGGTAGCGATGAGTTAATAACAGATGAAAATGGTAGGTTAGAAGTCATTCAATTACTAGCAGGAGATTATTATTTTGTTGAAACAAAGGCAAAAGAGGGTTATACCTTAGATAATCAAACACAGTTTAGTTTTACATTAACTGAAGAATTAGGAACAAGTGCTATTGTTGATTTAGGAAATATTGAAAATACTAAGATAAAAAAGGATAAAATTATACCAAATACGTCGGATTCCAATGCAATTATGAAGTATGTAAGTATGACTTTACTACTATTGTTATTATTGATAAGTATCATAAAGAAAAAAATAGGACATAGAGGCTATAATAATAATTGATAGTAGTATTATAAAAGTGTGAACACAAAAGAATCAAACTAATGAATTACATCTAGTTTGATTCTTTGTTTTAGTTTCTTTACATATCTTTTTAAGTTGTTCTAATAAAAAAGCATCAATACTTTAGTCATTAGATTCTTCATTTGGATGTTTTCCTTCAATTGTTATTTGTATAGGTTGACCACGATAATAGGTTATAAATTGATATGAGTTTTTTGCTTGTTTCTTTGTACTATCAGATGAATCAGTTTGACGATTGTTATTGTTGTTTTTTGCTTGTTTCTTTGGACTATCTGATGAATCAGTTTGACGATTGTTGTTGTTTTTTGTTTGTTTCTTTCGATCATCTGATGAATCAGTTTGACGATTGTTATTCTTGTTTTTTGTTATTATTTCTTTGTCGTGATTAATTGTATGATTGTTATCCGTCTTTGCATAAGCTAAAGCATTTTTATAAGCATTCTGAAGTGTCTTAAATTCTTCTGGATTTTCTTCTGGGTGATAGATTATTGTTTTTTTAGCATACGCACGCTTAATCTCTTGCTTATCTTTCGTAGGAGCAATCTCTAATATATCCCAGCAAGATAGATAATGGCTCATGATAATAAATCCTCATCGTCATTATCTATTTCACTAGAGGAATTGTTCTTAAAAATATCTAAGTCATCAATATTGCTATTTTTCTCAATTTGATCTAATAAAGTATTGAATTGATTAATTGTTTTAACTTTCTTTTGAACATTATTATTTGATTGATTAATGATCGCTTGAAATTGATTTGTTACTTCACTAATATAATTTTGCATGTTGATATCACTTTCTGCAAATAATCGACTAGCTCTTTCAATGGCTAGTTGAATTTCAGGTTCTTTATCTAACTTGATTGACATATTTTTAATTGTTTGTATTTGTTTTGTATCAGTTACTCTTTCTAATCTATTTCCATCTCCAACTAAAAAGCTGTAATGCTTTTTAGTTGAAAGTACTTCAATTTCAACAAACAACATAGAATTAATATCATAAGAATAGGTAACATTCACAGCTTCTATATTTCCAGTGTTTGTTGGTAATTTAATAGTCGTTTCACCTAGATATAAATTATCGTGAACATACATAGCTTCTCCTTGATAGACTTCAAACTTCATATTTTGTTGATGCACCCTAAGTGCATATAAAATAGTTGTTTTACTAGTAGGTAGAACTGTATTTTTAGGAATAATGATATGCGTTAATGAATTACTAGGGTCATTCCGATTATGCACAGCTGTACTTAATGAAAACGGACATATATCGGTAACTACCATATCTTTTATTGTTTCATCTCTTTGCTTTATTCCAATATATTTACCTAAGCCTTTTGCAACTAGCAAGTCAATTTCTTGATTTTGAACGACTGGAATTTTAATTAAGTCAGTTAAATATTCTTGTATAATTGGCATATAACTGCTTCCTCCCACTAAGATAAAATTGCTGAATTCATCAACAGAAAAGCCACTATCTTGAACCGCCCTTGTCAAGTAGACAAGTGAAATAATTAAATTATATAGTATGGGGAGTTAATAGATAACTCTCCTTTTTTAAATAGAATGATAGTGTTCTAGTTTGTACTTGAGGATTCTCTTG
>Ga0153996_1000373_pt1 | contig 20490 bp, 16 predicted proteins | sample TSNC080MetaG_FD_104728 | JGI IMG/M metagenome (GOLD analysis project Ga0153996, IMG submission 104728) | Attine ant fungus gardens microbial communities from North Carolina, USA - TSNC080 MetaG | ecosystem: Host-associated > Fungi > Mycelium > Unclassified | place: USA: North Carolina, Lumber...
CTGGCCGCAGCGATATCAAAGAGAACCTTCGTAGAGTCAGCGACGCTGTCTTTCCCGAGCTCTAAATGCCCTTTGCCGGCATCCCGCGACATCATCAGGCGCATCTGGTAATAGCCCTGATAGCCTATATGCTTGCACATCCTGACGATTGTCGCCTCACTGGTCTTGCTTTTCTTCGCCAGTTCGGTTATGTTCAGCATCATCGCTTCCTGAAAATTGGCCAGAATAAAATCCGCCGCTTTCCGCTCGGCCGAGAACAGTTCCTGATAGTTATTATTAATGTTTTCAATAACAGAATTTCCATTTTTATTCATATAACAGACCGCCTTATAATTTTTCTTTTATTATAAGGTATAATACTTCACTTTGTCATCATCATTAAACAGTTTTACTTTGTGTTCAATCACTTCATTCATCGCTTCTACACTGACCGGATACAGTTCGAACGGCTCTCTGATCTTCTTATCCTCCAGCGTAATCCGCAGCTGCTGATAAAACGCGTCTTTAATATCAGAAGAAATGTTAATCTTATTAATCCCCCGCTTCACCGCCTCGGCAATCTCTTCGTCGGCGTTTCCGGAGCCGCCGTGAAGTACCAGCGGAACGGAAACCTTGCGTTTGATCTCCGAGAGAAGATCCTGTTTCAGCTCCGGTTTCATGTCCGGCGGATATATCCCGTGAGCTGTTCCGATCGCAATAGCCAGAGTATCACACCCCGTCTCCGCCACAAACCGAACCGCATCTTCCGGTTTGGTGTAAATAATCTCATCTGTACCGCCCTCAGTATCACCGTCGGTCGTTCCGATGGTTCCCAGTTCAGCTTCAACCGAAACTCCCAGGGGCTGAGCCAGCTCACATACCTTCTTTGTTATCGCCGCATTATCTTCAAAAGACATATGAGAGGCATCGATCATAACTGAAGTAAATCCGGTTCTAATGGCCCGCATAATCGGTGCCAGATCACTGTGATCCAGGTGAATGCATACCGGCAGAGGTGAATTCTGCGCCCGGTCAATACACATTTTCAGAAAACTGTCTCCCTGAAATTCCAATTCCAGTGGATGGATAGCAAGTATTACCGGCGCTTTTAGCCTTTCGCAAGTGTCCATCACCCCGTTTAAAATCTGTCCCGTTCCAATATTGAACGCCGGTACGGCAAAATTCTGTTCATTAGCCACCTTCAGCAGCTCTGTCATATTCATTAACATCTCCGATACCCTCCTAGTCGTTATGTATTAAATTATTTATTGATGCTATCTTATACTAATTACTTCTCCATGTCAATATTATATGAAAAATATTTTTACCATATTGCATTATTTTGTACATTTTATCTATTTTATTCCTAATTATTTTGTGCTATTATTTATATATTCTAATTTCAACATGGTATATAAGAAAATATTTTTCACCATTTCAGTTAAAACATCTAAAAGGAGGAATATGATGAGCAACGTAAAAACTGTATTCGAAAAAGGTCTGGGAGTGCTGCAGCTGGTTCCGGCCTGGGTACCCAGAAGTTTCAATGAACCGGGACGAAGGCTGCGTCTCCATCCGGATGACTATTATGCGTTTGGCATGGACCGCGGCGGTATCTGCGAGCGGTGGCTCGGCTCAATTACCGTGGCTTTAAACGGCCCCAGAACCGGAGAGACCGAAGGGATGAGCTTTGTATTAGAAGATTCCGCAGCGAGAGGAAAGGCTCTCTTTAAAGATTATGTCGAAGAACTGGGTGCAGATCTAATTGGCCAAACGTTAATCGAAAAATATGGTACCTGGCCCACTTTTGCCAAACTTTACGATTACGATAAACCACTGTTCCATCACCTGCATCTGGATGAAGAAAAAGCCAGCCGCATCGGTATGCACGGAAAACCGGAAGCTTATTATTTCCCGCCGCAATATAATGCCAGCTATTTAGGCAGATTTCCTTTAACATATTTTGGCTTTGATCCTTCCACCGATAAGGAAGATGTCAAACAGGCCCTGCGCGATTTTGCCGTGAAGGATAACCGGATCACCGAGCTTTCCCGGGCTTACCGCATCCAACTGGGGACCGGCTGGTACACTCCGGCCGGCGTCATCCATGCCCCGGCATCGGTTGTGACCTTCGAACCGCAGTGGAACAGCGACGTCAATACCATTATGGAAAATGTAACCATGGGAGAGGTGAATCCATTAAATCTGCTGACCGACTGTGCACCGGAAGAAGAAAGGAAAGATATTGATGCACTCTTTCATCAGATTGACTGGGAAGAAAGCACCAGAACCGATTACAAAGAAACCTACTTCCGCGCTCCGAAATTGAAATCGGAAACTGCAGCCGCGGCGGAAAAATGGGTAGCTTATGCCAATGACTGGATAGCGGCCAAGGAAGTCACCATCTTTCCGGGTAAGACCTACATACTGACAGATCAAGCCTGCTACTGTGCCCTGATCGCACAAGGACACGGGAAATTCGGCGTATATGACTGTGAAGCACCGGAGCTGATCCGCTTTGATGATATTTCCGGTGACGAGTTTTTCGTTAGCGAAAATGCAGCTAAGGCAGGTGTCGCAATTACCAACAGCAGCCCATACCAGCCCCTGGTTATCCTGCAGAATTTTGCTAACAATAACCCCGAAGTACCCGAAGAAATATAAGAGATTATCGGGGAAGTCGCAAAAGTGAGGCGGCTGTTTTATAATGTTCCTTCGGTCAGCGGACAGGATTTCTATTTTTCTAAGCATCGGTAATTTTCGCTGAGAACGTATTTTGATACGGGGCGAACTCGCTCTCGCTCAAACACACCCCGTATCAAAATTCAGCGAAAATCCCCGATACTAAGAAGAATGACAAAATCCCTTTATGCTTCCCGCCGGCACATTATAAAACAGCCGCCTCACTTTTGCGACTTCACGCACCTGTGCTCAGGCCAGTACTTAAAAACTAAAACAATCAACAGGCTTTCCTGGAAGAAGAAAATAGTTGCACGAACAAATTGCTATCTCCGGATTTCTGAATCTGAAACAAAACAGGTAACTAGATAGAGAAATGCAGGCATTAAGAGTGGCCGTCTTGCTTCTTATGTATTCGAATATAAAATATGGAAGATGGCAGCGGAGCTACAAGCTCCGGTGACAAGAGAATCTGAGCCGCGAAATCATCAGGATTTCGGGGTGAATATTCTCGGTTCTTCAATATTTCATATTCGAATACGTTAGAAGCAAAGGCCAATCGCCTGCCTGCATTTCTCTATCTAGTTACCTGTTTTGTTTCAGATTCAGAAATCCGGAGATAGCAATTTGTTCGTGCAACGTCCCCTACAATTTAACTCTAATATCTATACGCAATTTCATTCCATCTCAATTCATTCTTAAACTGCCGGATACTGGTATCTTTATCGATATACACCGCTTCAATTCCCATCGCTGCCGCCCAATCGCCCATCTGCTCAGAAGTCAGATCATAGGAAAATGCCGTGTGATGTGCACCGCCGGCCAGAATCCACGCCTCCGCACCGGTTGCCAGATTCGGCTCCGGTATCCAGAACGCCGTCGCTACCGGCAGTTTCGGCATCGGTTTCTCCGTCTTCTTGCAGTTCACATCATTGATAATCAACCGGAAGCGATCTCCCAGATCGATCAATGAGGTCGCAACACCGCGGCCTTCCTTAGCTGTAAATACCAACCGGGCCGGGTCTTCACGGTCGCCCATCGAAAGCGGCTGCTCCTTGATGCTGATTGGACCGTCAGCAATAGTTGGACACACTTCCAGCATATGTGACTGCAGGATGCCTTCTTTACCCGGAACCAAATTGTAAGTATAATCCTCCATGAAAGAAGTTCCTTTAGCGTCTTTGATCCCCTGGGCCATGATCTTCATCACCCGAACCATAGCAGCCGTCTTCCAGTCTCCTTCACCGCCGAAACCGTACCCTTTTTCCATCAGCCGCTGAATTGCCAGACCCGGCAGCTGCTTCAAACTGCCCAGATCACCGAAGTGGGTGACGATAGCCTGATAGTTCTCAGCCTGCAGGAATTTTTCGAAGCCAATTTCAATGCCGGCCTGAACCGATACATGTTCGCGGAATTCTTTTTCATCGCGGCCTTCCAGCAAGATCTGATATCTGCTGTAGTATTCTTCCACCAGGGCGGCAATATCACCTTTCGATACCTGGGCGACCGCTTCTGCTATCTCATTGACCGGATAAGCATCGATCTCCCAGCCAAATTTAATCTGAGCCTCCACTTTGTCGCCTTCGGTAACAGCAACATTACGCATATTATCGGCAATCCGCATCACCCGGATGTGACTGCTTTCAATTACACCGATAGCTGTACGCATCCAGCCGGCAATGCGTTCCTGCACCGCTTTATCGTCCCAATATCCGACGATAACCTTGCGTTCAATCCCCATCCGGCTGACAATATGTCCGTATTCACGGTCACCGTGTGCCGCCTGATTCTCATTCATAAAGTCCATATCGATGGTATCATAGGGTATCTCCTGATTAAACTGCGTATGCAGGTGAAGCAATGGCTTGCGGTACTCCTGCAGCCCCAGAATCCACGATTTAGCCGGCGAGAATGTATGCATCCAGGTAATGACACCGGCACAGTTTTCATCGGCATTGGCTTCATTAAGGGTCTTTCTGATCAGTTCGTTGGTGATCAAAGTCGGTTTCCAAACCACTTCGAAGGGCAGTTCCCCCGAGGCATTTAACGCCTCTACGATCCGCCTGGAATGAGCCGCAACATTTGCCAGACACTCATCGCCGTATAAATCCTGCGATCCGGTGCAGAACCAAAATTTATAATCTTTCATTATCATATTCATCTACCTCCATTCATTTTATATGCTATCAATAATTTTAACCGAGCTGCGCATTACAATCTTAGGATCTAACTCCATTTTTTCCTGAACCGAATGGCCGTGGATCAATTCCAAGATCCCCAATGCTGCGATCCTGCCCAGGTCTTTGATCGGGTTTTCGGCCGATGTCAGCGGCACTTCACAGAATGTTGACAATTCGGAATTATCAATACCGACTACCGACAGGTCATCCGGGATCTTGATCCCCTGCTCCAGACATATCGCCACCAGTTTATTGGCCACTTCGTCATTGTAGCACACACATGCCGTACAATCGGCCAGCCGCTTCAGCACCCATTCAAAATAATCAGGCGTACTGCGCAGACCTTCCGTATCGATCCAGGCGATCCGTTCGCCTTTCACCTTAATTTCAGCTTCCATCAGAGCTTCTACATAACCGGCATACCTGCTGTGTCCCTGACCGTCGTCACTTTTAAATATACCGGCGATCTTGCGGTGACCGCACTGCAGCAAGTGTTCGGTGACTATCTTGCCCGCCATCTTGTCATTCATACTGACATGGGGAGCATGCAGCTCCCGATAAAAACTGTTCAGAAAGATAATCGGAATCCCCCTGTCCATAATCTCCCTGTACAACGGCAGATTTGGGTTGGGCAGACCGCTTTTAGTCGGTTCGGCAATGATGCCGTCAACCGTCATGTTTTTAAGAAAACTTGTTAAAATCAGCCGTTCTTTTTCAATAGAGTTGTTTGTAAGTGAAACCTGCATATCGTAGTCAGATTTGGATAAAATCTTCTCTACCTCCTGAATAATCGGAGAAAATATATATTCATTTACATAGGTTGTTACAACAGCTACCCGCATTGTTTTCGTATGAGTCTTTTCTTCTTTCCGGGGAATTCTGATAAATGTTCCGCTGCCTCTGCGGCGTTCTACCAGCCCTTTGTTTTCCAAAACGGAAATAGCATGACGAACCGTCTGCCTGCTCACCCGAAAAATAGCTGTCAGCTCGTTCTCCGACTCAAGTCTGGAGCCATCCGCCAACTCTTTTTTATGAAGCCTATCCTCTACCCAGTCAACTATTTCTTCGTACTTCGCTTTATGTTCCGCCATGCTTTTTCACCTTTTCCACATTTCATCATTTTTGCCTTAGTCAAAGATTTTCCACTGCCGTTACCTAATGCGGCGGTCATCTCATTTAAAAGTATACTCCTACAACTTGGCAATAGATATGGTAATTCTATCCTTTTTTACGCTTTGAAAGGACATCTACAGTGACCGCTCCGAGCAGTACCAACCCCTTTACAACCTTCTGAATATCCGTGGATAAGCTCATCAAAGACATACCGTTATTCAAAATACCCATGATAAACGCACCTACAACCGCACCCACGATCGTTCCCACACCACCGGCGGCAGCCGCTCCGCCGATGTAGCAGGAACCGATTGCATCCAGCTCAAAACCGTCACCGGCTTTCGGTGTGGCCGAAGCATTTCGGGCCGATAATACGATTCCGGCGACAGCCGCGAGTACCCCCATATTGGTATATACCCAGAAAAATACTTTTTTGGTATTGATACCAGAAAGGCGGGCCGCTTTGGCATTGCCGCCGAGAGCGTAGATCTGGCGGCCGGCAACCGTCTTAGAGGTAATGAAATGATAAATCGATACAATAACTCCCATGATGATTAAAACAATTGGAATTCCGTTAAGCCGTGCCAGCTTATAGAAGAAGAACGCGATAATTCCTGAGATAACTACCAGTTGTACCACCGTCTGCCACATTGGATTTATGGCAAAATTGTACTTTTTCTTTGTGGCGATGCTTCTGATCTCAGTTATAATCAAAAGGGCGATGCATATCACTGCAACAATCATACTGATCATATCCAAATCACCACCACCAGCCTGAACCTTCATAGTCGGCAGGAATCCTGCCGCATACTGGGTATAGTTAGACGGCAGCGGACCAACTGTCTGAGCCTGGAGCAGAGTATATGTAAGTCCGCGTCCCATCAGCATGGTTGCCAGCGTTACAACAAAGGGCGGAATGTCGAGAAAGGCGACAAAAAAACCGACAAACATTCCCACACCGAGGCCGACCAGCAGCGCCGCTAAAAAGGCAATCGGATAAGCCATACCTTTCTGCACTACTAATATCGCCGCAATCGCACCGGTCAGCGCCACGACCGAGCCGACTCCCAGATCGATATTACCGGTCAATACGCATAGCAGCATACCGGTTGCCAGAATCACCACGTAACTATTCTGCATGACCAGATTATTAATATTGAAGGGAGACGCATTCTTTCCTCCGGTTAAAAAATAAAACATAATAAAAATGGCAATTAACGCGAGAAACATCCCATATTCCCGCAAACTGATATTGGCTTTCTTTTGGTTTTCCATCTCTATTCCCCTTTCCTGTTATGGGACATGATGCAGCCCATAATTCTTTCTTGTGATAACTCTTCCTTATTAAGCTCGCCGGCGATCTGACCTTCGTTGATTACATAAGCACGGTCGCAGGTCCCGATAATTTCCGGCATTTCTGACGATATAACAATAACCGCCTTCCCGGCCTTAGCCAGGTCATTAATCGCACAGTATATCTCATATTTTGCGCCTACATCGATACCACGGGTCGGCTCATCTAAAATCAGGATATCGGGCTGGGTCAGCATCCACTTTGCCAACACCACTTTCTGCTGGTTACCGCCTGACAACGAACCGACTGCCTGGTTAATAGAACTGGCCTTGACATTGATCAGTTTTTTATATTCTTCCGCTTTTACAATTTCTTCATTTTTATCAACCACTCCACGTTTGGAGAAGGAATTTCTGAGAGCCGCCATGGTCATATTGTGCTTTATATCGTCGATCAGAACCAGCCCATACGTTTTACGATCTTCAGAAGTATAAGCGATGCCGTTATTAATAGCATCTTTTACATTACGAATCCTTACTTCTTTTCCGTGAACCTTTATCTGACCCGAGATTTTCTGACCGTATTCACGGCCGAATAAACTCATCGCCAGCTCGGTCCGCCCTGCCCCCATCAATCCGGCCAATCCGACAACTTCACCGGCTTTGACATGGAAGTTAATGTCTTTGAGCATCTGACGGTCAGCGTCATCGGGATGAAATACATTCCAGCCGGTCACTTCCAGGACCTCTTCACCAACCGGATATTCTTCCGGTTTTCTGGCGGGATACCTGCTGGTCAGTTCCCGGCCAACCATTCCTTTAATCACCCGGTCTTCACTAAACTCATCCCGTCCTTTTTCCAGGGTTTCTATCGTCTTTCCGTCCCGGATGATGGTGATCGAGTCAGATACATATGCAATCTCATTTAGCTTATGGGAAATAATAATACAGGTTATTCCCCGTTTCTTTAACTCCAGCATAATTTCCAGAAGTTTCGCACTCTCCTCATCATTCAGAGCCGCCGTCGGCTCATCCAGAATCAAAAGCTCTACTTTCTTAGCCATCGCCTTAGCGATTTCAATCAACTGCTGCTTCCCAACTCCCAGACTGCTGACCGGCGTATTGACATCCTCATCTTCCAAACCGACATTTGCAAGCACTTCTTTCGCCTTACTTCTGGTCTCAACCCAGTTGATAACCCCTTTGACGGAAGTCTGTTCGTTACCCATAAAGACGTTCTCAGCAATACTCAGAAATGGACTCAGCGCCAATTCCTGATGGATAATGACAATTCCCTTATCCTCACTGTCTTTAATCTTATGAAATTTACCGACCTCACCATTATAGACTATCTCACCCGAATAAGAACCATGCGGCCAGACACCGGACAGAACATTCATCAGGGTTGATTTACCCGCTCCGTTTTCACCGCATAGAGCATGAATCTCACCGCGCTTCACCTTAATATTGACATCGTCCAGCGCTTTCACTCCAGAAAATTCTTTGGTTATATGATTCATTTCGAGGATAATATCAGACATGTCACCTACTCCTTTCTATTTTAAACGAGGCGGCAGCCAAAGCCACCGCCCCATAACTCTTATGTTTATGAGTACTAGTCTGCAGAATTGATATCTTCTTCTGTATAGTAGCCGCTGTCGATTAACGCTTCGCTGTAATTGTCAGCATCAACCGGTTCCGGTGTACACAGATATGACGGTACTACTAATGAGTTGTTGTCATATTGTTCGGTATCGTTGATTTCCGGTTCGCTGCCTTCCAGAACGGCCTGAACCATCGTTACACATTTTTCCGCAAGTATACGGGTATCTTTGAAGATGCTCATGGTCTGTGATCCGGCGATGATATTCTTAACTGCCATCAGCTCTGCATCCTGTCCGGTGATCAGCGGCCAGTCTTCCGATCCAACTGTGTATCCCGCACCCTCGAGAGCTGCTTTACAGCCATATGATAATCCGTCAAAAGCCGAGAAGATGATGTCAACTTTTTCATCTGCGTAATTATTTGTCAAGATATCTTCGCAGCGCTTCATCGCGGTCTGCTGATCCCACCTAAGCGTATTGTTCTGAGAAAATTCAAGCTGTCCTGATTTGCAAACCAGAGTGCCGTTGTCAATGTATGGCTGAATAACTTCCATTATGCCGTTATACAGGAATACCGCATTGTTATCGTCCGGTGAGCCCATGAACATTTCAAATGTATATGTTTCGGTGGCGTTCTCAAGATCCATCTTTTCTACTACGTAGTTAGCGATCACCGTACCAACTCCCTTGTTGTCAAAGGTTGCATAATAGCTTACCGCATCGGTGTCCATCAGAAGACGGTCATATGCGATAACCGGTACTCCTGCAGACTTTGCTGATGCCAGTACGTTAACCAGCGCCGAAGAGTCAACCGCTGCGATTACCAGACAGTCAACACCGCTTGCCAGCAGATTTTCGATCTGGGAAACCTGCTGCTGTACATCATCTTCCGCATACTGCAGGTCTACTTCGTAACCAAGTGCTTCCAGCTGGGTTTTCATATTGTTGCCATCTGCGATCCATCTTTCCGAACTCTGGGTCGGCATCGCTACGCCGATTGTTTTACCATTGCTCTCAGTGCTTTCCGTACTATCGGTATTTTCACTGCCGGAGTCGCTGTCGGAGCTGCTTCCACCACATGCTGCCAGTGATAAGACCATCATGCCCGCAAGTAATACACTTAAAATTCTCTTTCTCATACAAATCCTCCTTTTTGTTGTGACTTCCGTCACCGTTAATGATTCTGCATTAAATATACAATACAAGTTGGCAAAAAACAAGTTGGAGTATTGACCAAAAGTACGAACAACTTTTTGTAAATTTTTTAAAGTTGTTAGTACATTTATTTATAGTTGTATGTATACAACTATAATGTTTTTATATAAAATGAAACTTATTACTTGCGACAGACCGGTCGTAAACATTTCATCGGCAGAAAACATTATTTTATGAAATATAAAAAGACAGAAGAGAATTATCTTCCCTTCTGTCTTTTCTGCTGCTTATTGCTTTATTTATCTCCAATTTCCATAATCATATCAACCCGTTCCTGATGCCTGCCTCCGAGAAATTCAGCATTCAGCCACTCTTCGACGATCATCTTCGCCAGCTCACCGCCGACAATCCGCGCACCCATCGCCAGAATATTGGCGTTATTGTGCTGCCTGGACAGACGTGCAGAACACGGCTCACTGCATACTGCTGCCCGGATGCCTTTCACTTTGTTAGCGGCCAACGAAATCCCGATGCCGGTTCCGCACAGCAGAATACCCAGGTCAACCTCTTTCGCCGCTACCGCCCGGGCCACTTTTTCGCCGTACTCCGGATAATTGCAGCTTTCATGGGTATCGGTTCCGAAATTTACCACCTCATATCCCTTTTCCTGCAAAAATTCAGAAATTTCAGACTTCAGTTCCACTGCTGCATGATCATTGCCAATTCCTATTTTCATAACTTTCATCGTCTCCTCTCTTCCCTTTGGTCGCTATTTTTATTATAATGGGTAAGGACATAATATGCAACCAGCCAATTATTACCGGAGGAAAAATCACATGATACAATTTATCGCCAGCGATATTGATGGAACTTTGCTGCAGAATAATGCCGGGGAATTAAATCCCCGGGTCTTCGAATTAATCCGCCAGCTGAAAGAGCACGGCATCCGCTTTGCTGCTGCCAGCGGCCGGCAGTACCGCGGAATCCGGACGCTCTTCGGCCCGGTTTGCGATGAGATATCGTATATTGCCGAAAACGGGTCGCTGTGTCTGCACGATAAAAAAGTCCTCTCCCGGGGATTGATCGAACGTAAACTGGGACTTCGTATATTTAACAAAGTAAAAGAGTTCGGTGACTGCGAATGCATGCTGTCCTGCGAGTCAAAGATCTATACCGATTCCAAGAACGAAGAATTCATCTCCATGCTGATTAACGATCTGAAATACGACGTCGGAATCGTCGACGATCTGCGTGACATCCAGGAAGATTATCTAAAAATCGCCCTCCACAGAACGGTGGAGCCAAAAGCAATGGAGCTGAGTTTCAAAGAGCATTTCCTAAATGATATCAAAGTGGTCAGTTCCGGCGATTATTGGGTCGATTTTATCGCCCCTAATGCCAACAAAGCCACCGGCCTGGCCAGTGTACTTGAATATTTTCAGATATCCCCGGAAAACTGCGTTGCTTTCGGCGATCAATACAACGACGTCGAGATGCTCCAGTATGCCGGCACCAGTTACGCCATGTCAGGTGCCGCACCGGGAATATCATATTACTCTACATATGTGACCGATTCGGTCGAAGAGGTGTTGGAAGATATTCTGGCCGGCGCAAAGCTGCAGGATTTGGAATAGTATATTTAACAGCCGGCCCATAATGAGCCGGCTGTTTTTATAATCTTTTTAGTCATTCATCAGATGAAATCTTTCCAGTACATTAAAAATTAAACTCAGGACCATTCCCACAACACATGCAAGTACCATTCCGGTAAGCTGGACATTGCCCAGATTCAAAGAAACTCCGGAAAGTCCTACAACAAAGATAACCGATGTCAGAATCAGGTTTCTCGATTTGCCGTAATCCACCTTCTGATCTACCAGAATCCGCAGTCCCGAGGTTCCGATCATCCCATAAAGAAGGAATGAAATCCCACCGATTACCGGTCCCGGCACGGTGCTGATGAGGGTCGATAACTTGCCGACAAACGAGCAGATCATCGATAATACCGCCGCTCCGGCAATAACCCGTACACTATAAACACCAGTTACCGCCATAACCCCGATGTTCTCACCATATGTAGTGGTGGGAACCGAACCGATCAGACCGGATAACATCGTCGAAAAGTTATCTCCAAATAATGAACGGTGCAGACCCGGATCTTTCAAAAGATCACGTCCCACAATCTTACTCGTTACAATCTGATGACCGATATGTTCAGATGTGATTACCAGCAATACCGGCAGAATTATCAAAATCGCGTCAATATCGAATTTCGGCAGCGAGAAGTTGGGCATTGCCAGCCAGGCCGCATTGGATATTTCGGTGAAATCTACGATTCCGCTCAGTATTGCTGCCACGTATCCGGCAATCACTGCCACCAGAATCGGAATAACCGCCAGAAATTTACGGAATAGGACCGACCCAAAAACCGCTACGCCTAAAGTCACAAAAAATACAACTGCATATTTCGGATCAACGCTCTCACCATCGGCCGGAAGCAGTCCTGATGTACTCGCTGCCGATCCGGCCAGTTCTAATCCGATCAATGCCACCACCGGCCCCATTGCAGCGGGCGGCAGCACCACATTAATCCAATCAGAGCCGAATTTGTATATAACAAGTGCTAATATACATCCCAGAAAACCGACCACGACGAAACCGCCCAGAGCATATTCATAACCCATATTCGCAATAACCAGGCCTCCAGGCGCTAAAAAGGCAAAGCTGGAACCCAAATAAGCCGGCGCTTTGCCTTTCGTAACAAATATAAATAATAAAGTTCCGAAGCCGTTCATAAACAACACTACAGCCGGATGAATGCCAAACAGAAACGGTACTAACACCGTCGCCCCAAACATTGCAAACATATGCTGAATACTAAGCGGTATCAGCAATTTAGCCGGTACTTTTTCTTCTACTTGAATAATTCTACGTTCTGCCACTTCTTTCCCTCCGTTTTCTCTCACATCGTATACTGAAATTTTTTCCTTAAACAGTATACCATACAGTCCCCAGAGAAAAAAGACCTTTTTATGCTTGTTCTGGACTTAATTTTTCCACCTCTTGTCCGGCATCGTCTTTCTTTCGTCCAAAGTGAATCCGGTAAACATGGATAAACAGGATAACAGCCAGAGTAACCGAGAGATAATCAGTGATCGGTTGAGCCATGGCCAGCATTCTGGCATTATCAAAGACCTTGTAGATCAGCAGCAGCACCGGGATATAGATAATTCCCTGACGGCTGACCGATAAAATTAATGACGGTACGGCCGCTCCCATACCCTGAAGGGTGTTGATCAGGACAAAAAGAACTCCCATAATAGGTCCCGACAGGATGTAAATACGTGCAAACTGCATACCGTAACCCAGCGCATCAGCATCACTTAAGAACGCATTTACCATCGGCCGGGCACCCAGGTAGCAGATTACCGTCATCACGATACTCAACCCCAAAGCCAGCGCCATAGAGAATTTCAGCACACCCAGAAAGCGCTCCCGGTTCCGGGCCCCGAAACAATAGCCCAGGAGCGGCTGCACACCGGTACCCAGACCGATCAGGAGCATGATTACGATCATGTTTACCTTCATGGCCACACCAAGACCTGCCACAGCCATATCTCCATATCGGTTCATCAAATTGTTGATGACAATATTGGACGAACTCATCAGGATGCTGTTGAGCGAGGCGGGTATACCGATCGCCAAAACACCTTTTGCGATGCTGTCCCGAACCTTATACGCTTTCCAGTGGATCGAGAGCATTGAATTTTTGGATACCAGATAGGTAACGTAGAATACCGCTGCAACTACATTTCCCAGCACTGTTGCAATAGCAGCTCCGGCAACATTCCAGCCGAAAACCAATATCATAATCGGGTCCAGTACGATATTGACCAGATTGCCGATCACCATTCCAGTCATTGCCCGGTTGGCCTTTCCTTCAGCTCTGATAATGCTGCTGAAGCTATTGCTGACGACCAGAAATGGTACTCCAATAGCGACAATTCCCAGATACTCCTTTGCATATCCGATGGTCTCCGGGCTGGTTCCGATCAATTTACAGATCGGCTCCATGCATACCCAGATAAAAATCATCCCCAGAATCCCAATGACCAACCCTGTCCAGAAGCAGAAAGCAGATACATGTTTCGCTTTTTCATTTTTTCCTTCTCCCAGCAGGCGGGATATCAGCGATGTACCGCCGATGCCGAACAGCATTCCCATCGCCATAAAAAGCAGGAATATCGGAGTTGCCACCGATACCGCCGCCACCATATAAGCATTCCCGGTCTGACCGATGAAAAAGGTGTCGGCCAAATTATATATCAATACCATCATCATACTGACAATCGACGGTATCACGTTGAGCAGTACCGCTTTTGGTATGGGTGCATTTCTAAATATTTCAGTTGTCTTATCTTTCATTTCATTCCTCCAGCTTCAATTAATCTTCGTTACATTTTCATATACTCTCTCCAGCAGGCGCAGCAGTTCTGCCTGCTCCTCCTCCGTCATTCCATCAATAATCCGGGCGTCGATAGCCTCACGCTTCCGGCGCATCTCCATAACTTTACCAGTGCCCTTCGGCGTTAGATGCACATTCCGGTATTTTGCATTGGTCTTGTTAACCTCACGGTATATCAACTGCTTCTCTTCCAGTTTCTTCATTATATTTATGGTAGTGGTGTGTTTGACGCCGAAATGATCACTGATATCCTTCTGTGAAGTCAGATGATCACTGCGTTCTTTGAGAAATACCAGAAATTCCAACTGTGCGCTGGTTAATCCGTCTTGTTTCAGCCGTTCGTTTCGGCCGGCTTCGAGATGATTGTTAATTTTTTTGATGATATATCCCGCTGACACACTTTCACCTCCATATGTAGCAACCTACATATTTTACTATACATATGAGTAAAATGCAACCTTTATCTTCATTGATAAAAGTTATTCAATGGACAAACCGACAGCCTTTTGTTATCATTAAAAATATCAAACAGAGGAGCGTTTTATATATGAAAGAAACTATTTATTTATACCGGGTGGATGATCCCGAAACGATAAAGCTGATCCAATTCATGGCCGTGCGACTGGGCGTCAAGGTGAAGCGCATCACCGAGGATATGGTTGGCCGTAAAGTGGGTTATATCGCCGGGCTGGAGGGCTATACTGCCGAAACTTCCGATGCCGGATTCGCAGTACCGCAGGAGCAGATGATGCTGATGCAGAATTTTACCAGCCAGAAAATCGATCAACTGCTGGCTTTTTTTCGTACTGCGGGTATTCCAAGGATCAATTTGAAAGCCATGCTTACGGATAATAATAAGGAGTGGTATTTCTTTGAGTTGCATGAAGAACTGAGGCGGGAGCATCAGGAGATGTCTGAACGGAGGTAGTTTTACGGCTTCTTGCACCGTTGTTCAAACCGGTAGTTATGCGTGTGTCTATTTGAAACGGCAGGACGGTGATTCCCGATACCAGAACCTCCAACGCTACCGACAGGGCACCCGGCTGCAGGGTAGTGATAATTGCTTCGCATCATTGGGCGCCGGATGGACCGGTGGCCGGGATGGAAAAGTTAATCATCTGGGCCGGTAAAACAAAGGCCCCCCCTGACGGCCGCCGGTGAACAGGCGTACATGGTTCCGGTTACAGCGGAGCTGCTAAGGCATTTAACATATACCTGAACATATCTCCTTTATTAACAACAAATGATTTCTTTTATCATGAATTCATCTCCGCTCAGCATTTCCCGGCTGGTGCTTTTGCACTCCGGACACTCTTCGCGGTATTCAACCAGATTGAATATGTTCCCGCAGCTTCGGCAGCGGCCGCTGGCTGGAAGCATTTCTATTCTTAGCTTGGTCTGCTCCAGCATGGTCCCGTCTACCGCGGCCGGATATACCGCTTCTACATATTTGGGAATGACCGGGGAGAGTTCCCCGATCTGAAGGACCAGAGTGTCGATGACGGTTATTCTATTCTCTATTGCCAGACGTTCTACCTGTTTTGCCACTTCGATGATAATACTCAGTTCATGCACCGGTCATTCCTCCTTAAATTCAATTATTTGCTGCTGAATGCTTTTTTTACTTTCTTAGCCGCAATGCGGCCCTGACGTTTGAGCATCTGCCTGACTACCACCGGCTTCATGTTTAAGAATGCAACACTGTCGCCATCGTATACCCGTTCCAGGGTAATGGCATCAAATTTACACTTGGTGGTACACTGTCCGCAACCTACACACATGTAACGATCCACAATAGTTGCCCCGCAGCCGAGACAGCGTTCGGTTTCTTTGCGGATCTGCTCCTCAGTAAAGGTCCCGCGCAGATCCCGAAAGGTCTTTTCTGCCTTCTTATCGGTATTGAGGCCGATCGGACGCTGTCGGGATACCCGGTCGAAATCACCGAGCATTGCCGCCTCTTTATCCAGATCTTTGTATATGCGGCGGTCGCGGCCAAATACCAGGCTTTGGCCCGGCTGAATATAACGGTGGATGGAAACGGCAGCCTGTTTACCGGCGGCGATGGCATCAATAGCGAAGCGCGGTCCGGTATAAGCATCTCCGCCCACAAAGATATCGCTCTCCGCTGTCTGATATGTAAAGTCATCCGCTTTGGCTGCACCGTTTGGTTTCACTACCACCGCGGAATCTTTCAGCAGGTCACCCCACGCTATCGATTGTCCGACCGATGCCAAAACATAGTCCGCTTCCAACGCCTTAGTATCATTTTCATCATATTGAGGATGGAAACGGCCCTCTGCATCGAAGACAGCCAGACATCTTTTCAGTTCCACACCGGTGGTCTTTCCGTCTTTAATTAAAATGCGCTTAACCCCCCAGCCGTTTTGGAATGTGATGCGTTCTTCTTCCGCCTCTTCGATTTCTTCCTTCGCTGCCGGCATTTCTGCCCGGCTCTCCAGACATATCTGAGTCACTTGGGTATCACCTGTCCGGACAGCTGCACGGGCCACATCAACCGCAACATTTCCGCCGCCGATGACGATTACTTTCCCTTCCATTTTAAGGACCTCATCCTGGTTAATCCGGCGCAGAAACTCCACTCCGGACAGCACTCCATCTGCATCTTCTCCCGGGACACCGAGCTTCCGCCCGCCCTGGGCACCAATTGCCAGGTAAAATGCTCCGTAACCCTGTTCCCGCAATTCATCCAGGGTGATATCTTTTCCGACTTCCACGCCGGTTTTAAACTCTACCCCCATCGCTTTGATGATTTCAATTTCCGCATCAACTACATCTTTTTCCAGCCGGAAAGACGGAATCCCCATGGCCAGCATTCCCCCCAGCTTCTGTTCTTTTTCAAACACCGTGATGGTATAACCGTCTAAGGCCAGGTAATAGGCGCAGGATAACCCGGCCGGGCCGGCACCGACAATGGCTGCTTTTTTATCGCTGTAATCATGGCGTTTGCGCGGAATTATCCGTTTTTTCTCATCCAGCTCCTGCTCAGCGATAAATTTCTTAACCTCATCAATGGCGATCGGTTCATCAACATTTCCTCTGGTACAGGCGTCCTCACAACGCCGGTTGCAGATTCGTCCGCAGACTGCCGGCAGGGGGTTTTCGTGCCGGATCAATTCCAGTGCTTCCTGGTATCTGCCCAGAGAAGCCAGCTTGATATAACCCTGCACACCGATGTGGGCCGGACAGTTGCTCTTGCAGGGAGCGGTTCCCGTATCCACCACATTCTCCCGGTTGATCCGATAATCGGGATTCCATTTCTCAGAGGTCCATTTTTCATCACGCGGTGTTACGGTCGTTGTGATATCTTCTACAACCGGCCGCGAGGAACATAACTTTTGTCCCAGCTTCAGGGCATTTACCGGACAGTATTCCACACACTGACCACAGGCCACACATTTCTCCGGATCTACCGCGGAAACATAGTTGGAACGGACCATGTCATTATTCTTAAACATCTCCGCCGTCCGCAGCGACAGACAGCCGCAGCCGCAGCAGTTGCAGATGGCGTGAGTCTTCCCGCTGCCGTCGATATTGGGAATCTGGTGCATCAGACCGTTTTCTTCCGCCCGGTGAATGATTTCAAAAGCTTCCTCGCGGCTAATCTGCCGGCCTCTGCCGGTTTTGATATAATATTCTGCCGCATGCCCCAGCTGAATACACATATCTTCTTTTAAATGCCCGCACCCCTCGCCCATCAATTCGCGGTCGGTACGGCATGAACAGGCAGTAACCGTAAAGAGATCACTTTCATTTAGGTATTTCGAAACCTCCTCATAGGATGCCCGCCGGGAATTTCCTTCAATAGACCGCTCGATCGGGATGACCCGCATCAGTCCGACACCTACCGGGAAGACTCCCGAACTCTTCGGTCCGCGGACCCGTCCATAAGCTTCCATGGCATAGCCGATAATCGGATACCTTTCGCAGTTATCCAGATTATTGACGATCATTTCCATGGTTCCCGGAATCCAGGTCTCAGCCCAGAATACATCTTCGCCATCTACCGTGTTTACAAAGCAGCCCCCATAAACAGCTAACTTCATCAACTGCTCATGACAGAATTCTACTGACTTGCCTACCGTTTCAGCCACTTGGGCAGCGGTGGTCTTTTCATACAGCTTTAATCCCATCCCCACCTCAGCCATCTCATCGGTCATCCCCGCTTCCAGAATAACATATTCCGGATCATCCCACTTGTACGCATCTTTTGAACCTGGTTTCTTCCTTCCGAGAAGGTTGGCGAAGGCCATTATTTTCTCATTATACTGACATTCGTAACCTTCCGGAAAGATCATTTTCGTAAGGTCTTTCATCTGAATCGCTCCTTTTTATGGTCTATGACTGGTTCCACTGATTTACCTGGATACGGATCCACTCGGCAAATTCAGCGATGCCCTCCCCGTTTCTTGCTGAGATCGGAATGATCTTGATATCGGGATTGAGTTTCCGCGCCCGTGCTTTACACTCCTCCAAATCAAAGTCAAAGTGCTCCAGAACATCGATCTTGTTGATCAATAATACATCACATATGGTGAACATCAGGGGGTATTTCAGAGGTTTATCATCCCCTTCCGGCACACTCAGGATCATTGCATTTTTTACCGAACCGGTATCAAATTCCGCCGGACATACAAGGTTACCGACATTTTCTAAGATCACACAGTCAGTCTTATCAGTCCCCAGAGCGTGAAGCCCCTGTCTGGTCATATCGGCGTCGAGATGGCACATACCGCCGGTGTGCAGCTGTATCACCTTCACTCCGGTTTCGGCAATCGTCCGGGAATCTACATCAGAATCGATGTCAGCCTCCATAATACCAATTTTCATCTCATCTCTTAACGCCGCTATTGTTTTAGCCAGGGTGGTGGTCTTGCCTGCTCCGGGTGAAGACATCAGATTTAATAAAAAAGTTTTTTCAGCTTTCAGCTCTTCCCGCAGCAAATCTGCCTGTTTATTGTTATCAGCAAAGACGCTTTCTTTAATTTCCAACACTTTAAATCGCTCCATATTGTCACTCCTTTTTACTTCCGCGCTATTCCGCCAGCGTTTTTACTTCTTGGTATTTTGTCAAATCGGTATAAAGTTCTGCCGTATACGGGTTTCTCCTGGTCTTCTTGACCTTGTAGATCATGTAAACGAAGACTGCAATATTAGCCAGTAAAGCAAGCAGGCTGAAAATAAACATCGCCGTCGTATCAGGTGATGCCGAAGCAACCTGATGGACTCCTTCGGCAACATTCACCGTAATACCGTCCACAGCGATAATCCCTTCCCGGATAGCTGCTTTGGCAATACTGCTGCTGGAGGCGGAGTGAACCATAAAGCGTCCGGTATCCTGGAACAACGGGAAAGTCTGAGCAAACATACACCATAAAGCCAGTGTCTGAGCGCGGTGCTGAAGCCATGCACCTTTGCCGACGGTAAATGCGCAGAGAGTCGGAGCCAGCAGCAATGCGAAGCCGCAGTACCATGCATGGGTCGGCAGACAGTTGTATGTATAGGCAAAGTTCCACAGGTCATAAGCGATGATCCAGAACCAGAGCATATCTGGCCACAGCATATCACGGCTGTTATCCCTGGCCGTTCGTTTCCGGATGCAGATTCCGAACCAGCCGGTAATGGTGATAATGTTCAGAATCCCGGCGATTCCGTTCATAAAGTTCCACGAGCCGCCTGCATAATACTGGATCTGGTTGCTCAGGTATTCTACCACCGGCTGAGCGTACTTGGTGCCGACCTCAAAATCTCTTATTACCGCTTCAGCAATGTTGATTGCCAGAATCAGCGGCGGAAAGCACAGTGCCCATTTCTTGGTGCTGGCTCCTTTTATGTGGCGAATACACCAAAAACCGATACAACCGGCAGTAGATGAATATACTTTAGCCAGATGAAACCAATCCATATAGGTGCTGTCTTTAAGCACCGTCATCCACAGCACGGTCAGAGTTACCGGCAGGATAATAAAAAATGCGAAACCCACCCATTTGAACCGGCGACTCAC
>Ga0153996_1000374_pt1 | contig 20427 bp, 12 predicted proteins | sample TSNC080MetaG_FD_104728 | JGI IMG/M metagenome (GOLD analysis project Ga0153996, IMG submission 104728) | Attine ant fungus gardens microbial communities from North Carolina, USA - TSNC080 MetaG | ecosystem: Host-associated > Fungi > Mycelium > Unclassified | place: USA: North Carolina, Lumber...
AGGTGAATTACCGGATCAGTGCCAGTTAAAAAGAGCACACAAGAAATGCTTCAATAAATGATATCATCAGTTTAGCATGAAAATGCAATTCTGTACATGACGCCATCTTTTGAAGCACTTACACAAAATAGAAAGTTACTCGATTTATATTAATATATTTTCAACATTAAAAATTTGAAATCATGTGTTCCGCGTTAGGCTAAAGGATACATACAAATACATACAAATTCCTGAATGAAAAAAATAAAGGAAACGCCGTATTTATCAACGTTTCCTCTACTTTACACTACTGCCGGCGACCGGAATCGAACAATTCTTTAGTCGCTGGAACACTGATAGAAAGGGGATTTCTGTGGTTCCTGATAGGATTTGCATGCAGGTTGCATACATTTTTAGCTGAGAATAATAAATATAAAAATATTTTTTTATGTGGTTTTCTTATTTATCTTTCTTTAATTCAACTTAATTTACAACCAACCGATTCTTCCGTGAAAAATAACTCTCATTGCCTTTTTCTTCTTAAATGCTTTCCACAGTCTTGACAAACACTATTTGATTTTCAACTTAATAGACGCTTTTTTGTTACTTCCATCAGTAGCTTTAGCTGTTATTTTAACAGTTTTTCCCTTTCCTGCTTTCTTAGTTTTTACTTCCCCTTTGCTATTAATTGTTGCGTAATTATCATTGCTGGATAACCATTTCAGACGTTTATTTGCCCCTTTTGTTGCTGATATTTTAGCCTTGATTTTGATAGACTTGCCAGCTTTCACTGTTTTGGCAGCACTTAATTCTATTTTCTTGACGACACCTTTCATTACCTTGATCTTATAACGTCCGATAACCCCACTTCCATCTTTTGCTCTAGCTGTAATTACAACTTGCTTAGCCTTTGTCTTTTTGGCAAGTGTTACAATTCCTTTAGTGTTTACCTTGGCTATCTTCCTATTACTGCTGCTCCAAACTACAGCCTTACTCAATGCGTCGATTGGCGTAATTTCAGCTTTCAGCGCTACTTTTTTACCTTTGGCAATTTTATTTGAGACACCTTTAATCACAATCTTATCGACCTTTACTTCTTGCCAACCGGCTATTAAGGTTATATTTTTATTTATTGCTGTTGAAAAATTATATTTTTTGTCGGCTAAATACCAACCGATAAATTTATAGCCTTGCCTTGTTGAAACGACGTATCTGGCTCTGCCACCAGCTATCACTGTTTGACTACTGACTGCGCTTCCGCCTCTGCTATCAAACTTAACGGTATATTTCTTGTTTGAATCTGATGAATTATTATTTCCATTATCATCTCCGCCATCATCAGTATTTGAACCCCTTCCTACAACTACCTTACATTCATCAGATATACCTGTATACATGTCTCGAACTGTTATATACGTCTCTCCTTCTTCTATCGCATATAAGAAGCCATTCCTGGCTATGACGATCTCTTCATCATCCGACCAATATATCAACTGCGCATCATGCATTAACTGAGGATATACAGTTGCTGTTACTGGCTCGCATTGTCCCAGTTTTAATACGATCTCATCCGGTAACTTAATATGCGTTACCAGTGTTCCCTGCTCAAAGTACTCGACCTCAAAATTCGTGGTCATACCTTGATAAGAAATTTCAATTGTATGATTGCCAACTGTCATATCACATGATGAAACCTGATAGTCTTCGACTTCTTCAACAAAACCATCGCTGTAACAAGCATACACTATCATGTCTGACAGGTCTAATGTTTCCCCCTCTTCATAAACCAGCGTTTCCGGAATCTGTAACTTTATTGCTGCCAACGTCGAATTCATGATCGTTACATCTTCCACTATCACCGGTACTTCTGTATTCATATCTTCATATAGTATTTTACTATTAACATAGTCTATCATAATACTGGAAGTCAGGTCCTCTTCCCTGGCAGTCATATATTCTTCACTTTCATTAAAATATAAGGAAATCTGATTCAACTGATTACCTTCAACCTTAACCCGTGCAACATCGGTGCTTATATACATTTCAGACTCTTCATTCTGGCAGAGTAACCAGATATAATCTCCAAAAATATTTTCACCATTTACGGCTAAACTCTCAAGCACGCCTCCCTGAACATCATAAAGTGTCAAATTAAACTGGTTGCTTTTTACTGTGGTAAGAGGATGGTACTCATACTCATTATCATCGCTTCTTGCTGTTTTACCTTGTTTATCGGAGTATAGATAGATTTCGGTAGCTCCTTCTCCTTTCACCTTAATTGGTGCTCCACCAGCTCTTTTACGAACTTTAACCACCAACTGATTGGGGCAATCAATCCTGTAATAATCGGCTTCTTCTGCCACCATATCCTGTTTAACCGGGACGCCTGATAAAATAATCAAATCATTTCTGGTCGTCGTACAATCCACAACAAATTCTAAAATTGATACATAGCTGCCTATATTTATTTCCTTAAACATTTCTGACGCCAGGGTCTCTGCTGCTGCCTGATCTATTGTCCCATCTCGCGGATCATTAATAGTCACCGTTCCCGGCTCATTATGTATGATATAAATATCTTTACCGGTTTTTCCATTTAATACAGCATCTCCGCCGCTATGTACAAATGTATTACAACGCTCACGTCCTGTATAAACATCAGTACCGGTGGAAAATACCCCGCCTGTATATATTACCTGCGGCTTATTCAGTACCTTAAAATATTGATCTCTGTCTGCTCTTGAAGTTCCCTGGGTCAGAACTGTTGCCTTTTCAAAATCTGTTTTTAATTTCATTACTTTGATCATGTCACCTGCTAACGCTTTCGCAACAGATACAAGCAGTTTAACACAATCCGCATTACTTCTAATAGTCCGAGCATTGATATCGTTAGGATAATATGAATCCTTCTGAGCCTGCATATGAAAATTACCAGAGTAACAATACAGGTCAGTGATATCCCAGCCACTGCCGGCGGTATTTTGCTTTACCTCGGCATTGGGGTATACGTTTTTAGACAGTGTCAGATATACGAGAATATCATTATCATGATAGTAACTCATAATTGGCAGTCGATCTATTCCATTATATCTTTTCACCATGACCGCTCCTGATTTCAGAGCTACATCTACACCGAGGTTGGATATTCCATTAAATAAAATTGCCTTTTCATTCTCTAGAGTTGAAATATATGCTGCCTCTACTCCTCCAAACCGGTTGCCTGTCAACATAATATCGTATCCCTTGTAATCCTCGATTATGCCCTTGTACTCTTTGTAGGCAGTATTGAGAATTTTGCCGAATAATTTTTCATTAAAATCATACATAATGCCCTTTTCATAAAGATCTTGAAATACAATAATAATTTTTTTTCTGCTTTCATCCTTTAATGCTAATATCCCCGGACTTGATCCAGTGCTAGACTGCTGCTTTATAATTGAATAATTTTGAATCGTCGATCTAAATAATTTTCCATAACTTGCCGGGCTATTCTTCCATATTTGCTTATCTTTAAACCGGTTACTGGCCAGATATTCTTTTACCGTCTCTTTCTCTGAATACCCTTCGTATTTATCTGATAGCTCACAAGCTGCCACGCAGGCCATGTCATTAAACGCTGAAGAAGATACCCCTACTGTAAATGTATAATCCTCTTTGTTACTGTAACCGTCGAACCATACCTCTTCAATCGACTGCATTTTATCAGCAATGCATTTATCCTCAATCAACACATAATATTTAACACCTTCTTCCAGAGCGGTGAGCGCGTTTTCCAGGATTATTTCATCTGTCCGGCTTGAATTTTTATACAGCACCTGACCCATCCCGGAACCTTTAATCATATTGTAAGCCAATACTTCTTTATCCGTATCATACTCTTTGATACGAATCATTCCGGTACCGGTAAAAAATGATATGTTCCGATCAAACTTAAATGAAATATCACTGTCTATTATCCTTACATCATCCTCCTGATTTGCAGGGCTTGTTTCAATAATTTTAATCGGTCCCTCAGGACTATCCGGTGACCACGATGAAAAATCATAAAAATAATATGCGCCGTCATCACCTTCTAGTATTAATTTTGAATTCTCTACTTTCTCACCATTCCAATACGATATAATAAAATCTCCGTATACTAACCTTTTACCATTTTTATCAATTATCCCGCCGGTTCTGAAGTCAGTCATTACACTGGCGAGACCACTGTTAAAAGCAAAAGCTCGATAATAACGTGCATCAATTATGTTACCGCCGATATCCATATAACTATAATTCAAATCAGTTTCAAAACTGCACTTTAATGGATTATTCTTTAGAAAGTGGTACTTACCTTCACGCGACCCTGATGTATAAAGTGAAAATCCATCATAATCATATGATTTTTCAACATTACCGTATGCATCATATACCAGCACTTGTTCATTTTTATTATAGGATATGATCTTCATCGCACTATTTAAGAAAACATTTCCTTTAGCTAATATATTGAAATTCTCATCCCATATTTCACATTTTTCACTGTCCTCAATTACAAAAAGCGTTTTACCATTCTTACTATATCCGTCTTCCACTTCATGCCAATCAAATATAAATCCACTGAACTTAGCTGTATCCGTGGAGAAAATACCAACGTCATTTTTCTGCTGGATTGACACAATATTAAAATCAGCCTCATAATCCGTTACTGCCGGAATACCATCTCCTGTATCCGGTAGGCAGAGCACTTCCTTGCCCGCAGACAGGTCGATTATACTTAAACCCTGTTTGGTTTTAAAAAAGGCATAACCATTCTGTACAATAAATTTAGTATCATAATGAACACCTGTTTCTCCAGCGAATTTATAGATGCACTCACCTTTGCTGTTTAACAACTGAATTTCCTGTTCCTCTGAATAGAAACTATCGAGCGTTTGTAACAGTACATGACCCCCAATACAAGTCCCCCAATACGCACCATCATATGTTGTACTTTCATAATCAAACAAAGCATTGCCTTTATAATCAACAAACCCCCGAAAGGCCGGCACAACTGAATTATGAGTCATATCACCAATTGTTCTGCTTCGCCGTGGTGCCATACTATTATAAGCAAGAATACCAATTGCTCCTTCCGTTATTTTACGATAAGAAACGTTACCCCAATTATTTTGGAGAAATCCCGACGCATCAACCCCATATTTTTGGGAAAAATCGGTAATATAAGGTTTATGTCCTGTTCCATCATCATAAAACAGCACACTACTGTAATAAGACTCTTTACCCGAATTCTCACAGATTTTCTGCAATAAGACCACATCATTCTGATCAGCACTGATAGAACCAAAGTATCCACCACCTTCATGATAAAAATCATCGTACTCATAATCTGTTTCTAACTTTCCTGTTTTTAATGATAATAATGCCCACTTACCGTAATCATTCTTCTTCACCATATAATAATTAGGACTTACTGCTGAAATATCTGCATACGGACCTGCCGAGGTCCCATCCGCAAGCCAGACATCCCATGTATCATTTTCACGTTTCGCGTCTGCTGCGTTAATTGAATGATAGCCTGAGACACTTTTATATATGTATTCGGATACTTTTTTTCCACCTTCATCAAGCACCGCATAGTTTCCATTTTTATAAGCTTTATAAACCGCTGTTTGTACCGCCTGATTTTCCTCCACTCTCGTAATCTCCTGATCAGCGGAGATTTCCAGGTACTCATCTGTTTTTCCGTTAATGACATCATATTTTCCTGTTAGCGGGTTTATCACGGTGTACATCGCAGGACTATTTTCCCTGTTTTCATCCAAATAATAGTCATCGACCGATATCTGCTTTATTTTAGGCGGTGTATCTCCCGGAACCATATTCCAAAATTGAATGACACCTTGATGACCAATCAAATACCATACTTCATTTGATTTACTCTCTGGTCGTATCAGCCACAATAACGACTCATTTGCTTCAATAACTTCATCTTCTTCTTCCACTACCAGCTTATGTCCCTGAATCCTCGAATCGCTAATCCCATAATTTGAGAGCTTATACGTTATACCTGCGGCATTTACACAAAGCCCCTCCCCTATTATTCCTACTAAAACTAAAATCGCTATACTGCACATTATTCTACACATTTTTTTTACACTCATAACCGATGCCTCCCTATTTTCTCCTGCAGTTATTATCGAACATTTTCTCTTGAATACCTATATCTTTCTATAACATCTTATAAATACGCTGCCATCCATCATAATTCTCTACACATTCAAGTTGTTTCTTGAAAATCTCCTCCCGGTCGCATTCTTCTGTTCCCGGAAAATTGACATCATAAAATTACGGAACCCTGTCCACTTCCTTTGACTGTCTCAAAAAACGTATTTTCTTCTACGAATCCTGCCTTGAGCCACTTTACAATGACCGCTTTTTGTGGGAACTCTCTTATTTGCATCATTATATATTCATGATTAAGATTATCAAAACATCCTGCGATTATCGCCAGCTGGCGATAACTTTAAAATCGCCTTCAAATATCCATTGCTTCTTAGATTGAGAAAATCTCCTATACTATGCCATGCCCTCAACAGACTACTTCCATTCTAATTGTTACTTTCTATTCATGATCATGGTCTTTTTATTATACTCATAATAACCTCCTCAACGATTCTCTGGATTGCGGATAATATGAAATTTAATTTAAATTTTACATCTTATGTGTTGCACGCTTCATAAAAGTATTTACCCAAAAGCGTTACATGAATAAGAGAATTGAATTCCCCTCCACCCCATGATTTTCCGAGTGAAATGCAACCTAATCTGGATAGATTAATTAATGTCAGCTCAATTTCAAAACTATTCAAAGCAGGAAATTCATCATTTTTTTTATCATCTTGAATTTCAATACTGTTAGGAAGGTTATATGTTAATAATGTTTTATGTTGAAGTACATCAAAAGGATAATTATATATCTTCTCAATAATTTTCGCTTCAAGATACGAAAGTTTTCCTAAAATATCTATATATATTTTGTTTTCTATATGATTATTATTGACTGCATTAACAAGCAATTTTGCCCAATATTTCTGCATTTCCTCACTGCTGATACTACCTGATGATTCGTAGAACCGTATAAACCAGTCAAAATCTAAAATCCGTTGTGAGACAGACTCTTTTTTTTCGTTAAAATATTTATCGGCAAGTGCAGCAACTTCAAGAAAATTTTTACATTTGTAAAATTCATAATATGTCATGCGACCATTTTCCAATAATTCCTCAGCTGCTTCTTGAAACAAACCATTTTTAATTTTTACAAACTCACTTGTTTGTGTGTCTTTACGTAAAAACACTGAAGTTAGTATTGCACCCACTATTGTTGGTATGGATGGTTGAATGAGTTTAATTCCTTCTTTTAAATATGCCACTAAGGCATTAACATCTACCATAAAAATCCCCCTCAAATATCTCATTAGAACCAATCTGACTTCTCATTAATATAAAAACCTAAAAATTCGTTTTCATTTTTAAGCTTCTCACTATATTCGAAATTATCATTTTATACCGAACTTCTTTGCTAGAATCAGGCTATCTGTCATAAACATAATGCGAAATTCAAACTCTTGTAAAAAATCCTGCTAATATGGATGCGAAGTAAACTATTTGGTTGATTTGATCCATATAAGTAAATTTTCGCAGATGTTAACATATTATTATAGCCATACTGCCCACTGCAGGGTTTATGGATAATGTATAGTAATTAATGCTTTTTATATACACTTGCCGACTGCTTAGGCTGCGCACTAATAAGAAATACTGTTGCTGTATCTTCACCTGTTTCTTTCTTTTCTTCAAACAGCTTAATTACTTTTCTTGCTCTAATCGGATGCCCATTATCAATCATCAAAAACACCTTTTTATCTGTATTTTCTGCCTTTGAATATTCTTCCAGCTGTGTCTCAAATCCATGTACCGTATCTCCGTTAGAAGTTAATTTGATTTCAATTATTGTTTTATCATTTCCTCTACTAATTTTAAAATCCACAGGCCCTCGTCCGGCATTTGGTTCTGGACTTAAATCTAAATTATTGGCAATACAATAGTAATACGCTGTCAAGTGCAATGCTTTCTGAACCGTTTTCTCGCTCCTCGATTTTTCCCCATCATATAACAACTCATAGCCCTTGCACTCTTCTATTAATCTTTTAAAATGAGTGCATATTTCTATTGTTGCCGAATAGCTGTCTTTTTCTTGGGCTATTTCAATTGGGTATTCATCTCTATATGTATGCGCAACTTTTTCAATAAAATAATCACGATTCTTAAAAATGTCATACTCATCTAAAGATATATGATTATAGGCATCTATTACATTATTTAATGCCTTTTCATCCAAGAAAACCTGTCTTTTAATTTCTGCTTTTTTACGGCTTGATGTCAATTTATGCCACTCTGCTCTTACAGTTTCATTAATTTCAGCCTTAATGGCCTCATTTTCTTGGCATACTCTATCAATATCATCCCAGTCTTTCGCAATAGGTATTTCATGCAATATATTGGTTGGTAATAATAAGATGGGCATCCCCTTTTTCTTAATCCTTCTGTAAGGATTTATCAATAATCCATCACAGAATACATGTTTTGAAAAAGAATCTGATATCCCTAACTCGAAATACATTCTTTTAGTATATCCAACTATTTCTGTGTATATCAACCGTGCAATCATATCACTTATTCTATCTGGTCCAACATTATCTTCAAACAAGCTGAGCAAATGAAATATTTCAGGGTGATTAGAGCAAGTGATTATAATTTGTGATGCGTCATGAATAATCTTTAAGCGTAATTTTTTTCCAAATCCTTTTCCTGCCCCACCTTCAGATGTACCTAAATTTATTCCATTGACCTCTGGGAAGTCAAACATTCTAAATGCTGTTTTATAGGCTACATGATTTCTATCACCATTCGCCGCCAATAATAGTCTGCCAATATCGCAAAAATATTTATTGATCTTTTCAAAGGAATCTTTAAATTCAACTACATTAGAATCTCTTAAGCGTTTAATATTGATAAAATAATTGCTATCTTCGGTAATAATAGGGTCAAATACCCCCAGTTCCTCCATTCTATCTCCTGTCTCAAATTCCTCTGAAAAAAATATCTTATCTAATTTTTGCATTCTTAGTTCCCCTTTGTAATTTAGCAATTTGTCTCAAATCTACTTTCGTATACTTTTCTCTCATGGTTTTTGTATTATACCTTTTCCTTTTGCCTGCATTAACAGAATAATAAATATTCAAAATTTATTCCTGACTCTTTATCATACCGCAAAATTCACCAAACGAAAATTATCTTTGACAAGCTTCCTAATTATAGACAAAATCAACATCAACACTTAGTCGAACTGCCCGTTATTACTAAATCAGGATGTCTGTCATAAACATAATGGGCAATTCAAATGTCCATGAAAACTTTACCTAATATGGATATTCATAATGTATAGCCTCTCAGTAGTTTGCCATCCCATCAAGATAAAGGCTAAAAACTATTATGTGAAGATTTACTCAAACCGCTCATTAGCATATTTTTCTTTTTGCCTTCTCTTTTCTTCCCATTCCCATGTTGCTTGAATCTGCTCATCAAAATTCAACAATATTCTTTTAATAAATTCCACTGGTATATATTCAGGTCTTTCCAATAAATCTAAAAGTAATTTCCTTCGAGGATTAACTATTTCAAATCTTGAACCAGACCAACTGTTTGGCCATAGCGATTTATAATAGTGTTGTAGTACTTCTTCTGGATTTTCTGCCATGTATAATAACTCAAATGCTAAATCAGTCCACAAATATTGTTTTTCATCATCCATCTTAAAAGGCTTAATCAGTTCAGCTAATTTGTGAAGACGTTCTTGTTTCTTATCAATCCAAATAACTATTTCGTCATACCGTATTTTTTCTAAAACGCCTACATCTATTATCGAACCTTTCATAACTTCCTTTATACGCCATGAAACATCAATTCCATCTTGTAAAAAAACATTCAGAAACATTTTTTCATTTATGCTTACCAATTCTTGAATAAACCCATTTCTTAATTTTGTTGATGTCGTCAAGTTGCATTCACTATATATATGTTTTAACAAATCATTATATTTATCCGGTTCACCACATACACTTTTGCAATGTGTAAAAATCTCTATAACAGCGTCTTCACTGAAGTTATCATCAAATTTAAGATTAATCAAAATTTTATATCCAATAATCTGTAATTTATGAGAAAGAACACTTTTCCCCTGAGCGAAGTTATTGTTAAATACTTCAACGGCAACTTCCACACCATCTGATTGTTTGAACAAACCATTAAAAAATGTTTCAATTTGAATATCATCCCATTTATTTATTATTGATGAATAACAAACACTAATGTATTTCCATGCGTTTATTTTTCCTTCATAAAAAGATTTTATTATACGTTTGTAATGATTTCCTTCTCCCATATTACATAAAATAGTTGGATATTCCTCACTAAGGTTAGCATCACAAGAAATTTCATCCAAAATCATATTACATAAATCTGGATTCAGTAAATAAACTGTATCTAAAAACCCCGAAAGTATTCCTATCATTCTTTTTCCTGGAGGTATTTTACTCATATGTTCATAAAAACAATTCCACATTGCAAGATAATCATAACTACCCTCTGCCAGTCCTTTCCCCAGATAATAACCATTATAAATCGATAAGCTTGCGGTACAACATGTCCTCACTACTTGGTTGAACGCATCGACGGAAGTCCCAACTTTATTTCCTAAATCAATGAGGTATTCATTAATCGAATACCTTTCAACAGAAATTATATTATAATTCCGTAAACTATAAATATTTGTATTTAAAGTTAACATAAACCACTCTGCATCTGTGACAGGATTTAGTATTTCAATGAGTTCTGACAGTCTCTCAATATTCTGCTGATTACTGTTATCTTGATTTTTTTCTTCTTTATTAGACGCATGTTTTAAAATCATTCTAAACTGCATAAACCCTTCTGGCCAAAAACTCATTTTTCGAATAGATTTAGTTACTTCAAGAAGCTTATCGTGAATAAATTCAAAACCCGTAGACCATAATTCATTCAATCTTTCTGCTATTATACTTAAAATACTGCTCCGCAGACTTTCGTGTTTTTCCAAACATTCTATTGCATAATGCAAGCTACGATGATACCATTTACGAATATCATCTTCATCTTTATACCAATATCCTAAATCTCTGTGATGTGACCCAAAATCATGATACATATTATTTGATGTATTCGTACTTAAAGTCCTGTTTAATATTTTTACCCCCCAACATTGTTCCTTCTCAGTGGACGAGGAAATGAGTGTATCTATAATTTCAAATTTTTGTTCCCAAGAAGCATATGTTCCAGAACCACAGAATTGAAAAAGAGGAAGAAGAATATTTTCAATATCTTGAATATCTCTTTTACGTTGAGATGATAATGCAAACATTAATAATAAAAAAACACTATTTTTAAACATACTTGTATCGTATGCAAGTGAATTTAATAACCGAAAAAATCTTTCTCTATGAAATATATGTTTTCCTTCACATATGCTGGCAATTATTTCGCTATACGTCTGTTCGGTATTTGCCAATATATCCGGACGCTTTTCAAATTGACACTGCATTAATTGTAATACTTTTTCCGGAATAGTTGAAGAAATGTTGAAAAAACGATTTTCCCAAACAGAATCTAAATTTGTTATGTTATGAAGAAAGCCACTTTCAGAAATCCATTGTTCTGTAATCTGTACCGCTTCTGTGCTATCATGCAAAAAACCTAATCTCTTTGTAAATGAAGTCAACAAACGTTCATTTTCACTTTTCTCAAAAACTCCCATAATGCATACACCTGGAATATTTTTTAACGCTTGCTTGGCTAATTTATTTGCCAAAACATGTGGCAACACAGCGCACCAACAGCCACGCTTTTGAATCAGATTGCGTTCAACCAGAATCTGGACATATCTGAAAAATTCTATATAAGAAACATCAATAATTTCCGATAACTTCTCAATTTCATTAGTACAAAAATCCGTCTTTTCTGCACTGAATGAATAAACAAGTGAACATACTTCCGCTACACTCATAAGTTTTTCATCTTTTTGATTTTTCTGCCAAAAAAGACGTTCAAACAATTGATTACTCGTCAGCTTATGCACATTCTCTCCCTTTTGAATAGAGCCTCCAATCGCCAAAGCTATTCTTGCATTTCCACCGGAAGCTTCGGCAATATTTTGTATACCCTTATAATCAAGGTGGGTACATCTTGCTGAAAGTATTTTTTCAATCATATTATTTGAAGAAGCTTCCAACCTAAATACAGAGGTTTCTTCTGGTTGGTCATCTTTAATATCATATTCTATTGTAATTATACTTAATTCACTAAGCTCACTCGTGCAAATCTTTGTCAATGAATTATGAACCTCCGATGGACAATTGTCAATTACTAAAACATATGACTTTTTTAGAGCTATTAAATACTCTGCCATCGTCTGTGGTGATGGTTCGGGATTATCCCCTAAATCACAATAAATAACTCTTTTTTCATCTAACGAATTTGCACCTATTGTTTTGTCAAATAGCGCTTGTGCTAATCTTGTTTTTCCTGTTCCAGACAAACCAACTAAACGTACTGATGATTTTGGAATAATGAGGTTTCCTCGAATTGAATTAATTCCCTGAACAATGTTTATCGGAGTGCTCTTATCATACATAGTGTTAATACTTTCATCGAAAATATATTCACTTACTGTCCCGCTGTTTGAATTAGACCAATTCCCAAATGGTTTCCATCCAAAAGTACCATTGCCAGCTTTATCTTTTAACCAAATACTCATAGCCGGAAAACTCCTCACCCAAGATGCTATTCGCTGACAATCATAAAAGTCTACTTTTATGTCGATAAGACCATGCTTTACAAGTATATCTTTCATTACCTGTGTCCTCATATCAAGATAACGCTTTGAAGTATCAGAATTACCACTGGAAATTATGTATGTACCCTTCTTTTGGTTAAGTTGATAAAAGAACTGACGAAGTTTCCCTTTAGGACACATTTCTTTTTCTATTTCTTTAGGAGGCATATTATTCTTTTTTACTTGAATAATAGTATATGGGGCAATATATCCGTCAAGATTTTTATCTTTAGGATAATTAACCAAAACGTCCACTCCATCATCAGATGCAGTTTGTGAGCCCCCCCATTTTATGCCAACAGAAGATAGCCCTTTTGCACTCGCTTCTGTTTCACAAAGCAAAGCAATAAGCTCTCTCAAATCGACATCATTCAATTGTTTTACATCTTCTTTATTTATTTCTAACATTTTATCTGTTAATCCTTTTTATTGAAATGACTTAAACATTTATCTCCCAATTTGCTTATAGCCAAAACCATCACATATCCGAACTTCCCATTATTGCTATGATGCTCTATATGTAATAAACCTAATGGGCAGTTGTAACAGAGTATGTAACCGTAATAACTTTCATTTAGGCACAATCATACAGTTTTATATATATATAATTTTGGTGTTAGTATGCATGTGGGTCGGTATTTAAAACTGCCTATCTACAAATGCATATAATTCAGAATGGTCAGAATTAAATTTATTTTTACCGAACCACTTACAGACTAATATCATAATTTTTAAAAATAGGATAAAATAAAGGTTTGTCTTCACTAATTCCATATATACATATTTAGAAAAGTACATATTTATTCAACAATTTTAAAGTGGTATTTTTTTGCTCTCATCTCAAACGCATCTTGAGTTCCTTCCATAACATCACATATTTCTTTTCTTATATTTTCATCATCCATTGTTCCTTCATATCTTGTTTTAGTTTCATCTGTATCAGAATCCATTGACACAATATATTCCGCATCACCATTCACAGGAATATTAGCATTATGTGTCACTACAATAATTTGACGTTTTGACTTGGTTTTCTTTAATCTAGTTACAATTAAACCGTATACTAACTTATTATCTAAATCATCTTCCGGTTGATCTAATAGCAATGGCAAATCCCCATATGCAAGAAGAAATGTTAAGATTGCAGTTGTTTTTTGTCCTGCCGATGCATTTGATAAAGGGATATATTTTTTTGCCTTTTCAGGTTTATATGAGACCTTCAAATCATCCTCTGGTATAAATGAAATCATTCGTGCAAAGGACTCAGGCGTCATGTCAATAATTGCCGTTCTTGTTCTTCCTGAAAAATTTTTTTCATCCTTTTTTTCTCTGATATCCCACATCAGTGTTCTGAATTCACCTATCCCATTTTTCTCAAAAAAGATATCTGCCATTCTATTTATATCATCATCTATCGTAGCATTATCTTTATTCAAAACAGTTTTCATCATTTGTATAAATGAAGTACGATTTCTTTCACGATTAATTTGAAATTTTACGTTTGCGTCTTTTCCAATAACTCCATTGATAAAATTTGTTCTCATTACTGAAATATCGCTTGCTACTTTTTCATACTGACTATACAATTGTTTTTGTTCCTTTTCTGCCATTATTAGTTTATCTTTTTTTAACTTAATCTTATCAAGTTCTTCTAATTTTCCTTTTTTCTTATCTAATAGATCATCTAATCTATCAAAATTTATTCCTTGCTCTTGCAATGAAACACATACATCACTATACTGACTCTCTGCCTTTCCTTTATCTTTTTCCCAAGTTGAGGATTGGATATCATTTTTCAACTTCTCTGTATCTTTATTCATTAAACCAATTATTTCTTTTAATGACTTTTTTCTATTATTAAAGCATGACAAATCATTGTTCAATATTAATTTCATTTCATCATCTTCTATTTTTGTAAAATCTGTCTTAATTGAATCTAATGAGTTAATCAGTGTACTTATTTGTTTCATTTGTTCTTTTTTCTTTATAATATAATCATCAATAATCTTTTTTTGAGATACATATTTTTGTTTTTCTCTTAATGCTTCTGATATACCACTTGCCTCGTATTTACTAATCTGTTCCTCTATATCTTTTAATTCTGTTTTTGTTTTATCTTCTTCATCTATAGATTTTCTTAAATCTTTAATTTCTAACAATTTTGAAATAACTGTACTTAAAGCCGCTTCTTTTTCATCTGTTTTTTGATCAAAATCTTCAATATCATCATCTATAATACTTAATAAGGAATTAGAATCCAATGCCAATTCATAGATTTGTTTTTGAGTATATATTTGAGCCTTAAAAAAATCCAAATAATTTATGTCTACTACTTCATTCCATTTATCACTCTCAAATTTATATAATTTTCTCTGCTGATTATCCATATTTTGAATGTCACAGATTTCTAATTTATATAGATCACCCGTTCTTTCTACATATAATTTTATAACAGAACTTTTCGTAAATATACCTTTTTTGTCTCTTCCTTTCAGCTTGTAAAAATTATTTTGTTCGGCATTGATTAATTCAAGATTCTCTGCATCAAACGTCTGTAGACCTCCTGCGATAATTCGAATAATCGCTGATTTTCCACTTCCTCTACCTCCAATAATTGTATTTAATTGTGGATTAAATTTAACATCAATGCTTTCTTTATCATTCAAAGTCGTATCAGAAATTTCAATGGATTGAATCCATAAGTCAGGTTTCACATTTGGTATCGAATTAGACTCCCAGTCATTTGCTACTCTCATATCATAAGATAACAATGCCTGTCTTACACTTTCTAAATTTGGATTTTGATTCATTTTAAACCAAGTATAATCGTTACCAATTCCCCACAGTCCGTGTTTTGATTCTTTCTCTGCACATGGATTATCAGAAAATGTAAGCATTGGCAATTCCTTTTTTCTTGCCAAAAAAAACGCATTGTACCATGATTTTGCTTTATCTTCTGAAATATCTTTATTATATTTTTCGCTCAACAAATCACATACTCTTTTTAAATCATTATTCTGTTCATAATTTTCCCAAACGCTATTATTTACAGTTTGTACAGCATTTATATATTTTCTATCTAATATTTTCTCCATGTTATCATAACTAATTTCACTAAGTCCATTAAATTCATCAATATGAGCAGCTAATACTAGCCCACCCATTCCCTGAGCTTTTTCGCACACTTCAAAAATATCACCCCTACAGGTATGTCCACTATCTCCTAATGAATCACTAAATATTCCCACTTGATTTAAAAATTCCTGTACTCTATCTCCATTAAAATTCACATCAAATAAAATCAACATATGTATTTTACTTGAATCACATGATAATTCAACTCCTGGAAAGACAACAATTCCTACTTGTTCACACAATTCTTTTATATCATCTATGCCTCGATATTCATTATGATCTGTAATTGCAATACAATTAAGTCCTTTATCCTTCACTTCCTCAACCCACATATCGGGTGTATTAGTCTCTTTTTCCTTATAACAATTGCTCTTCCTTGTATGCAAATGGAAATCACATTTATACCATTTTAATCCCACATATTCCATATCTATTAATCTCCTATCTTTTGTTATTCATTCCTATAAAACAACCTTTTTCTCAGTGCCATTAAAAGCTATAACTGGCAACAGGCTAAATTAATTCGAACACCGCATTATAGCCATTTCTGGTATTTGCTTGAATTTCGCATTATTGCTATACACAGTAGTACGTTTTTACCCATTAAGCTAACTGTATTAAACATAATGGACAACTTAGAAGTCCAGCCAAAATTCATGAAAATAACCAATATCTACATTCGTTGAGGGATATGGTTCAGCACCGAAAGCTTCTTGGGCAAGCTGGTCCAGCGACTCTGACATCAGATAAAAAAATTGTAACGGCACCGAAAAGCTTCCACTATATTGTAGGTATTCAAAGCGATAACGCATATTTCTAAATAAGTTGGAATGTTGTTCAAGCAAATTTCTTATTTGAACTTCATCTATTTTCAGATTCTCAGAAACTTTATGTATTTTTGCAGCATCAAGCCTACTAAACAACTCTGACAGTTCATGCCCCTTAATGAATTCGTGATCTCTGTATAAAAGAGTTTTAAGATATAATTCACATGAGAACGCAATGTTTACGTATTCTGGAATCGGAAAATTTTGATTTAATCCGCTTTCCTCGCATATCTCTATACGCCCACATCTTTTAGCAGCATAAAAGAAGCTTCTTGCCTGAATATAACATTGTTTTCGTTTCTCTGGACTATGATCTACCATCTCATTTATTTGCGTCACTACTCTACCTCTTCTATGAATATGCAGTTTTTATCACTTCTGTATGGATTTTGATAAGTTTGTATTCAATTACATATTTCCGATGTGGAAAGTGTCCATGTTACTAAATTCTCTATAAAATCCACATCATTTATCTCAGCATGCTTTCTTATTATAATGATTTCCTCATATTTTTTTATATTTTCTGTTTGAGTATGTATTTTAAAACGTAATTTAATTTCCAACTTTTTTGCTTTATATAATAAATTTAAATATGAATTGTCTTTGCTTGGTAATTCGTTCGCCGCAAAGCAAATACCTAAATATGCTTTTTGTTTGTTCGATAATGATGTTTCCATATCTATATGTTATTAAGAACATAAATTTCTTCCATATCATTATCCAAGAATCTTATTGAATCCAAAAAAACTTCGTTTATAAATAGTTTGGATGAATACTCTAATTTAAAATGATAGTTGTGTATGTACACTAATTCACTCGTATTTATGTTTATATCTTTAAATGTAAAAGCTAAAGTATGAAAAAATTATTTTCGCCTTTATCATTTTTAAATTCAAGTTTCAATATAGAGCGTTCACTTATATTTTGTGAATACAGTGCTGCTGACATACTTTTACCTATAAACTCATTCACAAGTAATTTAGGAGAATATTCATTTAATTCTAAATCTTTCATTCTTTATTCGAATTCATATGAGTTATCAGATTGCTTAATAGCAATCCAGGCAATTATAATTGTTGCAATACCTGTTAACGCAGTACCAAGATATTGTAGTAAATCTCCTGCGCTCCATTCGGTTATTATTTTGCCGTTAGGAGTATATGAAAAATTTACTATAATTGGACTTATTATTAATAGGAATCCAATACCAGATAGTAAAAAATATAACCACTTTTGTTTGTTATTACTTTTCATATAAATAACTCTCCTGTTTTTGAACCTCTTCTAATAGCCATAATTTTTATTGGATATTTCATATCATAATATACCATAATATTCCATTATGCAATATTTATCTACAATATTTAATATGTATCTTAAGACTACTTATGAAAGATAAGAATTATAATAAGATTTCAACGGAACAAAGCAAAGACGAAAAAGCATATATGAAATTAAGGCTATCAAAAAAACAAAGAAATATGGTAGATAAACTGTTATCCGCAACGGAAAGGACGTCCATGGACGCATTGCGTGAGTTATACATTATATCTTCGGAGCTTAAACAGACCGAAAATGCTTTGAAAGAATCCGATAGGCAATTATTTGATTACATGAAATATACTTTTCGGAAAAAGCAAAAATGGTTTTCTATAATACAATAAATTCTATTATGAGAATTAGGGAAGAATACTTTTTTAAGACGGGATTCAAAACAGCAGTTAAATTGTTATCTGACTGTTTCTAATCAAGAAGCTCCATAAGGTGAAAAATTTTCGCACTAAAAATGTCTACCCTGGTGGGATTTTTAGTGCGGAAATTTTCACCTTTCGGGAGATGTACCCTATGATAATTTTTTTTAGATGTGGAAAATTCTGTAAGCATGATAATTTATAGCAACCGCTCTCTGATTTTATCGGGTTGTCTTACCCCTGTTCTTTGGGATATCTTTGCCTTGCTGTTCTCTTTCTTTGCTGCTCCGATTATACTCTTCCAATACCTGCCTCGTCAGTCGCTCATACATATTTTTATTATGTGGGTAAACTAAAGATTTCCATTGCTCTCTCCCGCCTTCGTCAGTGGTCCGGTACTGGGGCATTGATACAAACAGTCCATTTTCCCCATCCATGACCTTTATGTTCCGGATCACAAGCCCTTCTACCGTAACAGTGGCCAGTCCACGCAGATTATCCTCTCGTCCATTTAATACCGTTACCCTGACGTTGACATCGTTTCCTGATTCAAGCCGGTCAAAGGCAGCTGACCGGTATTTCTCAGCAATCTCTTCAAGCAATACGTTTCGCTCTTCCTCCGTGCTTAAATATACAATATCTTTCCATACTTCTTTTCCATCTTCTTTTGTTTTATATCTTGGCATGGAAATAAAAGGTCCCTTTTCTCCTTTCATGAGACGGATCCCCTTAATCGTAATGCAATTGTTATAATTAACGTCACATTGCGCCATGACGGATGTACCGTTTGTTTCTCCTGACTGGATCGCCTGCTGTTCTTCTTTCGTAAGTCTAAAATTTTTCACTTCAATTGTCGTACTCATGGTTCTCTCCTTCCTTATCTGGTTTTTTGGGGGTTCTTTACTTGATAAACCGGTTTTTTATCTCTTACCATGCTGCCCTCCATGACATTCTTAATCGCAGCTGCAATGATCTCCGGTGGCTTTTCATAAGTAATGCAGTTGGATTTCCAGGTGCCTTTTGTATGGTTGATCCCATTCAATATTTTAATGCCCATCCCAGGCGGTTGCCATTCCGATAAATTTTTAGTAAAATCATCCATCAAAAAGTCCGTCCCCGTAATCCCGTTTGGTATCACATCTCTTTTAGGGGTTCCGCATGGCGGGAAGATCCGTTTCGTTTCCGGAATTTCAGGCAGATGCTTTTCCAGCCATTGGTTCTTTTCGGAAACCGCATATCTGCTGTCGGATAAAACAGAAGATAATATGTATACATCGACATCCGGATTGCTTCTTATAAATTTTTTTACCCCTTGCACCACATTCACTATGGGCTTCAGGTCATAAAAATACCCCGGCTGATATAGAGTTTCAAGTCTGTCAACCGGGGTGAATACTGCCAGGGTTCCATCCATATCTATGAATAATCGTTTCTTCTCCTCAAGAGGTTCCCTGCTTTTTACTGCTCCTTCTTCCAAGTAAAATTCCAGGCTCTCTCCTTTTTTATCTTTCACGATTATGCTGTCCTGCATTATTTGGGTATAATGAATTTCATTCATCACAAAATTTTCTTTGATATGTTCATAAATCTTTTTTTGGCTATCTGTCATTATTTCTTTCATTCCTTCCTATTTTGTTTTATCAGTACAGCTGCTTTCCTTAATTCAACCATCTGTTCCTCAGTAAATTCAGGTCGGATAATGTTTTTTATGGTTTCTTCATCAATCCCTTCCTGTAGTCCTTCCATCAGATTTTTCTTTTGGACAGGTGTTAAAAGATCGTTAGCAAGCAGATCCATTACGGACAGTTCCATCCAATTCCCTATTTCC
>Ga0153996_1000376_pt1 | contig 20417 bp, 10 predicted proteins | sample TSNC080MetaG_FD_104728 | JGI IMG/M metagenome (GOLD analysis project Ga0153996, IMG submission 104728) | Attine ant fungus gardens microbial communities from North Carolina, USA - TSNC080 MetaG | ecosystem: Host-associated > Fungi > Mycelium > Unclassified | place: USA: North Carolina, Lumber...
AGAACAGATCATCACATGCTACTACCTATTGTTCTACATATGGTAGTGCCTTTGTGCTAGAAATAGTGATAACCTAACCATATGGAGGCTGTCCTTTGTTCTAAGAAAAGGACAGATGACTATTTATAGGTAATTAATGAAGTCTATGTACAAACATTGAGAACTTCATATCTTCACTAATATTAATTACCTTGAGGTTATTCTAGGCTCATTCTGAGCGTTATGAAGAAGACTTCTGCTGAGCCTAGAACTAAAGCATCAATCATGGTGGTTTCCGAGATATTAGCAATTTAATAAATGGTAACATGATAGTTACCAGTTGATCTACTTAATATCTTGGCCATTACTGATTTTTTTGAGACATGACTGATATCTATTGAAAGGTCTTTTCAAGGGTTTTTGGGTGCCATTAAGACCATGGGAATCGTTGAAGAATTGATGGAAATATGGCTAAATAAAGTTTGTGACATCAATAAACTAAGTACTAATAATCCCATACTACAGAGACTCCCTTAAGAATGGTACATCAGCAACTCCTCCATATTACCCCTTCCAAACATACCCAAATCCTGAAGAAAACCAAATATAACACAACTACTATAGGTTGCTAACATCATCTTCCTATTTAATGAATAGATATTTCCATTTCTTCTTTTATCCTAGATTTTGTAATGCAAGGTTTATGATTATATTATAGAAATCTTTTTCCAAGTCATTATAGTCTATGGGTGGTACATTGGATGCTGTGAAGTGCTAGAAGACTATTGTCACAAACTTCATTTAGCCATATCTCCATTAATTCTTTGACAATTCTCATAGTCTCAATAGCTACAGAAAGCCCTTAAAAAACCTTTCAATCAATACCAGTTACATCTCAAGGGGATCAGTATTGGCTGAAATATCAGGCAGATCAATAGGTAACTACCATGGTACTGTTTATTAAATCACCAATATCTTGGAAACTGCCACAATTGATGCTTCAGTACTAGGCTCAATAGAAGCCCTCTTCATAATGCTCAGAATGAGCCTAGAAAACCCCAAGGTGATTAATATTAGTGGAGATATGAAGTCCTCAATGTTTGCACATGAACATTAATTAATTACCTATAGATAGTTATTTGCCTTTAATTAGAACAAAGGATAGCCTCCATATGGTTAAGTTATTGCTATTTTAAGTACAAAAGTACTATCATATGTAGAACAATAGGTAGTAGCATGTGATAGCCTGTTCTAGTACACAGACCATCACTTTCCTGTATATAAGGACTTATAGTCTAAGGATTAAACCTCAGACTTAATAACATCTTTTGTTATTTGTCTAACTTTGCATTTTTGAACTCTTCCAAGTATCAAGCACCTATCACAAACAGTAAGTGACCATTTGTGATAGCTATGTAGCTTGTAAGACTCTAGCCAAGATGACTTAAGCCTACTCCAAGTCCAAGTTGACAAGGAGAACTTAATAGAGTTCTCATTTATTTCTTGTACACTACTTATACAATTACTTTATGGTCTATGCACTATTTTCCCATACTTATCATGTGACCCATCATGTGATGTGACATTGTGACATTTGTCATGTGACACTTTCCCACACTTCTTCCTTGTGTAGTAAGTCCAAAAGAAATATAAATAATAACTTAGCCATTTTGCCAAGTCATGATATAGCTAGTAGACTAATAGTAAGTAATAAGGTGTACATGCCACAAGTGTCCAATGGTATAGATCCAAACTTGTTATCTAAGATTATCACAGCACTAGAGATGTCCACTAACAGACTTTGGAAACAGATTTTATCTATCAAGCAAACCCCTAGTTAGCAAAGACAAGATAGCCTAGCTCTACCAAAGCTAACTTCCAATGCTTTAGTCAAACACTGCTAACATTATAGTCTACACAGATAGGTCTCAAAAGTCTACTTACCAATGTTTTCAAAGGATAGGAGCAGTAGCAGTAGAACATAATAATTATTCAAGGGTGGCCAGCAAACATAGTGTAGTAGTAAACATTGTGACAATCTTAGATAACAACTTTGGATCTTTACCATCAGATACTTGTAACATATATATCTTATTACTCATTGTCAGTCTACTAGCTACATAGCCCTCTAGAACTCTCCAGCATCTGATGTACCAACTGTAAACTATAAAAACTCAGACTATAACCTCTATACTATTAACATATTAACCTTGTATTACAATAGATTATGGGCCCTGGTCCTTACTAAAATTGCTCACTATCTTACTTCTGTTTCTGCTGCCTATCTCTCTCTTTCAAAAACCTCCTCACATAACTGTATACACTTCCTCATTGTGCCCACATTATAATGTCTACTGGCACAGAATCAACATCCACCTATTGGATTGAATCTCTATATAGTACAGCTAACTACAATATTGGACATATTAAGATGAGACATATCTTGATTGATCTCAGCTTATTCAAATATGTTGAATTCACAGTACTCCATCTCACTGCTGACAAATCTAATGAATCTGCTATTGAAATATCAAAGGAAGCTTGGGACATACTCAAAAGGATGTACAAGGCTACAAGTACTGTAAGTATCATTGCTACTCACTGGAAACTTTTAAGGATATACTACCCAGAAGAGACTAATACTAAAGAGTATATCTATACTCTTTGTGGACTTTGTCAACAACTTGCTAGCTCAGGACAAGCTATGCTAAGATTAGATGTTGATATTTGATAATTACTTTTCTATGTTTAGTAATCTCTGATCATTCCAGACTACTCTATTTTGTGTATATAAGGACTATCACTCTAGAATGGAATAGAGAGTTGTTTCCTCCCTTTACTATCATAAGACACTATATACTTCAACTATTTAGGTGAGTAGCATGATATAATTGACCACTGTGCTAAAAGGGACAAAGGAGGATTTAGTTGTGACAAGCAAATAGAAATAGCAATGACAGTTCTCAATTGCATGTTTAAGGATTTGTGGGGAGAAAGAGGAAGTAGGGATATCAGAAAGAAATTAAAATGTAAAGTGCAGCTTATCTATAATATAAAAATAACTGAAATGATCATAAATTCAATCTAGATCCTCCTTGCATAGTACTCCTAAGGTGTCCACCTTTATACACCATAACAAGCTTACTAGCAGAATAGTTAGTAAACCACTTCTAGGTCTTATTATACTCAATTAAGCCCTCATCTACATTCTCACCCCAAACCTTATGGGTATGATATAGTCTGAGTCAATGATTAGCTAGGCTTTTCAAGTCTACTACTCTATAAAAGGTTATCCAAGCAACCACTGTGTCTTGTCTTCTGAAAGAATGGGAGTATATAATAGAAACTTTGACCAACTCAACCTCTTACCAAGATCATCCCTTACCTTGAATCTCTGAGTTCTAGAGTATCAACATTGATAGTCTGTCTCTGAGAAACCTGATGCTAGCTCATCAGTCTTGCCTCCCAAGGTATATGCTATTCTAGCATATAGCAGCTTGGTAACTACCTAATAGAAGTGCCCAATATTGGGTCTAGGTCATGTTTGGGCTTGTAGAAGGTCTTTAGAGTGGGTTTCAATAGTGAAATACAAAAGTATAATTTATATCCCATGCTATATTTCCATAGAAAATTTACTAGTGGTATAACAACACTATGCTCATTGGCACCTTTTGATAGGTTATGGGCCCTGGTAGAGCATATACTATATAACCATTGCAACCATAGGTACAACTGCCACTATCATAAGTACTCAATACCCTATATTAGAGTGAACTGCTACTGTTCCTATGCTTCTTGACATTTCTCTGATATGACGTCAGTATAATTTCTCTTTATCATTTCATCTTATAGCAACTGGGCAACCGGAGTAGCAATTCATTCTATATAAACTTGAACACTATATAGTAGCTCCCTCAGTCATCTACCTTCATAGGTGACTCCTAAGGTGAGATCATCTTTCTTATACTTAGTACTTAGGCTGACTATCGTGTTGTAGACATTTTATATTATAGGTAAATATATCAGTCGTCTACCTTCATAGGTGACTCCTGAGACATTTTATATTATACCCTATACTTACCTGGTTATCATAATAGGATGCTAATTTTGTTGAATTTGAGGAGAAAACAATTGACATAACAATGGGGGAAATTTGTTGCAAACCTGCAACATTCTTTATTACTAGGTAAACTATTTATATACAAAGAACAATAAAACATAAAACAATAAGAAATAGCCTAGAACTCATTTAGTATAGTGTTTGATATTCCAACAAATTTATCTTCTATTTTTACTATTTAGAATATGTCCTCCAAAATGCTTAGTCGACTTTGTATGTTTGATGGTCAAAAATTGACTGAATGGGATACTACTATATACCATGTTGTGAATACCATGGGCTACCAAATAGTACTTGGTGTTAAACCTTCTCCAATAATTACTAACAACATCAAGACAAAGAAATCTTATAGAGCAAGAGAAAATTGGAATAACCAAAACTCCTAGGCATATGGCAATCTCATGCTGCATATCTCTTCTAATATCAGGAACCTTGCTATAAAAGTAAGGATAGATACCATGAAGAACCTATTAAATTGGCTAAAAATGTAGTATGAGACTACTAGCATTTCTACTACCTATACTAATGTCATCATCATTGACAAACTTTAGGTTCCAGAACACTGTGATCCCACTTTTACAATTGATAAACTACTAGCTCTGTTTATGCAATTGGAAGACAACAAGTTGGTTTATACAAAAGCAGTTTGAGCAATAACTCTTCTTACAAAGTTACCTCTACAAATGGAGGAAATTGCTTGTAGCTATAACCAAAAGATAATCAGTGTAATGACTCTTACTTTTGTGACAATTTGTAATAACACAATAATGAACTGGCAACAGAATTTCTCCAAAGGAAGGCAAAAGAATCCTCAAGGACTTGAAGTAAAGAAACTATCCAATATATAGCATAAAAGCAAGAATTCTTAATTCCAGTAGTGGCACTAAGTGCAGCAGTACCAAGGACATAGCAGACTACATAGTAAGCATGGTGGCCAATGTCAAAATGAGACAAGTGTAAGACTTTAGCCAAGGCAACTTAAATCTACTCCAAGTCTGAGTTAACAAGGAGAACTCAATAGAGTTCCCATTAGATTTTCTACACTACTTATACAATTACTACATAGTCTGTGCACTACTTTTCCATACTTATCATGTGACATGACCCTGTGACTGTGACTATGTAACCCTATGATATGACACTTTTCCACACTCCTTTCTGTGTAGGAAGTCCAAAAAAAATATAAATAATAACTTAGCCATTTTGCCAAGTTATAACAACAAGAAAACAAGACAGGCAATAGCACCTGCATATACATACTACATAATCCTCTAACTCAACTCTTATGATAACAGCCCCAGCTCATGTGGTTGACTGCTAATACCAGATATACTTAGGATATTTCCAATACTTTAGTATGTTTATTAGTATAGTGAGTACCAATACTCTTAATGCTATAGCTAACATACAGCCTGAGACTACTAGGTTTCCTGTTTTTCCCCAGAAAGACACTCTACCAAACCTCTCTGTAAAATGTGCCTAAGACTCAAATCTTGATGTTACCTTAGCATACAAAAGCTGCACTCTATTCCTTGTTCCTTTCATTGCTCCTAAGGACAATTTAAAGACTGTTACATCCACTAATGTTCTTGACTACTCTATGAAGTGTACCTACCTTGCAAAGTCCATAGATGAGTGCAGTAGCCAAGAGCATAACTTTCTTACTTCAAACTCCTTAGCATCTCGCATTGGAGAAAGGATGCTCTAAGAAGAGGAAATAAACACTATTTCTCTTAGTTCCCTATTTTTAGAAGAATCTGAACACAATGCAAACACTTTTCCTATGAATTTGGATAACATGAGCATAAACAATGTCTTCTTTGCTGATAATAGCATTAGGTATTATCACAAAATGATATTCTTGTTATAAAATAACACCAAGTTATCTTGGAAACTCCATTTTCTGAAGCACTTGTTTCAGATATTTACATATAAATATAGAATTGTAGTTACATTTTAATTAAGTCTTTCTGTCTTTTCCTCTTTTTCCCTGTGCTCAATTTATTTTGCTGCAACAGATATACTATCAAATTCTCTCAGTGCAAACTCATTGCTAAAATTACTGTAGTTTAAACCCACTTGACATAGGCTTTGAAATACAGTAGTGTATTCTGTAACACCCTTCATGTTTTACCAAATGCACAAATAAATGTGTGTGAGCATAGACTTATATACTTCTTTCTACTAGTCTTACAAGGGAAAGCAGAAACCTACTGTTGTAACTCTGTTCTGGATCTTAGATTCAGGAGCCTCATCACACTTTACAGAGGATAGAAGTGATTTTGAAAGTTTTAAGATATTACATATTACACTCTTAATACATACTGCTAATTGATCGACATATATCACAGGTAAGAGAACCATTACTTTGAGGCATCTTAATACATAAAAGAATGTAGTAGCAACTACAATAAATGATATGTTCTTCTGTGATAATCTAACATACTAACTATTATCTCTAGGAGCTTTTCTGCAAAAAGGACTCATTATCTCAGGGAAAAGAAACCTTGTAACAATTAAAACTTGTAACAATGCAGACTTCATGATCTTCCAGTCTAGAATATTGAATGATATAATCTATGTGCTACAAATACTGGATTGGCTATACTAGCATCAAAATGTGCACCCTGTAACTATGGTGGATTTTGAGACTATACACTGCCACTTTGGACACCCTTCTAGAAAAGTCCTAAAGTGAGCAAGGGAACACACTAGAAACTTTCCAGATATTAACATACCTTTTGACAATCCTATCTGTCTAGGATGTACACAAGGGAAGATGCCAAACTACCATTTCTCTGTATCTACTCATTGCACTGACTGTTAAGACTCTAGACCTCACAGTTGAATATGTTCAACTTGAAGCCTATATCTAACACTTGATATCTTCATGCTCCTCATCAAAGGGTCCAGTTAAGGTTTTTAGTGAAGTTATATTGGAGGATAGATGTCAATGAGACTTTGAGTAATACTTCTTGAATTTGTTCTAAAACAGTAAAAGTACCAATTTCTTAATGTAGAGATTTACAAAGGGAATTATCACAAAGGGTCACTTACTTATTGTGATTGGTGGTTTGATACTTTGAGAAGTTCAAAAATGTGAAGTTAAGATGGTGACAAAAGCAGTTGTTAAGTCTGAGGTCTAATCCTTAGACAGAGAGTCCTTATATACAGGAAAGTAATAGTCTGTGTACTAGGACAGATTATCATATGCTACTATCTATTGTTCTACATATGATAGTGCCTTTGTACTTAAAATAGCAATAACTTAACCATATAGAGGCTGTCCTTTGTTCTAATTAAAGGCAGATGACTATCTATGGGTAATTAATTAATATCTATATACAAACATTGAGGACTTTATATCTCCACTAATATTAATTGCCTCAAGGTTTTCTTAGGCTCATTCTGAGCATTATGAAGAAGGCTTTTGCTAAGCCTAGAACCAAAGTATCAATTGTAGCAGTTTCTGAGATATTAGTGATTTAATAAATGGTACCATGGTGGTTACCTGTTGATCTACCTGATATCTCAACCAATACTAATTTTCTTAAGATGTGACTAACATCAATCAAAAGGTTTTTTAAGGGCTTTTCATAGCCATTAAGACCATGAGAATCATTGAAGAATTGATGGAGATATGGCTAAATGAAGTTTGTGATAGGAATACAGAAAGAGAAACCTTGCTGTTCCTTTCTCTTTCTGGTCTGGATTTATCCTAACTAGGTATGTAATAGTCATTATAATGTGGTAACACTACTTGTAACTCTAAGTGACTAGTTAAGTGACAGATCAGTAATAAAGGTGACAAGTTGAGTCAGAGCTAAGTCAATGTTTAATAATGGGTTAGTCTGATATTATCCTATTTAGTCTAGTCCAAAGATAGAGAAATAGTCTGATATTTCTCCAAAGAGTCCTGTCTATATCATGAGTCTAATGTTCTAAGTCCTAGATATACAATGCATTATTGCATTGTAATGTCTTCATCTAATAATGCCAATATCTCATCAACTAACCACTTGTTATTAGACCATAGCTGATAATAATTATAATTCCACTCAATGTTCATAACACTGACTATCCCTTCAAATTAATCAATCCACTCTGACCTCAAGACTTTTTCAACTGAAAGTTACTATTGGCAAAAGTACCTAATAATATTTTATGATAATTATACCTTGTGTCACAAACTTCATTTGGTCATATCTCCATCAATTCTTCAATGATTCTCACAGGTTTTAACAGCTACAAAAAGCCCTTAAAAAGACCTTTTGATTGATGCTAGTTACATCTCAAGGAAATTAGTATTGGTTGAGATATCAGGCAAATCAATAGGTAACTACCATAGTACCATTTATTAAATCACCAATATCTTAGAAACTGCCATGATCAATGTTTTGGTTCTAAGCTCAGCAGAAGCCCTCTTCATAATACTCAGAATGAGTCTAGAACAACCCCAAGGTAATTAATATTAGTGGAGATATGAAGTCCTCAATGTTTGTACATAGACTTGATTAATTACTCATAGATAGTCATCTGTTCTTTTCTTAGAACAAAGGACAGCCTCTATATGGTTAAATTATTGCATTTTTAAGCACAAAGGCACTACCATATATAGAACAATAGATAGTAGCATGTGATGATCTGTTCTAGTGTACAGACTATCACTTTTCTGTATATAAGGACTCATAGTCTAAGGATTAGATCTCAGACTTAACAACTTCTTTTGTCACTATCTAAACTTTGTTTTTTTGAACTAGTTAAGTATCAAATCACCCATCACAAATTAGTAAGTGACCTTTTGTAATATCTTGTATACATGGATTTTAGTACTTACAAGCAAAGATAAAGCTATCTATGTAATATGTTACTTCTTGGTCTTTATGAAAACACATACTATGGCATAGTATAGCAATGGATATCAGATGGTAGCAAAAAATACAAGTCAGTAGCCTTTGATAAAATACTAAAGAACAAAGATATTAGAATTCTCCAAAGTATGCCTCATACTCCACAGCAAAATAGATATGTAGAACAATTCATGCAAATCTTGTCAGATAAAGCCAAAAGTATATATTTTGATGCATACCTATCTGAAAGTTAGTGGAATCTTGCATTTCACTATAGATGTTATTGTCCACAACCTAACCTCACAAATCAGGCTAAACTAGCATATTCTCTTCAAGCTACTTGAGGGAAAAAAACCAAAGGTTGACAACCTGCAAGTGTTTGGCTATAGAGCATATGTTTATATTCCACAGGTAGTGCACAAGGACAAAATAAGTCCTAAATTAGAGCTAATGATATATATTAGTATTGCATTAGAAGGGCATGGAAATATTTTCATGCACTCATCTGGAAATGTTGTACTCACTGCTACATATGCAGATTTTGTTGAGAAACTATTCCCTTGCTACTCCACAGGGAGCAGATAACAACAAAACCTACCAAATAGAAATAGCCAACTACTACCTCCTCATAGAGATCCTTCAGAGCTTGAAGACAATGATGTGGTCAATCATTTATTCTCCTATCCCTCATGACCTATGCATAATAACAACAATAAGGCTGCTAATGACAATTGGTAGACACAATTCTCTGTGCTCTCTTTATGTTAATCTCACTCAAATCAGAATAAGGATAAGCTACCATAGGTTGAAAATAATGATCACCTACTAAGGTAAAACTCTTTATAAGCAAGAAAAGTACCACATTATTCAGGAAATATCTATGGAGAAGATTGGTACCCCATAGATACAGTAAAAGATTTGGAAAAGAAAGAGAAAAAAAACAGAAATGCACTTAGCAAGAAATCCCAGATGTATCAAGAGAGCAGTCAGGACATCCTAGTCCTAGTCATGCTCACCAGGACCAATAGCCTACTGTTCCTAAAACTATCTCAGAAAGCAATAGCCTACTTTTAACTCCTGGTGATAAAAATCAATCAAACAACATCAAAAATGATGATTTAACATGCCTATATCATAAAGGAGGAGTATAGTTACTAAATTATCTCCTCAAATTTGTGTATTCTCCAGATGACACTAAAAATGAGAATAGTCTACAAAGGCCTAACCTTGACCTCTTTAAAGTCCAAGAGTAACAATACAAGGATATAGTACAAATTAGAAGTAAAAAGATTCATGAAGAGTCAAACATGCTTGCCTAGAGAAATTAGAAGCCCTATGGTGTAGAGGTATATTCAAAAAGATAGAAAGGTACTTTGTCACAAAGCAGCCTATAAAGTACCACTGGTTTTTTGACATAAAACCTAACAGATGTGAAAAAACTCATCTGGTTACAAAGAGATTCACTTAACATGCCAGCACAGATTATACTAATATCTACTTACCTGTAGTGTATTTTGAAACTGTCAGACTCATGCTGGGACTTGCTGCTCTAGAAAAGGGGCATATCATAGGTCTTGATGCTTGGAATGCATATCTCTATAGAAAGGTAGATAAGGAAATCTATATAGAGCAACCTGAGGGCTTTAAAAAAAGGTCCTAATATTATCTTAAGACTTCAATGAGCTATCTATGGCTTAAAATAGGCAAGATTGGCTTGGTGGCATTAACTAGACTTCTCTATGCAGAAATTAGGCTTTGAATATATAAAATCAGAAGTAGAAGTTTTTCAATACAAAAGAAGAAACACAAATACCATTGTTGCTGTTGTATATATTGATGATACCTTCTTTTGCAGATAGAATCAAATCCTTCTCAACAAGATTAAAGCAAAATTTATGGGCATATAGGAATATAGGAATCTGGGGGACCTTTCCAAATTCTTACAAATGAGAATAACACATTGCAACTAGTAAATTTACATTGATCAAACTGATTACCTAAGGAAGATTCTCTTATGCTTTCAAATGTAAGATACATGTTATGCCCCCACTCTACTTTCTACTAGTTATCATCCACAAAAGCATACTAGCCCTATTAATTGTGTTCTTCAAAAGAAGTTCCAAACTCTTGTTTGATCTCTACTATATCTCATGCTAGGTACTTGACCAGATATTGCTTTTGCAGTAACATAGCTTGCACAACATACTGCAAATTCTTTTAAGGATTACCTAAACAAAGCACTATATATCTGCTGGTACTTGGCTGGAACTTAGGACTATGCTCTTATCTATAAAGAAAACTTGAAACTAGGAATACATGCCTGTACTAACTTAGATTGGGCTTCAAACCCAGAAGATTGCTACTCCCAAACAGAATATTACCTGATGGTTGCAGAATATAGTGACTTAGCCTAGATAACTTAATCACCCTCCAAGTTTGAGTTGACAAGGAGAACTCAATGGAGTTCCTGTGTTATGTACGTGTGGAGTAGGGATGAAGTAACCCAGGATGAAACAGAGTTACTCTAGAAATAAAGGGGATTGACAACAAAAATTGGAGAACAACCTTGGTCTCAGCTTGTGCACTGTGCCTTGATCTACTGTCATATGTGGTTGCATATTTCAGAAGAACTGAGTTGTTATCAGGAGTTTAGGAGAGGAATGGTATATAGATTGATAGGAGTGAGGATAAAACACATAAAAGACGTTAATCTACAAACTAAGAAACTAGGATGTAATTAACAGAATACTTATACTAAGTTTGGAATAGGAGGAGTACAAGTAACTAGTCTATATTATGATCCTATAGAAGTAGACAACAGGAGTTCAGGAGCAAAATTTAGTAATAAATAAAATATAAAAGAAATTATTTTTATTAAATTATTATTTTCTGTTATATAACATCCTGTTAGATTTGTTTATACAACTTATACAACTACTACATGGTCTGTGTACTACTTTCCCACACTTATCATGTGACTTTCTATCATGTTACTGTGACTTATGTGACACTTGTGATATAATATTTTCCCATACTCTTTCCTAAGTAGTAAGTCCAAAAGAAAAAGAAATATAAATAATGACTTAGTCATTTTGCCAAGTCATAACATAAGAGGTGTTATGGATATAGAATAGAACTACCAATATTACCAACCATGGAGTGACAACAAATGGCTACTTCAAGAATTAATAAACAATGACATCACAATACAAGAAGAAGAGGAATTTGACAATGAAAGCTATTTATAGCTTTCATGCAAATAACAGTTTGAATTGAACGAGGACAAAGACATTGAACTCTTAGATAATTCTTAGATAATCTTTGAATAGTGATCAGGACATAATTAGGACAGAACTAAAAAAAGAATCATTAGACTTATCTATTTAGGATATTAGCTCAACTTGTCATCTCTAGTCATACTAGTAGTAACAGTAGTCATAGTTCTAGATAGTATAAATATAGTTCAGAAAAGATAAAAATAGCAAGTTTTCTTTTTCTGTGGTTCTTATATAAACCTCTATTACTCTTAAAACCCCATATTTTCTTCAGTCCTTGGACTATAGTATAAAGTATAACTAAAAAAGTCTTGATACTCTCACTTGTGATATAACTTCACTGAAAATCTTAACTAGATCCTTAGTAGAAGAGTGTAAAGATATCAAGTGTTAACATAAGCTTCAAGTAGAAATATATATTCTACTTTGAGGTTTAGAGTCTTAACAAGAGAAGTATTCAGCTAGACTTTAAGGACTCAAAGAATAGTCATACTATCATTTACTAAAGTAGAATATATGGTATTATCTAACTATAGTTAACAATGTGTATGGGTCTAGTCAATTTAGGGATTTGAAACAACTGTAAATAGATCAAAACAAATAATTATACTCAAGAATATGCTCTATACTTTGAATCTATGGTTAAATTTGATCTCAGTGTTGTCATTAAAAACAAGAGGAATAACTATTAATTTCAACAATAATAAGACAATAGTAAACTTACAAAATAAAACAAGGATTATAACTGTAACATCTGAAAAGACTATATACAATTGATATAAAAGAAAAAAGCTCCACTGTCTTTGTAACTTAGTCTAAATAAGATATACAAGAGAAAATGGAATATAAAAAATAAAGATAAGAAACCTAGTAGATAGAATAAACATGCATAATAACCTATTAATACATGTAATACACCTATTTAATGAAACTAGAGTAATAGAACAAGAAACTCTCAAAGGAGTACACATAAACATATAGGAACTAGCCTAAACACAGTTGACAAAAAGAGCAATGTAATGGACAATTTTTTCTACTATAGGACAGTTACTTTCCTTAGCTCAAAGTTAGCAAATACTACTACTCTAAAGGTTTTCAAAACTTACCTAGTGAAAGCAGAATAATAGATAAAAAAAAAACTAAGAAAAGTATACATAAACATAAAGAAAAAGTAAATAAACAGTGCATGGGAAAAATACCAAAAATCACAAAAACTTGCCTTTTAATTTACTATACCTTATATATATGAACAGAATAAAACTATAGAACAAAGTATGTAAATGACTCTAAAAGAAGTTCACTCTTTTAGGATATTATGATTATGAGGGCTATAAACTACTTAAATGGTCAACAGGTATAGTATTTAGATCTAGAGATATTATATTTGAGAAGAGAACTACAAATTTTACTACACAAGTAAACTCAAAACAATTTTCCAAAGTAAAAGATATTTTTGACTATGTATAGACTTAACAAAATGTCAATATTCACAAAAGAAAAAAAAATAATGAAAAATAAACTATATCTCAACAAGCAATAACACTATGTCATAGGATCAAAATGGGTATATGCTATAAAATAGAAAAAGAATAGAACATTGAAACAAAGAAAGATAAAAATGGTTATCAAAGGATATACCCAAGTTATTGGAGAGGACTATGATGAGACATATGCCTTAGTAGCAAGGCTAAAGTCTATCAGATTGGTATATGCTATAACAATATTATAAAGGCTAAAATTATAACAGGTAGATTTTGTGTTAGCATTCTTAAACAATGACAGCAACTTTGAAGTCTTTATGAAGTAGCTAAAGAGTTTTAAAAAGGAGAAGAAAACAAGATATGGAAGTTGAAAAAAACATTATATGAAATAATACAAGGTATTCACAACTAGGCAAAAAATCTAGATAAAACTACTAAGAGTCATGAATACTACAAGTTGTAAGCCAACTTACAAATTCAATCACAAGTTATAAACAGAGAATTTATTTTAACCTCAACATGAACAAATAATGTCTTAAAAGTGTTATCAATTACTAAAGGAGAAAAACTAACTAAGAACCAATTTGCTTTGAGTTGTAATATCAAGAATCTAGATAATGCTAAATTAATATTAGAAATGCATATAAAAAGAAATAAAGTATTTAATAACATTACCTTATTCCAATAGGCATACTACAAATAAGTATTAAGAAGATTTAACATAAGTAACTATACACCAGCTTTGGTTCCATTACTATTTGGACTATATTCATTTCTCAGATAATTCACCAAAAAGAAAAGTGAAAAATGAAAAATATACCATACCATAAAGTCCTAGGATCATTGATATGGTTACAAGTAGCTACTATTATGCTTTGTTTATAATCCTAAAAAAAGACACTGAAGTGTCTTGAAACACATCTTATTCTATATGAAAAAAACTATTAACTATGAAATTACATACAAAACAAGAAAAGACCTAAACTCTATTAGATACATTAGCTTAGATTATGCTAGGTACAAGAATACAAGACAATCAACAAAGGAAAATCTTTTTATAATAGCAAGGAGACTAGTGCCATAAGAAACAAAGTAATAGAAAACAGTTGCATTATTAATAGTAGAAGTAAAATACATAGGGTTTACAAGAATGTGAAACATTATTTTATTAAGGACAAAACAAAGTCAGGAGATATTACATTCAAATATACACCAAGTACAAATATCTTAGCAAATATATTGACAAAATTGCTAGTACACAAAGCAATACAAAAGATAACAGTCTCATTAGAACTCAGGAAAGAGAAAAATCCAGTATTTATAAGTCTTCTAAAATCTGGCAAACTTATTTTTGTTCCCATGGTATCAATTAGGTCCAAAATCAAAGGTAAGGGATAGTTGTTTTTAATTGTCCCCTTGTTTTAGGTATCTGTAGTCCTGTACCATTTCTTTTTCTGAGATAACTTTGAGGATCTAATGTATCTCTTTTTCAACTGTTCCTTCATAAATTCTCTTACTTCCTCTTTCCTCTCTTGACATTAAATAGGTTTACTTCTTTCTTGGCACAAAGTTCTCTCTTAGGTTGATCACATGATCCCAAGGTTTTCTTACTGACATTCTCTTTGATTCTCCCTTTTCAAATACTTGAAGTAACCTATGGAACTTTTATGGCACTATCTTTTTTACTTTCTCTCTATTTAGCTTAACCTCTTTCTTGAACTTCTCTTTTATTGTTTATCTCCACTCATTTCTATTTGCTTTATCCATATTTTTTCTTTCACATATTGGTGGTCATCTTGTCATTTTGACCTCTCCTATTTCTCAATTTATCTCTGGGTTATGTGCTTGTAAGCACAGCATATCCAGTATTACATTTGTTTTTCCTAAATCACATATATCTATCTTCATTCTTTCTACATGGTTTTTGTAGTACGCATTCATTTATACTTGGTGTGTAATTGCTTCTTTACTGTTGTATGTTCTATTTATATTTCTCACTATTAGCAGTTTTTTCAACTTTTACAATCAAAATTCATATTTTGCTACTATTTCTTTATCCATAAATATTTCCATTGTGCCTATTACAAATAATCACTTACTATTTGTGATTTGGTTGAATATAGATTCAAAAAGTACTTAAAAGTAAAGTTTAAACAGTGATAAAAGAGATATTGTTAAGTCTGAGGTTTAATTCTCAAACTATAAGTCTTTATATACATAATTGTAATAGTCTATGTACTAGGACAGACTATCACATACTACTATCTATTGTTCTATATATTATAGTACCTTTGTACTTGAAAATTTGATAACTTAACCATATAAAGACTGTTCTTTGTTCTAATAAAAGATAAATGAGTATTTATAGGTAATTAATTAAGTCTATATGTAAACATTAAGAATATTATGACCTTAAGAAGTAACTCAGGTTGCAATACTCAAGTAAAAACTTGAGGATAAAATGAGAGAAGAAAGAAAATAATACAATTGGTAAAGTGTAAGAAATACAGGAGAGTATCTACTATATACCTATGTACTATATGGTAGAAATGAGAAATGCATATGGCAGACATAAGGTCTACTGAGTAAAGAACCTGCCCCACCAGTGAGGCACTGACTGAACTACTGTACAATTAAGGAAATGTCAATAAAAGAAACAGTCCATGTGTAGAATACCTTGTCATGACTTGGCAAAACAGCTAAGTCAATATTTATATTTTTTTTCTTTTAGATTATTACTAAGGGGGAGTATGGGGAATATCATGTGATAGTCACAGAGTTACAAAGATGTGATATCAGTCACACAAGGTCATGATCACAGCATGTAATGAAGTAGTCATATGATAGGAATAATATGAGGACCATAGGAGGATATTGCATAGCCACTATAGTAAATTGTATAAGTAGTATAGAAAATCAAATAGGAACTCTATCAAGTTCTCCTTGTCAACTCAAACTTGGAGTGGACTTAAGTCATTACAGCTAGAGTCTTACATACCTGGAGGCCATAAGGTTGATTGTTATAATACCTCAGTCTCAGGGTTCATGTCCTCATGAATACCTTATAATCTTTCTTTTCCCATAGTATAAATAGCCACTGACTTCTTCTGTGGTCTAATAATATATCCTTCATTTGGTATTTCTACAATGAACCATAGATTATATAATGGTTCTCTAGTATATAGTGGTATTTTGAATCTCTTTTGTACTGTTTTTAAATTTTGTTTAGACTCAAGTAATTCTTTAACAATCTAGCTCTAATACCTTGAGCTGTTTTCTCCATTTCTGCTGATAGTATGGTATCCAGCAGATGGTAAGAAACAAGTGACATTAGAAAGTACTTTGAACCATTTTAAGAATATGATGAGATTATTGATTTCTTTAACTAATTGGTTATTGGGATTTTCAGATGCTAATATCATTAATTCATTGCTTGATGACACAGTTGTGGATTTGTTAACAGGTGGTGGTAAGAAGAGGTATATTAATATGACTTCTTCTTCTTTTTCTTCTTTGTTTTCTTTTGGAAAAATTATTGGTTTGACTCATAAAAGAGATGAAAACTGATTAGTGTAGGCAAATGATTCTTGTAGACATTGAATATGATTGTCAATTGCTGGATGGCCTTGGCCTTAGTATATTATAAGTTTATTGACTAGATTACATTGAATGCTGTAGAACTGTTGAGATAAGACATCATGTAAAATGAGCCTGAGTATTTCTGCCACTTTGTGGTATTTTTTGTATGATATCCTTCTTCTGCAAGTAGCATTTCTGTTTCTGCATTTGCCATGGTGTTGTTAATAATGTCAGTTATCCTAACTAGTTCTTCTGCTTTTTCTTCAAGTTCTACCATAACTTTGATTGCTTGAATGATACAATCCATCTTGCTGGTCCAATCTTTGGTCTGATTATTACAATGTATGATCTTGTTATAAATTTTATGGTTCCAGGTAAGGGAGATAGTAATACTAGAAGTGTTGGTAGCAGCATTGGTAACAAAAGACATGATTTCAAAAGATATTTCTCAGTTACTGGTATATATTTGAGATGTTGAAAATTAACCTTTAGCATCCTCTTTTAAAGGTTTTGTCTCAAAAGCTATATCCAATAGTCTTGAATTGTCTCTTTTGTATGTGGTAAATTTGTCTCTGCCATCTATTAGTTATGTTCATTTCTATATCCTTTCTAGTGAATTAGAAATTGGGTGCTTTTTTCTTTTTTGCAATGTCCCCTAATTTCTTCTACTTCATATTCTTCTTTCTCATTGATAATGTCAGGTGGGGGTGCTGGTTTCTTGTGTTGACTTGTAAACTCTGCCTTTTTGCAACATGTTAATAGGTCCTCATTGAAAATGTTGTATATAGCCTATCTTTCTAGAAGCTCTAGCTTATATGCTCCTTATCCAATTTCCTCTTTGATTGTAAAGGGTTCATATCTTTTCTGGTCAATTTGTCTGAATATTCTTTGCTTCTAGCCACACTTGTTCTTCTACTTTGAGTTCTTGTGATTGTTTTCTTTTCTTGTCATATTGCTTTTTCATTGATTTCTTTGTTCTTTCCATAGATATCTTTGTTCTTTCCATAGATATCTTTGCTTCTTGTGTTTTTTCCATTTTCTTTAATAAACTTTCCAAACTTGGTATTTCCATGTCCACTGTTAGGTTTCTTTTCCAGGGATGTCTTTCATAGTTTAGGTAAAATAAAGTATGTCCTATTGCTACATGTTCTTTGTTATTGTATTGAAATTCTGCTGTTGTTAATTATTTTGTCCAATTGTCTTGTCTATAGTTAATATAGTGTCTCAAGAACACTTCAACTTCTTAATTGATTCTTTTTGTTTGGCTGTTTGTTTAAGGATAATAGGCTGTTATCATTGCTTTTTTGATTCCTAATGCTTTGCAAAGTTCTTCCATAAATATGGATGTAAATTGAGATCCTTGATTGCTAATGATTCTTTTTGATATGCCATGTATTTTCCATATGTCATTCCAATATATTCTTGTTACTTCATCTAAGGAGATTGAAATTGTTGTAGCCATGAGTCTAATCATTTTGGAAAATTGATTTAATATGACTAGAATAGCATCCTTATTTTCTAATCTTGGTAAAGGTCCTATGATATCAATGCTAATTTTTTCCTATGGTGTTTTTGATATAGATAGGAGATGTAGAAGTGCTACTTTTTTCATGTGTTATACCTTGTTCTATTGACATTCCTGGTATTCTTTTGTATGTCATTATGTATTTTGGACTACCAATAGTTTCTCTTGATTAGTTCCATCATTCTTTGTTGTTTTGGATGTCTAATATCTAGTGGGTTATAGTTGTTACTAAGTATTTCATCTCAAAGTTATTTGTTTCTTAGTATGTAGATCTTGCCATTTATATAGACAATTTCATCTTCTTTCTATGCTTGTCCATCTTTTTTTTCCAATGTTTTTGTTATTTCTTTTTCTCTTGTTTGTATCTTCTTGATTCATGTTTGTATTTTTTCTTTTGTTATTTGTAAATGTTTTTATCTGAGTAGTACAATGGGTGTTCTATCTTGAATTGTCATTTTTCATATCCATAACTCTTTCTTGAGCATTTATATATCTTGGTTGTCCTTTTTGGTATCTATTCATTCTTTTCTAGACAGTATGTCTGCTTTTGTATTTGTCTTTTCTGGAATATGTTGTAGGGTAAAGTCATAGTTTTAAATACCATCTTGTTTGTTGTCTATTGAGTTTATGTATCTTGTTCTTATGAGAGAACTCCTCCAATTGCATGTCCTAATGCATTTACTTCTATCCTGAATTTTTCTTCTCTTTTGGATAAGGCCAGTACTAGTTGTATAGTTATTTTTTTCTTCAATTCTTCAAATGTGCTTTGTTCTTCTTCTGTCTATCTCCATTCTCTTTTGTTTTTTAGCTGATTTAATGGTACTGTGATGTGGCTAAAATCCTTGATGAATTATCAGTAGAAGTTTGTAAAGCCTAAAAAGCTTTTGACATCTTTTACTTTTGTCGGTACTTTCTATTCTTTGATTGCCTTAACTTTTTCTTCTTTTATCTAGACTTTTCTATTTCTAACCTGTACTCCTAGTATGGGTATTTCTGTAGTGTTGAAATTATATTTCAACCTTTTGAAATATAAATTATATTTCTCTGTTATCTTTAGAAACCTAATTGTGTATTTTTCTAGTTCTTCTTTTGTCTTTACCAGAATAACAAAGTCATCTATATAGTTTGCAAGACTTTCTTTATATAATAGTTTTCTAAATATGCTTGTCATCATCTGTTAGAAAGTTGCTAGCGAGTTATATAGTTCAAAGTATATCACTTTTGGTTTGAATAGTCCTTTGTTTATCAAAAAGGCTACTTTTCATTTGTTGCATTCTTTTATTTGTATGTTGTTATATTCCTAGATTAAATCTAATTTGTTGAAGTATTTTACATCCTTTAACTTGTCAATTACTTTATTGATTAGAAGTATTTTGTCCTTGACTATGTGTTAATTTAGCCATCTGTAATCTTATACTAATTATAATGATCTATCTTTCTTTGGAGTAAAGAAGCATAGTGCCATATATCTTGAACTTAACTCTATAATGTATCACAAATGGTTACTTACTTGATTTGTGATTTGAGAAAAGAGTTCTTCAAGAGAGTTCAAGCAAGGTTTAGATAATAACAAGAGATGTTGTTAAGTCTGAGGTCTAATCCTCAGAC
>Ga0153996_1000379_pt1 | contig 20264 bp, 22 predicted proteins | sample TSNC080MetaG_FD_104728 | JGI IMG/M metagenome (GOLD analysis project Ga0153996, IMG submission 104728) | Attine ant fungus gardens microbial communities from North Carolina, USA - TSNC080 MetaG | ecosystem: Host-associated > Fungi > Mycelium > Unclassified | place: USA: North Carolina, Lumber...
AGGTATGTAACAATCGTTACAATGTGGTAACACTACTTGTAACTAAGAGTGACTAGTTAAGTGACAGATCAGTGACAAGGTGACAAGTGAGTCAGAGGTGAGTCAGTGTCTAATAATGGGTTAATCTGATGTTATCCCATTTAGCACAAGTCCAAGAATAGAGAAGAAGAATAGTCCAAGATTTCTCTGAAGAGTCTTGTCCATACCATGAGTCCATTGTCTCCTAGGATGTTTCAACATTCTATGCATTACTGCATAGTAATGTCCTCATTTTGTACCATCAACATTTCTTCTCACATTGCTATCATTTCATCCACTAGCCATTCATTATCAGACCAAGGCTGATAATAACTGTAGTCCTACTCGATATTCATAACAGGTATGCTCGAGTTCATAACAGGGTATCTAAGGAATATCTCTGGGAGGCCAAACTCATCTCTCAAGCTGGTTATTCTTGTTATTATGGTGAAAATAGTCACTTATTTTGCCTAAATGGCTGTCCAGCATGACAGCGTAATTGTTATGAACATCGAGTGGGACTACAACTATTATCAGCCATGGTCTGATAATGAATGGCTAGTAAACGAGATGTTGGTGATGTTAGATGAGGACATTACAATGCAGTAATACATTGATTCTCAAAGACAATTGACTCATAGTATGGACAGGACTCTTTGGAGAAATCTCAGACTATTTCTCTCTTCTATCTTTGGACCTGTGCTAAATGAGACAACATTGGACTAACCTATTATTAGACATTAACTCAACTTGTCACCTTTATAGCTTTTTCACTGAACTGTCACTTAACTAGTCACCCTTAGTTACAAGTAGTGTTACCACATTGTAACATAGTCACAATACCTAGTTAGGATAAATACAGACCAGAAAGAGAAGGGAATGGCAAGTTCTCTCTTTCTGTATTCCTCCTTGTATTCTCATTACTTCGAGGGATTGGTACTCTTACTATCTTAGGACAACCTCAAGGGTGCTACTCAAAGTCTTATTGACATCTCTCCTCTAATATAACTTCACTGAAAACCTTAACTAGATCCTCAAGTGAGGAGCATGAAGATATCAAGTGTTAGATATAGGCTTTAAGTTGAAACATATATTCAACTAAGGTCTAGAGTCTTAATAGTAATCCCCAAAGAATCACTGGAAGAACTCACATCAAAGGTGATGCAAGCACTTTCTAACACACTTACTTTATTACCACCATCTTGATCACCAATGCTGCTGTTTATTATCCAAGCTATACCATACCCAAAACAAAACATGACTGCCAAATTGAACATGCCCTTACCCCTTAGCTAGAGTGTCCCTAAGTGGGATAGATAATCTAGGATGCTCAGAAACTTTCTTAGAATAATGGAACAGTTGTTCCAAACTGCAGAAATTACAGATGACCAAAAGAAACTAGATTGGATTACAGGATATGTGAATGCCAACATACATGACCAGTAGACTAGCTTCAAAGAATACAAAGCCTGGTCTTGGAATAGGTTCCTAGAGATACTTAAGATGGAGTATCTGGAACTAACTGCTGAAGAACAAGGCAGTAATTTGAGAAAGTTATATAGAGAGAATGCTGGAATAAATTTATAAGAGGAGGAGTAACTTATGAGCTTTAAGAGGAGGTTCTTGTACATTGCTCAGAAATATCTTAGGCTACCAGCAGTGACAGGAAACAGAGAGCTTGTTGAGCTCTTTGTTAAGACTTTAGATAGTGCCTTTCAAGATGCACTTAATTCCAGATTAAGTATACAAGAGACTTTGAAAGTTGATGCACAAGGAAGGAGTCACATTAAGGACCCACATGATCTAGAGCACATAGTACAGAAGTCTGTAGACTTAGTTAGTGGAAAAACCATAGCACAAGCATTGAAACATACTATAAGAACTTAGTTGTGCCAACTTAATTCCACTCCTTATCTGAGTTGACAAAAAGAACTTGATGGAGTTCCCGTTATTTTCTGTAAGGGGATGCTCTAGAGTAGCTTAGGTAACCTGGTATGAGTGAGTATTATCTAGCTTGCCCTTGGATCCTCAGAGCCCACTATTTATAGTTCCCTTTCCTCTTGTTCTCATTGCCATGGTTAGTACTACATAGCCTTATTAGGTATAGTAGTTATTAGTGTCCTGATCTGTGTTCTCTTAGTGACCAGCGCACAGACTGGCTAGTCTAGTATATATAGCTAGTGATGTATGGTAGAATACCTTACCTCAACATTGATTAGAGCTCCTGGGCTATTCATCACTCTTACTTAAAATACCTCCTCCACTAATGTCGAGTGTGTTCTGGGATGCCTCCAAGTGCCCTCTTACATTTTCTGTATACTACTTATACAACTACTATATGGTCTGTGCACTACTTTCCCACACTCATCATGTGACTGTGACACCTGTGATGTGACAGAGTTTGAACCTAGAGGATGTTATACTCTAAAGAGAAAAGAGAAGTTGAATATAGCTCATGAACCAGGATTCTTGTGACCAGAAGAAAGGAAATTAATGCATTGGCTAGTAAGAGAACAGAATGAAGCTTTTGCATAGGATGATACAGAAAGAGGGAAATTTAAAGAAGAGTACTTTTCACTAGTAGAGATACCAATGGTTACACATATTCTGTGGGTAAAAAAGCCTTTTAGAATTCCCCTAGCTATTTATAAAGAAGTATGTAAGATGATTAAGAGAAAGATAGACACAGGAGTTTACAAACCGTCTAACTCATTGTATCTGTTATGACTTGGCAAAATGGCTAAGTCATTATTTATATTTCTTTTCTATTTCTTTTCTTTTCTTTTACCTTGAACTTACTACACAGGAAGGAGTATGGGAAAGTGTCATGTCACAAGTGTCACATGATGAGTGTTGGAAAGTAGTACACAAACCATGTGGTAGTTGTATAAATAGTGTACAAAAAATAATGGGAACTCCATCAAGTTCTTCTTGTCAACTTGGATAAGGAGGGTGTCTAAGTCATCTCAGGCTAAGTCACTACAGTATCAGTCTAGATGGTTCTGTGTAATAAAGAAGGATGGCAAGAGATTAAGGATAGTTCACAGTCTAGAGCCATTAAACAAAGCAACAATAGCACATTCAGGACTGCTACCAGTGACCAAAGAGTCAGCTATGCACTTTGCAGAAAGAGCCTGTAGTGGAATATTAGATTTATATGTGGGATATGATAAGAGAGTATTGGATACACAGTCTAGAGACTTGACCACCTTTCAGATGCCATTTGGAGTTTTGAGATTGGTTACTCTACCTATGGGATAGACGAATTCAGTACCTATTTTTCATAATGATGTGACTTATATACTGAGGGATAAGATACCAAAATATATATTACCATATATTGATGACATTCCAATTAGAGGTCCTAAGACTAGATACAAGCTAACAGGAGGTGGAGTGGAGACTCTAGATCAAAATCTGGGAATTAGAAGATTCGTGTTTGAACATCTAGAGAATGTTAATAGAATTTTACAGAGGATGAAGCATGCTGGAGAGATCTTCTCAGGTCCTAAGATGACTATCTGTAGTGACCATATATCACTATAGTAGGATTTGAATGTTCATATGAAGGGAGAAAGCCAACTAATGATGCTATTGGGAAAATATTGCATAGAGGACCTTGTGAAGACACTACAGACATTAGGGCCTTTCTAGGAACAGTGGTACAATACAAGAATCATATACCAAGCTTTGTGACAATAGTGGCACCCTTATATGAGATAGTAAAGAAAGGTGTTCTATTTGAATAGGGGTCTACACAACAGAAAGTGCAACAAGATCTGAAGGTACTTATAGAAGAGTGTTTCCACACTAGGAACCTGAAATTTCCAAGTAAACAGCCATTAGTTTTAGTGGTGGATACATCATGGAGAGTGGTAGAATATTACATATATCAGTGAGATGAGGAAGATCCTAAGATCCATTACGTGAAATTTAACTTATTATTAATGGATCCATGACAGCAGAGATATTTTCAGCTGAAGCAAGAACTGTTAAGACTCTAGACCTCATAGTTGATTATGTGTTTCAGCTAGAAGCCTGTGTCAATACTTGATATCTTCACACTCCTTTACAAAGGATCCAGTTAGGGTTTTCAGTGAAGTTATATTGTAAGTAAAAGTATCAAGACTTTTAGTTATACTCTATACTGTAGTCCAAGGACTTGAAGAGAGTATGAGATTGCAAGAGTAATGAGTTTTACACAAGAACTGTAAGACTTTAGCCAAGACAACTTAAATCCACTCCAAGTCTGAGTTGACAAGGAAAACTTAATAGAGTTCCCATTTGATTTTCTACACTATATATACAACTACGATCATGGCTATGCACTACACTTCCCATGGTCCTCATGTTACCTGTCATGTGACTGTGACTGTGACATGACCATTCTGTGAATGATGTCACACCTTTGTGACTTTGTGACAGTGATGTGACTCCTTTCCCATGCTCCACCTTTATAGTAGTGATTCAACTAAATAAATGAAAAGAAAATAGAAAATAACTTAGCCATTTTGCCAAGTTATGACAAGAACCACAGAAGGAGAGAACTTGCTGTTCTCATCCTTTCTGGACTATATTTATACTATTTAGGAATGTGACAACTGCTACTACTAGTATGACTAGTGGTGACATCTTGAGTCAATATTCTAAAATAGATAAGTCTAATAATTCTTCTTTTAGCTATTATCCTATAATTATCAGGTCTCAGTCCAAAGATTATCCAAAGATTGTCTGTTGAGTCCAGTGAGTCCAATGTCTCTGTTCATGACTATTTTGTCTGTATGAAAGTTATAGGTAACTTTCATTATTGCATTTTCCATCATTGTTCATTAATTCTTGGAGTAACTGCTTGTTGTCACTTCATGGTTGGTAGTATTGGTAATTCCAACCCATGTCTATAACAGCATCTGCTTCTTGCCTAAGTCCAGCAGTGATGGGATCACTAGTTACTAATAGACTTTTGATCTGTTGTCTTGGTGTCATATTAGTCTAAGTCTGCTCTAGATTGAAATTATATCACATTCCAAAGATATCCTTGAGCCTCTGAGTTCTAGAGTTTCAACATTGATAGTCTGTCTCTGAGAAACCTGATGCTAGCTCATCAGTTTTGCCTCCCAAGGTATATGCTATTCTAGCATGTGGCAGCTTAGCAACTACCTAATAGAAGTACCTAATATTGGGTCTAGATTATGTCTGGGGCTTCCAGAAGATCTCTGGAGTGGGTTTCAATAGTGAAATTCAGGGGTATAATTTGTATCCCATGCTATATTTCCATAGAAAATTTGCTGGTAGCATAATAGCAGACAGAGACTCCAAAAACACAGCAAGAGAGGGAGGTAAATAGAAGGAAGTAAGAAGGACATTTAAGATTTTAAGAAAAGTATGGTTAAACATTAAAGTAGAAAAGGTGGATACACATAAAGGTGTAACTGTAAAGACACTCTTGGATAATGGTGCCACAGGGATATTTATAGATAGAAAAATGGTGGCAAGGCATAGGTTCAGACTGTAGAAGTTAGAAAGGCCAATACAAGTGAGAAATGTAGATGGGACAAATAATAGTACAGAGGCAATTACACATCAAGTAGAAGTGAATGTGTATTATAAAAACCATATAGAAAGAATGAGGATAGATATATGTGATTTAGGGAAGACAAATGTAATCTTAGGAATACTGTGGTTACAGGCTCATAATCCAGATATAAATTGGGAAACTGTGTCATATGATGGAAAATAATAATTTAATAATATAATTTCTTTTATATTTTATATTATTACTAAATTTTGCTCCTGAACTCCTGTTGTCTACTCCTATAGGATCATGATGTAGACTAGTTACTTGTACTCCTCCTATTCCAGACTTAGTATAAGTACTCCATTAGTTACATCCTAGTTCCTTAGTTCATAGATTAACATCTTTTACATGTTCTATCCTCACTCCTATCAATCTATATACCACTCCTCTCCTGAACTTCTGGCAACAATTCAGTCCTCCTGAAATATGCAACCACACATGCGACAGCAGATCGAGGCACAGTGCATGAGCTGAGGCCAAGGTTGTTCCATATTTTTGTTGTCAATTCCCTTCCACTCCAGAGTAACTCTGCTCCACTCTGGGTTACTCTATTTCTGCTTTGCACATTCATGACAAACTAGGAAAGTTAAAATAATGAGATACCCACCACTGTGTGGAAGGAATAAAGAGAAAGAAGACAAAAGGGCAAAGAAAGGAAAAAGAATAGTAACACTAGAGGAAGAGAAAATTGTCAGGTGGGCAGTAGACAATAAAGAAGACTGGGAAAGAGAAAAGGAAGTAGAAGCAGACCACAGAAAAATTGAGGAAATGGTTTCTAAGAAATTCCTAAAGTGGAGAAAAGTATTTGGAAAGGTGGAGTTGGAGAGAATACCTACAAGGAAGATTTGGGATCATGCTATAGATCTCAAAAAAGACATTTAAACCACAAAAAGGAAGAATTAATGCTCTATCCAAAAATAAGAGGAAAGTTTAGAACTTTGTGGAGGACTAATTAAGAAAGAGGTACATCAGACTATCAAAATCCCCTCAGACATTGCCAGTATTCTTCATAAACAAGAAAGATGGTAACAAGAGGATGATAATGGACTACCAAAGCCTAAATGACCAGACTGTGAAAAACAACTATCCACTTCTGCTAATAACAGATTTAATCAATAATATGGGAAGTAAGAAAGTATTCACAAAAATGGACTTACAGTAGAGGTTCAATAATGTAAGGATAAAGAAAGGAGATAAGTAAAAGAGAGTGTTTACAATGCATGTGGTGTAAGACTTTAGCCAAGGCGACTTAAATCCACTCCAAGTCTGAGTTGACAAGAAAAACTCGATAGAGTTCCCATTTGATTTTCTACACTATATATACAACTACCATCGTGGCTATGCATATTTTAGGCAATGATGAATGAAATCTTGAGAGACTTAATCAATGAAAGAAAAGTTGCTACATTTGTAGATGATATATTGGTAGGAACAGAAACTGAAGAGGGGCATGACAAAATTGTGGAAGAGATACTGAGAAGGTTAGAAGAGAATGACTTGTATGTTAAGCCAGAAAAATATGTGTGGAAAGTGAGGAAAATTGTATTCCTAGAGGTTGTCATAGAACCTAATGGAATAGAGATGGAAAAGGAAAAGGTGGATGGAATACTCAGTTGGCCAGAGCCAAAGAATGTAAAAGATATTAGAAAGTTTTTAGGCCTTGTGAGGTATTATAGAAAGTTCATTAAAGATTTTGTCTGAGTAGCTAGGCCCATAAATGTGCTAATGAGAAAAGATATGAAGTAGCAATGGAAGGAGGAACAACAACAAGTATTTGACAAGCTCAAACAGATCTTTACAATGAAACCAGTGTTAGTAGCCCCAATTTAGACAAAGAATTCAGGGTAGAGGTAGATGCCTCAAACTGCACAACTAGAGGAGTACTATCAATGAAGTGCTCTGATGAACTATGGAGACCTATAACCTTTATTTCAGAGTTGTTAAGTGATACAGAATGCAATTATGAAATACACAACAAAGAGATATTGGCTTTAGTTAGGTACTTGGAGACATGGAGGCACTTTATAGAAGGAACAACAACAAAATTCACAATCTGGACAGATCATAAAAATCTCAAATACTTCATGAAGGCACAAAAATTAAACAGAAGACAAGCTAGATGGGCCTTGCACCTATCTAGATTTGATTTTATACTAAAACATATTCTAGGGAGTAAAATGGAAAAGGCAGATAGTATAATGATCAATCTCATTGCACACAGGTGTTCACCATGATGCAACCACATGGACTACTTCTTTGTTTCACATTACTTCATATATCTAATAGCTCAGTCAGCACCTCACTGGTGAGGCATGTTCTTTACTTAGCAGACCTTATGTCTGCCATATGTATTCCTTATTACTACCTCATGGTACATAGGTATATATACAGTAGATACTCTTCTGTATTTGGTACACTTTACCAATTGTATTATTCCCTTCCTTCCTCAACTCTCATACCATCCTCAAGTCTTTACTTGAGTGTTGCAACCTGAGTTACTCCTCAAGGTCATAATAGATAGTTTGAGTAGAAGACTAGACTAGAAAATTAGTGTGGAGAGAGATAACAAGAACAAGATGTTGGTAAAGCCAGAGTAGCTAGAAGTCAGAAAAACAGAGAAAGTAAAAATCATAGTAAAAGGAGTGGATTTATTAGAGAAAGTAAAATGATCAAAAGTAAGAGATGATAAAGTAGTAATGTAAGTCCTTACAGACTTCACTGACTCAATTCTCCACTGATTGACAGCTCAACACTGTGATACTCAATTGTGAATAAAGGAATAAAGTACAAGAGGAGAGTAAACCTGCCTGTGATGCTCAATTGTGAATAAAGGAATAAAGTAAGGAAGGCATCACAGGAAAAATACTAGTAATATAGCTGGTCACATGATCTGAGGTTGGAGGTGTTGCTGACCTCTGTTAGTAACAGGTGATCTACCAGATTACAAGTAAAGGCAGTTGAAGAACTGAAGTGAGCAGGGGTTAAAATGTTAAGAGACAAAGAGTAGAGAGAGGTAGATGGTATCATGTATAAGGAAGGAAAAGTATATGTATCTAAAGACAATAAATTGAGGGTGGAAATTATTAGGTTACATCATGACATGCCAGTGGGAGGACATGGAGGATAATAGAAGATAGTAAAACTAGTCACTAGGAACTTTTGGTGGCCAAAAGTAACAAAGGAGGTGAAGCAATATGTGAAAGGATGCAATTCCTGCCAAAAAAACAAAAACCACATAGAACTGCCAGCTGACAAATTAATGCCAAACTCTATTCCAGAAAAACCTTGGGCATATATATCAGCAGATTTCATTACCAAGTTGCCTTTAGCACAAGAATATGACTCTATCCTAGTAGTTGTGGACCAATTAACCAAAATGGTACATTTTATACCTACCACAGAGAAAACATCAGTAGAAGGATTAGCATGGTTGTTCAGGGATAATATGTGAAAGTTGCATGGCCTACCTGAGAGCATTATATCAGACAGAGGACCACAGTTTGTAGTAGGATTGATGTGAGAACTAAACAGGATATTTGTCAAGGACTGTGCAGAGTGGGAGCGGAGTGGCCCAGAGTGGGGCAGAATTACTCCAGAGTAGAAGGGAGTTGACAACAAAAGTGGGGGAACAACCTTGGCCTCAGCTCATATGCTGTGCCTTGATCTGCTGTCACATATGTGGTTGCATATTACAGGAGAACTGAATTGTTGTCAGAAGTTCAGGAGAGGTGTGGTACATAGATTGATAGGAGTGAGGAGAGGTAAATGACTTTAATCTATGAACTAAGGAACTAGGATGTAACTACTGGAGTACCTATACTAAGTCCAGAATAGGAGGAGTACAAGTAACTAGTCTACATTATCATCCTATAAGAGTAGACAACAGGAGTTCAGGAGCAAAAAATTAGTAATAATATAAAATAAAAAGGAAATTATATTATTAAATGGGTATTTTCCATCATATGACAATATTAGGGGTTGAAAGTAAATTGTTGACAGTGTTCCATCCTCAAACAGATAGATAAACAGAGAGGGTCAACCAAGAACTAGAACAGTACCTAAGGATGTTTATTGATCATAGGCAAGAACATTAGCTGGATTGGTTAGGAACAGTAAAGTTCACCTACAATAACAAAGCATACTCGAGTACTAAAATGTTATCTTTTAAGACAAATTATGTAAGACTTTAGCCAAGACAACTTAAATCCACTTCAAGTCTGAGTTGACAAAGAGAACTTGATAGAGTTCTTATTTGATTTTGTATACTACTTATACATTTTACTATAATGGCTGTGCAACATCCTCCCATGGTCCTCATGTTATTTCTATCATGTGTCTATCTCATCATATGTTGTGACTGTGACTTTATGATGTAACCAAATATGTGACCAATGTTATGCTTTGTGACTATGTGACTATCATGTGATGCTTTCCCACACTCCACCTTAGTAATGATCTAACTAAATAAAAGAAAACAAAACAAAAAGGAAAATAGAAAATGACTTAGTCGTTTTGCCAAGTTATGACAAATTACAGGCAAGATTCTAGGATAGGGTTTGAAGTAAGGAAAAGAGAGAAATATGAAAGGGCAAAAAAATTCATAACAAATAAAAGAGATTCAGGAAGAGACCAAAGCAGCACTGGGAAAAGTGCAGAAAGAAATAAAGAAATATACAGATAGAAAAAGAGCAGAAGTTGACGAGTTGTCATATTCCAGAAATATGATAACTATGTAATTTATTTCTCCTAATAATTCTCCTAAAATTAATAATAGTAGGATAGCATAGTAGACTACTCTCCTCCTATTCCAGACTTCCTATAAGTACTGTGTAGTTACAGTGTAATTCCTCAGTCTAAAAATTAACGTTAACTAGTCCTAATACTCTTCCTGTCTACTCCGGATTCCTATTCTACTTCCTTAGGACCTCTTCTCTGACGACTTCCTTCTACTCTAAAATACATAACCAACATTATGACCAGAGACTGGGGCATAACACATAAGTTGAAGCCAAGGTCATTCATTAAGTTGTACTCTACTCCAATGTTCTTCACTTCCCACTGGAGTCTTCTTTGGAGTTTTACACCATTGCTAAGTGTTATCTATTCTCTGATGTAGTACATTACTCTGTTCCAGAGTTAATTCCTATCTATTACTCCATTCCTTTGTCCTCTGTCATTCTGTCCTTGACAGAATTTTCAGACTGGCACTAGTTCCTGTTGTGCTTTAGCTCTGATGTCTCACCAGTCTACAGCTCCCTCTTCTGGGAGTAATTCCATTCCTCTTGCTGACTGAACTATTAGTTGTTTCACTTCTGGCCTCCCAAGGAGGTTGAGATGCCTCTAATTGGGGACACCTTGTACTCTGGTGCACCCCTGTTTATCCCCACCTCCGGGAAAACCTTCAGAATTCCACAATGTGGATCCTACCACTATCTCTCATGTTGACAACAACCCAGACTAGGTCGATGCTCCTATTCCTGCTTTTACTTCTGTGTTCCAAACTCTATCCCCTGTCACTGACCATAATTTCTTTAATAATCAGTTAGCTGAGGCTCTTCAACAATTATCAGAAAACCTTAACAGAGAATCAGTACCAAAGCCTCACCAATTGAAGGCCCACATTTTAGACACCTTCGATGGTTCTGACCCTCATAAGCTTAACCACTTCCTATTTCAGTGCTGACTCTATTTCCATGCTAACCCTTTGCAATTTTCCACTGATGAAGAGAAAATCAATTTTGCAATGATCTACCTCTCTGGTGTAGGACAAGATTGGTTTGAAGTCGCACTATAACAGGAAGACCTCAGCTACATACAACCCTGGCTTTTCACTTGGTATATTTTTGTGGACGAACTCCAGGTCCATTTCAGACTCTTGGACCCAGTAGGAGATACTACCAATCTCATTGACAATCTCCGAATGAAGCCAGGAAATAAGATTGCCACTTATAATGTGGAATTCATGTGGTATGCAGCACAGTTGAACTGGGGTAATACAGTTCTATGCCATCATTTCTATCAGGGATTGCCAAATCACCTCCAGGATCTGATAGCAAACAGGGAACAGGGAAAACCCACCTCCTTCCATTCTATGTACTAATTGGCAATCACTTTCAACAATTGCTACTGGGAACAAAACCGCAAATGAGATTGTCTCTAGAACATGGAGAAAGAGACAGCAGACAGCTACCACCGAAAACAGGGGAAAATGGCTTAGTACTCTGCCTCCTCACAAAGCTCTGCTCTGTCTCATCCTCAGTCATCCACAATTCTGCCACAGACTGTGCCCTCTCAGAATTCCCTGAAACCCCCCAGATCATCATCTTCCATTGCTAAATCACCATCACTATCCACTCCATGTGTTGACCTCTCCAACAAACCAGGCAGAGATGGTAAATTAAATGGTAATGAGTGCAAGCGCTGTATCAACAATAACCTCTGCCTATATTGTAGATCAAAGGACCACAAGGTAGATGGGTGCCCTAAGGTACAACCAATAAGGGCATGACTAACTACCCTGGAGAAACAAGAGACTCCGCTCTCTGAGAATCTCTTAGAAAACTAAAGCACAGCTCCCAAAACTCAGCACAAACTGGGGGTTGCATTGAACTCATTTGTGCAACTACGAGTCCAATACGTCTCAACATATCTGCTCTTTCTGATCCTAATTTTTTCTGTATACCCCTTGTTTCTCCTTTGGTGTATGCTTTGGACCATTTCTAGTCTATACCCATCCAAATGCTGGTAGACTCCAGATTTACATACTGTTTCTTGGACTCTGCTTTTGCTTGTGGACATTCTCTGCCTACTACTCCTACTCCTTCTGTGGAACTGCACCTGTTTGATGGGACCTCAAATAATATTATTTCTAAGGTAGTATTGTTGCCTGTAAAATTCCCCTCCAGTGAATGCATAACTCTTGACTTTTATGTCACTCCGCTTGATTCTTGTTGTTCTCTGGTATTAGGTTACTCTTGGCTCACCCACTATAATCCATTGATTGACTGGGTTTCTAGGTCAATATCTTTTTGACCACCATCTTTACTTCAAAGTCCAGCTTCCATTTCTTCTGTTGAAACCTTGGTAAATCCTCTATTCTTTCCAGCAGAAACCCCTCTGCAGTTCACCCTATCTGAGACATTTCCATCTAACTCCAAGCAACCTCATATTGCAATTATCAATGCACCAGCCCTACTCTGGGCCTCGTGCCTATCAGGCTCGACAACATTTTCCCTTCAATTCTGTTCTATAATGCAGGCCAAATCCACCACCATCTCTGAAAAAATCAATCTCTTTTCTATTCCAGAAGAATACCATGAGTACACTGATGTCTTTAGCAAGTCCAAAGCAGAAATACTTGCCTCCCACTGTCCTTATGACCTTCAGATTAAACTAGACAAAGACTTCCATCCTCCGGTAGGAACCATCTACTCCTTGTCCAAATTCAAACAGGAAGCACTAAAGGAATTCATTGACGAAAACCTGACTAATAGATTCATCTGTTTTATGTCGTCTCCTCACGGAACACCAGTTCTGTTCATAAAGAAAAAAGATGGATCCCTCCGGCTCTGTGTAGATTTCCATGGACTTAACAAAATCACAAAAAAGGATTGATACCCACTTCCTCTCATCTCCGACCTCTTAGATTCCCCCTGAAAGGCTTGTATTTACACCAAAATCAACCTCTGATATGTGTACCATTTGGTACGCATCACTGAAGGAGATGAATGGAAAACTGTCTTCCGGACTTGCTATAGAGCCTTCAAATAGTCAGTAATACTGTTCAGACTAACTAATGCTCCAGCTGCCTTCCAATGCTTCATGAACAATGTGTTCTCCAACCTCCTGGATATGTGCATAGTAGTTTACTTGGACGATATCCTGATCTACTCCAATGATATCATGCAACACTGGAGCTACGTTAAAGGAGTATTGAAATGACTCCAAAAAGCAGGATTGTATGCAAAGGCAGAAAAATACAAATTCCATTCAGATTCCATGGAATATCTAGGCTATGTTCTATCACCATCTGGTTTGACTATGTCCAACGCTAAAGTGAAAACCATTCAGGAGTGGCCAGAACCAAAGAAAGTAAAGAATATTCAGTTCTTCTTAGGATTTGCCAACTTCTACAGATGTTTCATTTTCAATTATTCAGACATAGTCATTCCACTCACTTGTCTTACTAGAAAAGACACTCCTTGGAATTTTGACGACAAATGTAGAATAGCATTTAATACCCTGAAGTAAGCCTTCACCTCTGCTCCTATCCTTACACATTGGGTTCTGGATATACAGCTTGTTATAGAAACCAATGCCTCAGACTATGCTCTTGCTGCTATTCTTTCGATTATGACTAAAGATAATGAGATCCACCCTGTAGCCTTCCATTCCCAGACTTTCTCTACTCTAGAGCTCAACTATGACGTCTATGATAAAGAATTACTTGCAATATTTGAAGCCTTCAAAATTTGGCAACACTATTTGGAAGGTTCCGCTTCACCAATTGACATTGTGACGGATCACAAGAACTTGGAATATTTCTTGACAACCAAGATTCTGACATGCCAACAAGCAAGATGGTCGGAATACCTCTCCCAATTCAACCTTGTAATTCGTTTCTGTCCTGGATGTCTTGGCACCAAACCAGATGTACTCACTATACGATAGGATGTCTACCCAAAAGGGGGAGATAATAGCTATGCTTCAGTGAACTTTCATAATTTCTGTCTAGTCTTTACTCATGAACAAATTGTAGCATCTCTCTGAGCAACCATCCTCATCACTCTGACACTTTGCACAGCCACAATATTGGATCAAAACCAACTCCACTCCGATATTCTGGCAGCACTTCCCTTTAACTCTTCCATCTCCAACTATCTACTTCATCCAGAAGAACATTGGTCGAAAGATGACACAGGGTATCTCAGACTCGACAACAGAATGTATGTTCTGGATAACACCAACTTACATCTCCAAATTCTCCAGTATCATCACAACCATGTTCTAACAGGACATCTGGGCTAAAATAAAACACTGGAACTCGTACAGAGACACTATACCTGGCCAAACATCCACAACAACATACAAAAGTTCTGTAAGTCTTGTGTTACCTATGTGAGATCCAAACCACAGTGTCACAGACTATATGGATCCCTCCAACAACTTTCTATCCCAGAACACCTATGGAATTCAATTTCTATGGACTTCATTAAGAAACTCCCCTTCTCCTCCAGTTTCAACACCATCCTAGTTATAGTGGATCGCCTGTCAAAACAAGCCATATTCATTCCCACTCATGACACCATCACTTCAGCAGAACTAGCACGCCTTTTTGTTATCCATGTCTTTTCAAAACACAGAGTTCTGTCTCATGTTACATCTGACCATGGCTTTGAGTTTGTCTCCTACTTCTTTCACTTCCTAGGTACTGCCCTAGATATAAGACTTCACTTTACCAGTGGATATCATTTGGAGGCAAATGGTCAAGCAGAATGGACCAACCAGATGTTAGAACAGTATCTCTGTGTATATTGCAACTACCAATAGGACAACTGGTTGGAACTGTTACCCCTGGCTGAGTTTGCTTACAACAATGCTCCTAGTGCTACCACTGGTGTCTCTCTATTCTTTGCCAACAAAGAGTACCATCTTAACCTCATTGTATACCCAGAGCGAGATATAGCTTCCTTTCATGCCCATGACTTCATAGTTGACCTTGACGAACTACAAGGCACACTCAAAGAGGAAATCACCAAAGCCCAAAGGCAATATCAACCCTCCGCTGACTCTTGTCGACAACAACTACCAGACTTCCAAGTCAAACAATCAGTATTTGTCAGATCACAGTACTTCCAGACAACTCACCCATCAAAGAAACTGTAAGGGCAACTGGGCACAAAACTCCAGGAGAATCCTCAGTTGTATTACAAATTGTAGTTAGGGTACAACTCACCTCCAGGAGAATCCTCAGAGATTAGGATGAGGCTTCTAGAGGGGTCTTTTACATTATATACATCTCTTAGTGTCAGGGTTAGCAAGATTGGAGCTAAACTAGTGTGTTTAAGTATTACTAGTTAAACAGGCTAAGGTAGCTCCGAAGTGTTGTCATGCCGTTCAGGGGTAGAAATGGAGGTGTTCCCTTACAGAAACTCTCTAAAAAGTACCTCAGACCATATGAGATAATTGCTCAACCCAGTCTGCAATCCTTCACACTTCACCTTCTGGACACTATAAGAATCATTCACCCTATATTCCATGTCTCTATGCTCGAACCAACCACACCCAATGCCTTTCCGCAGCGTTCTGAACCTCCACCAGCACCAGTAATTATCAATGGAGAACCAGAATACAAAATCTCCAAGATAGTCAACTCCAAAATTGACTGCCGGAGAGCATGCAAACTGCTCTACAAGGTTATATGGCTGGAATACAAAGATACCGACAACGACTCTGAATGGTTACCAGTGACAGAACTGGAACATGTGAAAGAATTACTAAGCAACTTCCATCTCCAATATCCTACCAAAAAATTCATTCCACTTCCTATTCTCCGTTTCTCTGCATTCACTCTGTTTTAAAAAAGATTTAAGTACTTATACACATTTTGGAGTGCAGTTTCCATTTCCTTTGTACTAAATTGCTTACTTGTATTCCACTCCACAGTTTCCGTTGCAATCTAATACTTGTATTCAGAAGCAGTCTCTGTTGCAAAGAAATTCACGCACTTGTATTCCTCTACAGTTTTCCCTTGCAGTAGTTAAATAATTGTATTCAAATTGTCATCACTCACATCCATTTTCTACCCATAGACAAAAAATAATATTCAAGAAAAAAGAAATTACAAAACTCTAGTGCCAACAGAATATGCAACCAGAGAGAAACTACTACTTTCTTTTTCCACACTCTCTATTCTGTTTTCCTCTTCTTGTTCTCCAACGTCTTTTTCCTCCTCTGCTCCATCTGAACTCTGCTCCCTCTGCTTTCCCTTGCTCTCCTGTACCTCCCTCTGCTTTCCCTTGCTCTCCTGTACCTCCATCTCCTCTCCCTTAGACTCCAGTCACAAAAATTTTTCCTTATTGGAGTCCTGACCCTCTATTCCAGCCAGCTTCTCCAATGCTACCACGATCCTCCAGACATCCTTTCTTAACTCTCGCAACTCACTCAAGCCCTCCAACTTCCTTGAAACCTTTGCTTTCCACTCCACTGTTACACTGCTAGAGAATTTTCTGTGGAAATGTAGCATGGGATATACATTATACCTCTGGATTTCACTATTAGAATCCACTCTAGAGATCTTCTACAAGCCCCAGACATAATCTAGACCCAAGATTGGGTACTTCTCTTAGGTAGTGACCAAGCTGCCACATGCTAGAATAGCATATACCTCAGGAGGCAAGACTGATGAGCTAGCATCAGATTTCTCAGATACAGACTATCAATGTTAAAACTCTAGAAATCAGAGGCTCAGAGATATCTTTGGAATGCGAGATAATTTCGATCTAGAGTGGACTTAGACTAATATGACATCAAGATGGCAGATCAAAAGTCTATCAGTGACTAGTGATCCCATCACTACTAGACTCAGTCAAGAAACGGATGCACCGCCAGATGACAATTGTATTGCTGATGCTTGGACACACTGTCATGTGTTTCTAGACTGTATTTGGAGTAGAAGGAAGCTGGTTCAGAGTTCGGGGAACAATGGGCAGGAGTGAAGTATGGAGGTAGAGCAGGATCACATGGTCATGTCTGGGAGGTATGGAGGACAGGAAGGTGACGGCTGTCATGGCTGCATGGTGGTGTCATAGAGGAGAGACGTGAGGGAGAGTAGTAGAATAGAGAGTTTTCTTTTCTATTTCTTTTTAATTGAGTCTCTAACATTTGTAATATTCTAATATATTTCTCAGAGTGGAGATTGATGGGGAAGCCTTCTTGGCCCTTGCCTTCATCTCAGAAGCACTTGAGGTTGTAAATGTGATTCTCTTGAGTATGTAAGGGGTAATCTTGGTGAGAGGTTGAGTTGGTGAATATTTTCTACTATATACCCTACTCTTTCATGAGACAAAATGCAGCGGTTGCTTGGACAACCTTCTATGGAGTAGCAGGCCTGAAAAGCCTGGCTAATCATTGACTCAGATCATATTACACCCATAAGGTTTGGTGTAGGGGTACAGATAAAGGCTTGATTGAGTGTGGTAAGGCCTATGGGTGGTTTACTGACTATTCTACTAGTGAGCTTGTTATGGTGTGTAAAGGTAGACATCTTAGAGACACTATATGAATAGGATCTAGATTGAGCTCCCATTATTCCTTCTATACTTAGATTCCAAATAAGCTGCGTATTCACTTTTTAATTTCTTTCTGATACCCCTACTTCCTACTTCTTCCCACGAACTCTTTAGCACATAATTGAGGACTGTCACCACCTTTTCTACTTGCTTATCACAGTAAACATCTCTTTTGCCTCTTTCATTACGTCCATTTGTTGTTTAGTCTTCCTCACTTTTGATCTCCAGACTGCCTTTGCCCTCGCCTTTGCGTGTGTCTTGTCAGCATCAAAAGGCTTACAGGAAGCCTTAGCCTTGGCACAAGGAGTGCATGAAGTTGCATGGCTATAAAATTTAGCAAATAGACAAAAGAAAATTAAATGGAAACTCATGGCAAATTTTGAGAAATGCACAGGATTCTGAAGTTCGTGCACCTCTCACATGGACTTCCTCTACCAACAACTAATGTTCCCATTTCTCTTGCCAACTCCTCACATTGTTGACGGGTCTCTGGAGTTTCCTTGGGCAAATAACAGACACGTTGCCTCTTGGTCAGAGGCGGGAGATTGATGAGGTTCATCTCCTCGTTGGAAGGAGGTGATGGAGGTGACAAGAAGGTCTTTGCCCAATTTTTGCACCATTGTTGTTCTACAGTGGTGACACAATCTATCTCTAGATAGTGTACCAGGTCTCTCTGGCATTCCTCCACTATTCTCCATGCCTCGTCTTCCTCTGCCTTCTTCTACAACTCTTTCTCCTTCACTTTCCTGCATGCTTCTTCTTCTAATCTTTTCCACTCCACTAACTTTGCCTCTCTTTGGGCTTGACAGTCAAAGCATTCTTTTTCTTCCTGCTTTCAGAGCAGAGCCTTCATCTCAGCACGTTTTCTGGCTAAATCAGTCTCATAGCACTTATCGTTGGAGTCAGAGAGGTTAGCAATTGAGGTAGAGTTGAAGAACATGGTGGTAGAGTTTCAGATTGAAAGTCTGCAGAGAAGAATTTTTAAAACCAGAGTCAGGTGATATTTAAATTGCTTATGCATAGAAGCTTCAAGGGCTCAGCCTTAAAGGAGGGGTACTGTCATATTCTGGAAATATGATAACTATGTAATTTATTTCTCCTAATAATTCTCCTAAAATTAATAATAGTAGGATAGCATAGTAGACTACTCTTCTCCTATTCCAGACTTCCTATAAGTACTGTGTAATTACAGTGTAATTTAACATCAACTGGTCCTAATACTCTTCCTGTCTACTCCAGATTCCTATTCTACTTTCTTAGGACCTCTTCTTTGACGACTTCCCTCTACTCCAAAATACATAACCAACATCATGACTGGAGACTGGGGCGCAACATATAAGTTGAAGCCAAGGTTGTTCATTAAGTCATACTCTGCTCCAATGTCCTTCACTTCCTACTGGAGTCTTCTTTGGAGTTTTACACCATTGCTAAGTGTTATCTATTCTCTGACGTAGTACATTACTCTGTTCCAGAGTTAATTCCTATCTATTACTCTGTCCCTCTGTCCTCCGTCATTCTGTCCTTGACACGAGTATAAAGTAGAAGACTTAATAATGCTGAGCACTAAAGATCTAAAATATCAGATAGTTGGAAGGCAAACAGAGAAGTTAACAGAAAGATTTATTGGCCCTTATAAAATTAAGAGGATTGTATTATCAAACACAGAGCTACCTAGTACAATAAAAATACACCTAGTAGTTAATGTTAGTAAAATACGAAAATATGTAGAGCAAGTAGAAGGGCAGAAAAGAGAGCAACTAGCTCTAGTTATAATTGAAGGAGAAGAAGAGTGGGAGGTAGAGAGGATACTAAATAAACAGAGAATACAAAAGAAGAATAAGTACTTGGTATAATAGAAAGGATTCACAGCAGAATCTGATACCTGGGAAAAGATAAAAAATTTGGAAAATGCTAAGGAGGCAATTGAGGAACTTGAGAAAGAATATTGGCAGGATATAGAAGATATGAGACAACAAGAAAAAGAAGAAGGAATATTTAGAAGAGAAGAATTACCAGGGAGGTTTATGGTAAAGAAACTATTTGGGTGAACAGATAGGCAATATAACAAGGAATATTGGGGAAGATTAGAACAAAACTGGAAGCAATAGAAAGGGGGACAAACAAAAGAAAGAAGAATATTAGAGACAGTTCAGGAAAAAGAAGAAATCAAGCAAAAAGGGTTGGAAGTCAGGGAGTAGACAAAAGAAGATGATGATGAAATAGGCAACATAGTTGACCCATATCACAAATTGTAAAAATCCTCAGGATGAGGAAACTTAAGAGGGGGGTGGTGTTATGACTTGGAAAAACAGCTAAGTCATTATTTATATTTCTTTTCTTTTTTTTTTCTTTTGGACTTACTACACAAAGAAGTGCAGAAA
>Ga0153996_1000380_pt1 | contig 20220 bp, 27 predicted proteins | sample TSNC080MetaG_FD_104728 | JGI IMG/M metagenome (GOLD analysis project Ga0153996, IMG submission 104728) | Attine ant fungus gardens microbial communities from North Carolina, USA - TSNC080 MetaG | ecosystem: Host-associated > Fungi > Mycelium > Unclassified | place: USA: North Carolina, Lumber...
GATTTGTACTGTCTTCCGTATGATGCAGAGTGTCCTGTTGTTTGTATGGACGAGAAGCCATATCAGCTTTTAGATGAAGTCACAGAACCTATTCCGATGGAACCGGGCAAGCCTTGCAAGGTACAACGATAACGCCTGGCAGCGCCAGCTTAATTGGAACGCGGTGCGGGCTGCGAAGGCGGCCCTGAAAGTATTTGAGGGAAAGGAAAATGATACCGCATGAGCATTTCCGGATTAATAAGGGCGGGAGACCTCAAAAAAGGCGATCAACTGGCTGAGGAGGACGGCTTCCTTTGGGATGTCGCCGAGATTGTCGAGGCGACGGAAACGGGGGTCACGGTCCGGCTGTGTTCGGACTTCTCCAATTTCAAGGAACACTGGACGCAAAAGTCGGGCGGCAAACCCGGCGGGGTGATAAAGACCTTTTCGCCGGACGACTTGCTGCGGGGTATCCCCGCCGGCGGGAGTGACGGGGAGGTAACTGCATGAAAAGAGGAACAAAGGTTGCCTGGGACAACGATTACCGCGACAGGCCGGTGCTTCGTATCACAAAGGAGCGCGGCAAGCTAACCCTGGGTGAAATCGAGGACATCCTGCGGTATGACAGAGGCCCCGGCGGGCGGGATTTGAACGGGCATTACGCGATTATCCTGAACTGCTCCGAAACTACCTGCGGAGGCAATGGCCTGTTTGAGCTTGGCGCAACCGATCCGCCAGGAGACAGTGTGGACCTGTATCCGGTCAACGACAGCGACGATTGCCCTGTATGCGGCTCGGTGCTCCCGCCGTTTGAATATTGCCCGAACTGCGGGGAAAGGTGGAAGAATTAGCAAGGTGGCGGTGAACATAAAAAAAGCGGCTGCGCCCATAGGAAAGGAGTTAATCATTTGGAACCTATTTATGTCCTCGAAAGAAAGGATGCCGCGGGCAGCAGTACCTATTACCATTGCCAGCTTCGCCCCGATTCATGTATCCAAGCAGCGCGAAATAGTAGTTGACCGAGCTGATCGGCGACATCTCCCCGGAAATGGTGAAGCCCTCCGGTGCCATAATGCAGCCGTAGTGATCGCCGTTCAGGGTGAACTCCTGGAAGCAGGCATCGCGGCCCTTGTAGGAGCAAAGGTGGCGAAAGCCCATCTCGGGATAGGGCTCCAACCGTTTTTTACGCAAATAAGCACACCAATCGCGGTATAGCCCGTAATCCATATGAGCAAGGTAAAAAGGGAATGTATGGGGGTTTTGATACAGCGCTTTGCCAAACTTTATCAGATCGTTCTCCGTTGGCACGATCATTAAGGTGTACATTTCAATCCTTACGTCGCGGGATTCCAAACCTATTTTCTCGGCGAACTCCGCAAACGCCTCTTTGAGCTGCGCCTGGTTCCTTTGGTACTCCCGCCGGTTTTTTGCGAACTCCGATTCGCCGGGGATGATGAAATACTGTTGCGTTAACTTTTTCATAGTCATTCTCCTCCTTTATGCTGCCGGCTCCAATATCCACCGCTGTTTGTCACCGGATGGATACCGCGCCGGCTTTTTTCTTCTGCGCGATTTGTTGTCCCACGCATATTCCGCATTGCCGCTTTTTACAATACCGGCCCGCTGAAAGCCCGCCGCCGAGAGGCTGCTCCCGCTTTCGTCGGGTAACGTATAGGTCAGGAAGCGGGAATATCCGAGCTCCTTGCCGATACGGACCGCCTTTCCCATCAGCGCGCTGCAGACGTTGTGATACCGCTCGTCGCAGCAGGTGCGGCGGATCTCCAGGGTATGTCCGTCGTCCTGGTGCCTTGCCGTTGGCGTTCCGGCAATCAGGACGCCCACGATGCGCTCCTCCACCGAGCAAAGCGCAATGCTGTACTTATGGAATTTGATACCCGAATTGTGCCTGTGGTTCCATTCAACTATCTCACTCGCCTGTTTCAGGCTCAACGGAACCGGCGTGTACCTGGACAGCAGGCTGCATTCCCGGCCGTCGATGTATGCCAGGCGACCGCTTCGGGAATATTCCGCGGACGCCAGCACAAAATCCATGTACCGGCGCAGGACCGGCACTCCGGAACGGGGGCCGCGGCGGCGGTACAGCTTGAGGCCATCGGGAACATTGGCGCTTTTGGCGCCGGACAGCTCATAGACGGGAATGGGGATCTCCGGCATTGCCAGCACAACAGGGTTTTTAAGGCCGGGTGGCTGCCGGTAATGATGGACGCGGAGGTTCATCGGCAAATCGCCCTCGAACCGGTCCATGAGCATCTGAAACTCCCGGTCATTGTAGGAAGTCGTGTCGCGGTGGCTCACGCCGTTTATGCCGGTTATGAACAGGTGCATCAGCGCAGGGTCATACTGCATTGGTAATCAGCTCCTTTAATAATTTTTTGGGGCAAATAAAAACGGAGCAAAATGACAGCCAGGCCACTTTATCTCCGCAGGGATACTTATTCAGTTTCGTTAAAACGCAAAAAAAGACGCAATACGCCCTAAACAGGGAGTACCGCGCCTAAACGGGTTTTAATACAGCGGCGCCGAAGCCGCCAACAACGGAAAGTCCAACGAAGGACTCGTAACAATTACATTGCTTATATTATACACTATATATTGATGTCTGTCAAGAGATTAATACCATATATATGGAAATGGTAGGGCGTGCTTTCTCACAACTCCGCCGGGCGAAGATTATTAAAGGTGATGGAAAGGCTGCCGTCCGGGTTGGTGGTCACCTGCATTTGCTCCGGGTCTTGTAACAGCTCCGCGGGGAATTTGATCTCTACTCCGTTTTCCGCCTTATACCTCTGATGCTTAAACTCTCTCTGTACAAAAGGCTTGTCCAGCATGATCTGGTGGGGCAGGCCGTACTCCTTTGCCAGCGCGATAAATTCGTCTTTGGCGTCGTTGTTGTCCCCGAATGAGTGCCCGGCCACATTTTCCAGCACCAGGCCGTCCCCATCTCCGGCAGCCTCGGCTTCCGCGATCAGCGCCGTTTTGACGGTTGCAGCCGTTTCCACATTGCCGTCAAAGTATTTAGCGTTAATTTCGTCGGCAATCTCCTTGATCGCCTCCGCCGCTTCCTTTTGGGATAGCTGCGTTTCACATTCCAAAAACAGCTTGGAGAAGTAGTTGACATCCTCGCCGCCGACGGCATGGGGCTTTTCCAGAATACGGAGTACCATCGGATCGTATGGGATCAGGCAAGCCTCTTCCACCTTGCTGGCGCTGAGTGGAAGTACCGCCGTGTTCTTCACAATCTGGTTTTCCGTTTCGCCGTTATCACCGGCTGTCAGCTTATGGGTGAAGCATTCGCCGTAATTCAGCTTAACAATCGCAAGATAAGATTGTTTTCCGCTGTCGAAAAAGGCTACCAGAACATCCGCCGGCACGATGTCCTCGTTTCCCGCTATAATCCCGGCCAGCCGCTCACATAGCTGCCTGCTCAAATCCTTAAAGTGGAGTTCATCCCGCTGAAAGGATTTCACCAGCGAATATACCGGAGAATCCGCGGTAAAAGTGGCCTCCTTCGCGGCCGGGTTTCGTAGCAGCCGGCGAACGTGCCTGCCGACAAATTCGATACAGGTTTCGCTGTCTACGTCCAGCTCCACATCGGAATAGCGAGTCTGGTGCTCCTGATTGCCGACGGTATGTAGTATCGCGTTGGATATAAGAAGTGCCATTTGATCTCTCCTGTTTTTCATAATAAGTCACCGGATTATTTTAACATTTTGCCGGCGGGAGTTCAAGGCTGTAATGTGGGCGCAAAAGATAAAGCCGCCGCAACCGATTACACGGCGACGGCAGCTTATATTGGGATTAAATATCAGCGTTCATTTACGATACGACTTAATATGGAGACAAGAGGCTCATAATTCTTATCAAAAGCCTGTATATCGGCTTCTAATAAATCGTCGGATTGAATGGCATGGAAATCAATCATATATCCGGCAGATTTAGCGAGAACGGTAAAAAACGCTCGCCCGCTTCTGCCATTTCCCTCTCTGAAAGGGTGCAAGGCATTTATTTCTCCCATGTAATAAGCAAGCCGGTTTATAAAAGCCTCTTTATTCAGTCCGCGCAATAGCTTTTCATCTTTTAGCTTGCCGAAAACATTGTCCGCGTATTGTTCGATAAACTGGCCCCTGCAAAAAATCGTGTCACCCTTAATCAAAAATTCACCACGGCGTATTTCGCCTGCCCAATCATATATGTCGCAGAACAGATAGCGATGGATAGAGCGCAAATGTCTAAAGTCATATCGTCCGCGCAAAGGCTTCTTTTCCAGTTCGACACTTTTCACAAAGGTGATGTTGCGCTCGACCATGGCAAGTGCTTCGCCGTCGCGTATATCAAATTTGTTGATTAATACTTTACTACCGGGATAGCAATACTCGTCCTCACCTTGCCTGGAATAATAGTATTCACCTTTCATAGCTGCTGCGGCCTTTTGCGCCTAACTCTTTAGCATCGCGCACATATCGGGCAACAACGTCTTCCGTGCGGTCATTACCGCTTAAAATGCGTTTCCCTTGCTCCATGAGGTCATCGTCGATGGTGAAACCCTCTATTTCCATGCTTCTTTTAACATTATGCAAAATCCGAGTCATTTCCTGTTCGCTCATTTGCTTGCCCCCTTCCTGCAACAATTAAATGGTAATTCAAAAAAACATTATAAAAGCTTTCGCTATTTATAAGTAGACATCATAACGCCTTGAGTTGAGTTCTACTTTTTTATTATACTCTAAATCAAGCGGTATTACAATAACGGGATAATCCAACAGCTATATATTACACGCCGAAACCGGAGCGGCCAAACGTCTCCATACCTATTTCGGCAGGATGTCGATATAATACCGCCGGACGCCGTTTTCTACATGGCCCAGGTCAGGGTTTATCCGCCAGTTTCGGCAGCGGTGCAGACGCCGGATTTTGTGGAACTGCCCTAACGGGCAGTCCACACGAATCCGATGGCCGGGAACCAGGCGCACGCGGCCGCGGCCGGTGCGGGGATTGTGCTCATGGTACATGGTATATTTTACTGTTTCTTTCAATGCTTTCAGTCCTTTCTAATCGGCGCCGGGAGTTTTCCCGGCGCCAACCCGCAAATACTACATCCAGCTCCACTTAATCCCGGCATGGATCAGATACAGGCCAATGGCTTCCATCTTTTCGTTTGGCCGGTGATACTTGGGGATAAAGTCGTTTTCGCCGTTTTTATACAGCACCCACCAGGGCAGCGTCACATGGCCGCCCTCCACCAGAATAATCCGGGGACGCTCGGGCCAGATAAACGGACGCGAGCAGAGCTTATACGGCTCATAGGTCAGCATGTAGCCTTCCCGCCGCCGGTCATTGCCGCAGGGAATGAGGTCCCGCCACTTGTCCATCGCCTCGCTGTTGTAGTCGAACACATCCAGCGAGACAGTTCTATCCGTCATGTGTATAACGGCCGTATCGGTGCTGTCAATAAAAAACAGCGTGACATTGGTGTGCTTTACGCCGTCGCCAACCGGGCGCGGGAAATAGTGGTTGTATACCTGCCGGGGCGTCATTTCCGGCTCGCAGTCGCCATAATGCTCAACACCGCCGCCGCCAGGCGCGGCAATCTCGTACCAGGTGCCGCCTATGTAGACATGCCGGTTGTTGATGATCCTCACCTTTTCGGTAGGACGGATCTCATCCGGACCGCCGCACAACCAGCTCCGCCGGTCGGATTTATCGTCAATCCATGCCTCGCGGATACGGTCGGCGTTGACATAAAACTCCCGCTCCCAGCAGCGTAGGGCGTCGCCGGCAACGGTTTCGATCTCCCTGCGGGAGCCGTCCTGAAACACAACGGTCAGAAGCTCCCCGACAGCCGGGGAATACTTTACGGAAAAATCATCACACCGCACGGAAAAGTCATCGCACCGCATTTCGGCTATCACTTCCTTAATAACCCCTTGCGCATAGTCGTCCTTAATGGCAATACTGTCGATATAGACCACGCCGACATCGCCTTTCCTGGTTTTGATTACCTTTGCGATAACATTGCCCGGCTCATTGTCGTTGGCAGTCAGATATGCGTCAACGCATACGCAATTCACAATATCATCTTCCAGCTTAAAGCCCGCTTTTTCATCATAATCGGCTTTGATATGTGCCCATCCTGACATAAACATTTTCCTCCACTCTATAAAGCTTCTCCCCGTCAATTCTCGCCGCACGCAGGGCATACGGAGCCGTATTGCGGCAAATCGCTTTTATCTTGACTGAAAAAGTTCAGTCCTTTTTCCTTCGCGTATTTGCTCAAAACTCTGAACATCTCAGATTCAATGTCGGGAACATCAAGATTAACTTCATCAAAGATGGTATTATGGCTTTCCCAATCTCCATCAATGCGAACGCAACAGAAATATTCAAGTGATACTGGTTCGATTCTGACGTCATTCAGATATTCACCGAAGTTTATTACCATTTCAATATCCAGGTTCCCAGCTTCAAGCACGATTGGCACATCATCGTTTCCGTCCATATCACCTTCTTCAAGAATTTTTTTGATTTCATCTACACTCATTTTCTGATGGAAACCATAATCTGTACCTAAAACCCGCTTCATTTCATCTAATAAAACCATAATCAGTCATCTCCTCGTTAAAAATTCTCGTCACAAGCAGGGCACACGGAGTCGTACTGCGGCAAATCGCTTTTATACAGATGGCTGTCGCAGCCGCCATGCCCGCAGCTCTCCTCCGTTCTCAGTTCGCTTATTACCTTGTTAAGCGGTTCGAGAATATCGGCCATATCGTCCAGGATTTCGTTGTCCTGGTTCAGAAACTGCGACAGCGTGGCAATATAGTCCACCGCTTTGATCAGATCGGTTACGCTCAGGCCCGACATGGCATCCATATGCGCCACATAGTTCTCTGTGGGGCCGGTATAACTGCTGTTCAGCCTGATCCAGTAACCGTCGCTTTCACCTGACTCAACATCGACCTGTTCGTTGTTCAAAATAATGTACTCTCTTTCCAGTATCTCTAAGTCAACTGGAGGGTCAACCGTTTCGATGTCCGTTATCTCGCCGGTCCGGATATTGAGAGCGCCGCACGTTACAATCTCCGTGCCTCCATCCCAAACGGTCACATAAGGCACCCTGACTTTTAATTCTTTCAGCACTATCCTTACTCCTATTCTTTTAGCCTTAAAGCGTTTTTTCTTCTGCGGCCCCCGAAGGAGGGCCGCCCGCGAGCCATTGCCGGGGATGCTTTTTCATCGGATAGGTGTCAATATACGCCTCCCGGATATGGTGAGCCTTGTGGGCGTAATCGACATTCCAGTAGTTCATGGCAGTGTTCCGCTTTGTTTTGACGACAATTTGAGAATTATCATCAAACTTTACTGTAAGCTTGTCGATGGGAAAAACCTCCTCAATCGGTTTCACGCGGCGCCCAGCACTCGTTCACCGGGTTATCCAGATCCGGCGTATCATGCATGACGATGATGGCGCTGCTTTTCCCGGGCAGGCCACACACGGCCTGTTTGTCCCCCCTTCACAAATTGAGGCAACGGTAAGGAGTTATGCGTTATGGCAAATAAAATCAAAAGGAGCATACCGGAGTTCAGCACCCCCTCCTGTTATGGCTGCGAGTTCTTTGTGAACAACATAAGAAAAATCAGCTTTGTGCCGAAAGCCTGCGGACGGACCCTGTATCCCGGAGAGCAGTATTGCATCTTCGGCCCCAGGGCAATTCAGTTCCATAAATCGTGGACCTCCTCCGTCTACCCCGGCTGTCCGCGCAAATACGGCTACCTGAAAATCAACATCTATGTCAAGGACGTCACCGCCAAATACAGAGATTATGCTTATTGGCGCGGCGGCAGCGAACGGCTCCTGCCCCCGGACGCCCGCGAATACATCTTCCGCAGGTCTGCCACTACCGCGTTGAAGCCTAAAAAAGTATATATCGAGCTGTATACGGGCGATGTTTACGATCTGCTGGGCCATTCCCCCGAAAAGCTGGACATCATCGAGCTTGACAACGGGATCACCTCCGACTTTCTCCTGCTGCAGCCCGACGGCGAATGGAAAAAGATATACCCGGAGAAGGAGAAATTTCAGAACGGGCAAGCCGGAGATTTCCGGATTCTGGCTCATGAAGAATATGCTCCGGCGCGGTACCGGGAGGATTCGGATGTGGCGCGAAAGCATTGCCTCGGTTATGTTCGCGGCCATTTCGGACCCGGCAAATTCGTTCCGGGCTGGGTGGACTTATGCGGCCGGGAAAAGGACTCGGGAGCATCCGAGCTGGAAACGATGCTGGAAACATTGCAGGCGCAGGGGTTCCTGCGCGACCTGGACGCATTGTATAACTATTGCCTTGTCCGTCCCTGGGCGGCGCTGCCCGGCGCGTCCGGCAAGGAATACGGGTTCTATACACACGGGAAAAAGCATGTCTACTATTTCCGGTGCCTGCCCGGTGAGGACAGCGCCTATAACGTGTACTGCTACTGTTATCCGTGGGAGGGATGATGTGAAGTTTGTTCTCTCGGGCATTTCTCCGAAAGTAAATTACATTTTGGAGTTTGACCGGAAAGGCGCCACGGACGCCGTATTTTACGATTGCTGCAACAAGGACTTTATCGAGTTTATCTGTGGTTTTGGGTTCAGTGAAGATTTCGGCAGCTTCAGCGATATTTCCGTACTCGCTCCCGCACTTAGGATCGCGGCGGCAAACATGAGCGCCGGGTATTTCAACGCCCATACCACCGGCGAATACATCAATCTTTCCATCGTGCGTTCAAATATCAAAAAAGTAAAGAAAATGCTGTCCACATCCACACCGTTTTTTGAGTACATAGAAAAGCCGAGATTCTTCCCGTATCGGGGCCGCGGGCGGTATATGATGCCGGATGAATTTAACGATGGGTTTGAATACAGCTTGATGAATTATGACCGGAGTGCTCTGGACAAAAGGGTACCCGAAAAAGCAAGGTCCGATAGGCCGGGTAAAATCAGGAGAGAAAAATAAACGATATAATCTACTGCAACCGGGGCTCCGGTTGCAAATAACTTCCGAATCCCGGTAAACCGGGTTGGCTGTGGGTGAACGATACAGCCCGAAAAACATTAGCTGCGTTGGCTTTCGTGATGGCGCTGGGCTTCCGGCCGGTCACGATTAGCCGGCATGGGAGGCCCGTGAAGTTTTCCCTTTACAGGATTTCGGTTTTGTAAAGGGTGTGAAGGATTGAACTGGCATATCGCAAGCGTCAGCTTCGGTAAGGATTCACTGGCAATGCTGATCGGCCTGATCGAGCGGCGCCTGCCGCTTGACGAGGTGCTTTTCTATGACGCCGGCATGGAGTTTGAAACCACTTATCGGATGCGGGACCGGATGCTCCCCCTGCTGCGGCGGGAGGGTATCCTGTACACCGAGCTGCGCCCGCGCCGGGAATTTCTCTACATGATGCTGGAAAAGCCCGTGAACGGGAAAAACGGTTTTCATTACGGGTATTCCTGGTGTGGCGGCCCATGCCGGTGGGGAACCGGCGAAAAGATAAGGGTGTCCGACGCCTATGCGGAGGCCCGCGGCGCGACCGTGTATGTGGGCATCGCGGCGGACGAGCATAAGCGGCTGGCGAAGAAGCACAAGCAGTATAAGCGGTTTCCCCTCGCGGAATGGGGCGTGGACGAGGCGCAGGCCCTGGCCTGCTGCTACGAACACGGCTTTGACTGGCGGGAGGACGGCGTGCGGCTGTACGATATTCTGAGCCGGGTAAGCTGCTGGTGCTGCGCCAATAAAAACCTGACCGAGCTGGAGAATATTTACCATTACCTGCCGCGATACTGGCAGGGGCTGCGCGATTTACAGGAGAGGACGCACCGGCCCATGAAGGGCTCGGGGAAAAGCGTCTTTGACCTGGAGCGCCGTTTTATGGAGAAATCCATCAAGGCGGCATAAGCGACGAGGAGGTCTATAGATGAAAGCGACGGGTATCGCAAGGAAAGTGGACGAATTGGGACGCATCACAATTCCCAAGGAAATCCGGACTGCCATGCGTATCAATGAGGAAGACAAGCTGGAATTTTATGTAGAGGGCAAAATGATCGGTCTGATGAAGCAGGTGGCTGATGAAATCAGCAGCTACGGCAAGCTGATCGCAACCACCCTGCAGGCGCAAACCGGTTTCCTGGTTGTGGTATGCGACACGGAGAAGATCGTTTACGCCTCCGGTGATCTGGGAAAAAGGCTCGCCGGTCAAGACATCACCGATAAGGTATATAGGAAAATGCTGCAGCTGCGGCAAAAGCGGAATATGTTAATCCTCGACAAGCCGCTCTGGCCGACAGTTGACGAACCGCACGCGGCAGTTGCCATGGTGCCGATACTCAATAACAAACAGGATATTTTCGGCGCAATCCTCCTGATAGAGAAGGATGCGGGAGAAATGCCGGATGCCAGTGACCTGACGGCGATTCAAACTGCCGCCGCTATCATCGGCGGGATTTTGGATGAGCCGGATTAACGAAATGGAAAGGAATTTTGAATATATGAAAACGACAAGACGGGTACATATCATCCTTGCGTTGACACTCTCTCTGGCCCTGTGCCTATCCGGATGCAATCTGCTTGCGTCCGATATCACCCAGCTTAAAAGCGCGACACAAGGGCTCGACATGGTTGTGTCCAGCTACGATCAGGACGGCAATAAAATTGACCGGATTAGGGGCGTTTCCGTCGACATCAGCCCGGACAGCCAATTTGCCATAACCGACAGCGAGGGGAAAACCGTCGAGAAATCGGCGGTGTTGAACCTTACCGTCGGCGGCCATGAAATGGTGCATGTTGGCTCTACTTTGATCGCTTACGATTCCACCCTGGAGGATTTGATTGATGTTTTCGCCCAGACCGTGGACATTGAAAACTTCGACAGAAGCACCCCCTTCATTAACCGGCTGGTCCATTCCCTGGAAAACCTGACGACGGGGAAATCCATGCTTATTTTGGTTCGCAGCCAATCCGGCGCTCCGATTGCCACCTTTGCCGGCAACAGCGTCAGCTATTTTTCCACCGGGATAGACAAAAGTACGTCACTCCTGATTGATGGCAAGCCGCTGTTTATCTATCGCAGCGATTATACAATCTATGAACTGGCGCTCCTGCGCGACGAATAACGGTTAATCCGTATTTAACGAGGTATATATGCAGTATTCAGAGCTGAAACAAACATTTATTGACCATGAAGCCAACCAGCCGGAACATCACCTGACCGGCCAAATCGTTTTTACCAAGGCGCGCCGTAAAGCCCCTGCCTTTAGGCATGGGGATATAAGGCGTAAGGTTTTTAGTCTGATGTAATTAACAGTCAGAGGGTGGTACACAATGGAGAAAGCGTTCAAATTCCGCGTCTACCCGAACCATGAGCAGCAGCAACTCATACGCAAAACCTTCGGGTGTCACCGCTTCGCATACAACCATTTCCTTGTTAAGCGGATTGCTGCCTACGAAAAAGACAAAGTCACGCTCGGCTACTATGACTGTTGCGCCGAATTGGCTGGGCTCAAAGAGGAATTTCCTTGGCTTCGTGAAGTGGACGCTACCGCCCTACAGGCCGCATTAAAGAATTTAGACGACGCCTATAAAGGCTTCTTCCGTCGAGTAAAGAATGGCAGCAAGCCGGGTTTTCCGCGTTTTAAGAGCAAGAAGCAGTCAATGCATTCGTACAAAACCAAGCGGGTAGGCAATAACATTGCCGTGGTAGACAAATATATCAAACTCCCGAAGCTGGGCCTTGTGCGGTGCGCCGTGTCGAGGCCGGTGGAGGGGCGCATCCTGTCAGCATCGGTATCGCAGACACCCAGCGGCAAATATTTCGTCTCCCTGTGCTGTACCGGCGTGGCAATAGCGCCGTTCCCAGCTACTGGCGAAAGCGTCGGCATTGACATGGGACTCCATGACCTTGCCGTCACATCGGACGGCGAGAGCGTCAGCAATCCCAAGCATCTTAGCCGCCTTAAAAAGAAGCTCGCCCGCCTGCAGCGTTCGCTGTCGAGAAAAACAATCGACAGTAAGAACCGTGTGTTGGCGCGTATCGAGGTAGCCCGGATGCACGAGCAGATAACCAACCGTCGTAATGATACCCTGCATAAGCTGTCAACCCGGCTGGTCCGCGACTATGACGTAATCTGCGTTGATGATCTGGCCCCGGCCAACATGGTCAAGAACCGCCGCTTGGCGAAATCCATAATGGATGCCGCATGGGGAGAGTTGACCCGCCAGTTGCGCTACAAATGCGAGTGGTACGGCAAGGCTCTTGTCACGGTGGACAGGTTCTACCCCAGCAGCCAGTTATGCTCCGAGTGCGGGTATCGCTATCAGGGAGTCAAAGACCTTGCCGTCCGACAGTGGGTATGCCCAAATTGCGGCGCCGTCCATGACCGGGATCACAACGCGGCTGTCAATATCAATAATGAAGGTCTGCGCCTGCTTAGTGCGTAGACGCTTACCTGTTGTCAGTACCGTGGGGCACACGGGAGTTTATGCTTGTGGAGGGTGCGTAAGACCTGTCTTTTAGAAGGCAATGCCCTGTGATGCAAGAATCCCCCGGCTTTAGCCGTGGGGAGTGTCAACTTTGACGGCACCCGGTACATGCTTGTCGGCTTCTCACCCTCCAGCCCGAAATACCCCATCATTTGCAGGAGAGTGGACAGCGGCAAGGAGTACAAGCTCACCGAGGGATTGGTCAAGCAGGCTATGAAGAAATAGAAAAATAACAGGAAAGGCCGGCAGGGCCGGACGCGGCGCTATCCCTGGCTTAAATGCCCGGGATCGTATCGCCTGTCCGGCCCCCGCAGGCCCCATCAATGAGAAAGGCGGGTAATTTACATGTCTAAAACCTCTTTTGCAAAGACGGAGGCGAAAAACATCCAGCAGTCTCTGGACACGGCTTTCACGGAGGACGATTTCCATATCCTGATGCAGCTTATGTCCCGGTTCCCCCATTATTCTTACCGGAACATCCTCATTCTCAAAGCGCGCTGCCCTCACGCCCAGATGCTGAAAAAGTACAGGACCTGGTTCAAGCTCGGGCGCGCGGTGCGCGAAAATGAGAAGGCGATCCACATTTGCTCGTTTTTCGGTGAGGACGACGACGAAAAGCGCGGCGAAGATAAAACATCCGGGCAGAGCGGGAAAAACAGCAAGCGCCGCAGTAAGCAGCGCGGCGAATCGGAAAAGAGGGATTACCGGTATGTTCCCCTCTTTGACATTTCCCAGACCGGGGAGCTGGAGGACTTTGAGGGCGAGGCGGTGCCCTATGCCCCTTTGGATATGACGCCCAGGCACCGGCAGAATGTAGTGGCCTTTAACCAGGACGTTCCCGGGTTCGGAGAGCTTATGGCCGTTTTGCAGTCTGTTTCCCCTCTGCCCATTTCATTCAGCGCGGAAATCGCCCAGGACGGTATCCTCATGGGCTCGGACATCATCATCCAAACCGGGATCACCCAGCTTCGGGCGGTTCGGGCAGCCCTCACCCAGATCGTACACGCGATGCTCCATACCCGTTGCTCCGACAAAGCGCTGAAAGCAGCCGAAGCGGAGAGCGTCGTGTATGTGGTCAGCCAGCGGCTCGGCCTGGAAACGGCCGGTCTGCGGTTCCAGCGTATCGGCGATTTTGGGGCCAGCCGGGAGAAAAATGAAAAGAAGGCGTTTCTCGATTCGGTCCAGAAAACCGCCATGTTCCTGACCGATTCCATCGAAGGGGAACAGGAGGCGCGGCGGCTTGGATACGACACGGCCGATTTCTATATGCTGCTTGCCGGGAAAACGGCGTCCCGCCTTTTGCGGGCAGGCCATAGGGTTTGGCTGGTAGATCCCGATACCCTCGGCGGGAAATGGGCCGCCAGCGCGAAAGAGATCGAGGACCACAACGGTTCCTTTGCCGTAGAACGCGCCGAATGGCACAACGCCACCGGACGCGCAGCGTAAGGAGGAAGAACATTGAAAGAGATTACTAACACAACATTCCGTTCGCAGAGCAATATTTCCCCGGCAGAAGAAGCGGTGCCGATTTGGTTTAGCGGCGCCGCCACCATACCAAACGGATTGGAAATACCGCAAGAGCTGCTGGATATTCAGCGGCAGTGGAAAGAAAAAGCGGACGCACACGGCGACGTCGGCTCCTCCGTGCTTGGCGCCGGGTTCCTGTTCCGCTATCGAGGCCGGCATTATGAGATGCCGCCGTCTACCCGATGCCAGGGGTCGATTTCCTGGGAACACTACAGGGACGAGATCCAGGGGATGCTTGAAGCGGCCGGGGCGACGGATATAACCTACAACTGGGGGTGGATGGACTGAGGAAATACCGTCCATTTGCTTCCGCTCCGAACGCCATGAACAGGTACGCTTGAGGAGGTCACCGGAAAGAAGCTGGAGCGGCGGTGTGAGCTGCGCGCGGAAATGAACCCCCATGAATGGAAGCTGTACGAGGTGGCGCAGAAGGAATTTTCCCGGTTGGAGTACCTGTACTTCCACAGCTCCAACCTGAACGAGCGAAAGAAGGCGCAGGCCCGCGCCATTGCCCAGATCAAGACCATGCTGCGTATCTGCACCAGCGCGGTTGCGTTCCCCGAATACAAGGGACCGGCGCTGACCGGCAAGCTGGAGGCCATCTTTAAGAAAATGGAGAAAACGCCTCACAAGCGGGTCGCCATCGGCGTGCGGGAGTATAAGGCTGTGGCAGCCTATGAGCAGGCGGCGCGGGATTACTTCCCGGACCGTCCGGTCTTTACGATTACCGGCTCCGAGCTGCAGCCGCGTCAGCGGCAGAAGCTGATCCACGGGGAGTTTGAGGACTACGACGACAGTATCCTCATTTGTACCCAGCAAAGCCTGTGCGAAAGCATCAGCATAGATTGTGTCGATGTCTGCTTTATCAGCGAGCTGCATTGGAACGACGCGCGGATGTCCCAATTCTACTACCGCTTTATCCGCTACACATCCACCAGGATGAAGGACATCTACTATGTGAATTATGCCGATTCCATTGAGACCAATTTGATCTACCTGCTGGTTGCCAAGGAGCGGATGCTTCGTTTTCTCAAGGGGCAGGAAATCAGCTTTGAGGATCTGTTCGCCGACATGGGCTTCGATCTGTCCGAGCATTCCGGCGTCGTCCTGAAAAAATGGACAAAGGACGGCCCGGAGCTTGTTTGGGGCACCTCCAAAATCGCGGCGTAAGAAGTTGAGTATGACAACGCATTGCATAAGGTGTATAATGCAAGTGTGGAAAGGAGTTGGTTGCGTGGCTGCCACAAGTATTACAATTCGTATTGACGAGGAGCTAAAAAAGCAGGCGGAAGCGCTTTTCGATGAAATGGGCATGGATATGTCCACCGCCGTTACTGCCTTTATAAAAACCGCTGTGCGGCAGCAAAAAATTCCTTTTAAGCTTTCCGCGGACCCGTTCTACAGCGAAACAAATCAGGCGCGTTTACGCGATGCGATCAGAGGGCCGGAATCCGGAGAGGGTGTTGTGCAAAAAAACTATGGCCGAGCTAAAGGCTATGGAAAATCAAGCAGTCTGCGTGTAAGGAGCTGTTATTATGGATACTGCCAATGAGTTTGAGAACCGGCTTGACGCCATTCGCGTGGAGCTGTACGAGGAAACCAAGCACATGAGCAATGCCGACGCCGCAAAAGCAACCAATGAAAACGGCAGGCGGATTGCCGGCAAATACGGGATTCCCCTTGTAAATGGTGCTGCCCGCTTGCCCGCGCCGGATGCGGATGCCTGATAAACGCAAGGTGAGCGGATGCAAATGATCCATAGAGGCCCGTCCATTATTTTCGATTGAGTAATGGGCGGGCTGTCCGCTTTTTTGAGCGTTTTTTTGCAGGGGATGACGAACAAATTAAGCTTTATCTGCCGCGTTAAAACAAGCAGACAGGTATTCCAGCTTGCGATTAATAACGAAATGGCAGGAAGCTCCGGGGCTACAAAGACAAAGGCGCCACCGAGGAGGTTGTTGCCTTCCGTGACGAGTGGCTGGCGTCGATGGGCGTCATGCCCGCAAAAAAAGCGGCATAAGCGTTACAGGCACCTCTCCCCGCCTTATCGTTTGGTGGGGAGAGGTTTGCCTGTACCTGCATGAATGCGGCCTGGCGCGCGTTATTATCGCGCTGCTTGCATTTTCCGTGCCGCTGCAATGATGGCTATGGTCTATGCTCTGTTCTGCGGTATCGTTCTTTTGTTAATTGAAGTCTTACGGCATAAAGGGCAGACAAGGTGCATGGGGCGGATATGAATATGGTATAGAAATGCTCAGCTTTCAGGATTTTTTCATTTTTACAGGCAACATACAGATTGGGTGTGGTATAATGAGGGTATCGCGTAATGTTCGCATATTGTGAGATAGAACGCATATGGACGTATATGGCCACTGGTTTGTCAGAGAAATATTTGTCTCGGTGAAGGCGGTAGAAAATGAGAAAGATAATGTTGATAACCTTATGTTTAGCATGTTTTTTACTTTGTAGGTGTAACCCTATTACCAATCAAACGTCTATGTCTGCTTCTGAATCTACGGGGAGTGGCATTGAAAAGATGACCGATTCCAGCCAGCAGAGCATATCAAGTGAAAATATGGATTCTATCAACGAAATGCGAAATATTTTGGGTGAAATTCCATATACAGATTTTGATAGTAGCTTTTATAAAGCGCGTGCTTATCCATTCGTGACTGATGAAATAGGAAAACAACTAGCAGATTTTATTGCCGGTATTGTTCATTTTAATCCAATTACAACAAATGAGGTCAGCTCGGAATATATATTGAGGGCTTCTATCTTTGCTACTAAAACATTTCAATGGACTAGCAATGAAGCGGATTATTACTATCCAGAACTTTCCAAACTGCAATCGTTAGGCTTGCAGTTTGGATATGAAGCGATTCCTAGACACCATGTAGATATTACTGCGAAAAAATTATTTGGAGATGATATAACTATCACGGATTACTCTATCAATGGATTTATCACTTATTACGAGGAACTGGAAGCATTTAGCGTATCTGGCTTTGGTATGCCCGCATATAGTGTGCCTGTTATTTTATCATATAACGAATTCGCAGACTTTTATGAAGTCATTGTTGCATTTATGCCTCATTCTGGAGTTGATTTTGTAGATGAAAATATGCAAGCTATTCCTGATACTCAATTAAAAGAAATTGTGGAATTGCAGCAGAAATACAAAATATGCATTGGAAAAACGAATAATGGCAATTTATATTACATAACACATAGTGAACTCATGCCAGATTTCCAAATAGATGAAGATAATGCTGACATAGATTCCGCAGAGTTGACATGGGGAATAGGAGAACCATTTGGACAAACAATCGAATATGCAGCAAAAGCATTATATGAAATCTATAATGATCCTGACTATCAAGCAGTTCACTATACAGTTGGTCTTGCGGATTACAATTTAGATGGTATTCCGGAATTGATTGTAGGTGATCATGGAAATTGGGGCGGATTCCATTGGGTCTTTCGTGTAGAACAAGGGGCTTATGAATACTTGGGCAGATACTGGGTTACAAATGGTGAGCGTCAATTCTATACAGTAAAATGTCCTGATACAAATAAAGAATATTTTGTTGTTTATAGTAGTGGAGGGCACGGGTTTGACTATTATTCTAACACAACTTTTTTCGTTTACGATGCTGATAAACTCGAAACGTGGAGTATCAAAAAAGGTGAACTGTTAGACAATGATTATAAAGTTTATACTGAGTATAAAGAGATTTCCCATAATGGCGAGGTAGTAAACAATGATGAAACACTACAAATATTTTACGAGGAATGGGGAAACAACGAGTGGACATGGCTGAGTGGGCCGGGAATTGAAGAAATTGAGGATTGGCATGGTCATGAAAACCCTACCGCAGCAGAACAGCAAATTTATTCTTTGGCTAAGGAGTATTTGGCGTTAGAAATACGAGAACCTGTTAATCAGCCTGCAACATTAGGCGATGAAACTATCTCGTAATATAAAACAATTATATGTCAAGCACACAACCCTCCCAGCCCAAAAATCACCGTTCCCCGATCACGAATTCCCGGCGCCTTATCATCCCGCAACCTCTTGAAGGCCGGCTGGCGCAGGCCGCCGCCTGGCGTATACTCCATAAATTTCATCATACAATTCTACAACAATAAGTCTTTGAAGATTTTGGTATAAAGCTTATAAGTTGGACGATAGATGCTCCGATAGAAAATAAGTTTGAATAACTGGTGAGGGAGAATGCTAGTGACCACAAAAGGGTTGGGGTGACAATCGCCTAAAATGCACATCGCCTTTAGGTATCAAGCAGTTATGGCAAACAACATCTACTGCGCGAAAAAGTGAAGTATTTATATCAATTTGGAGACTGAAAATGAACAAAGTAAACTTCATATTTATACTGTTGCTATTAGTGATCGGATTATCTGCATGTAATAAGAGTGCCATTTCTCAAAGTAGTTTAATATCTGATAGCAGTGACCTTGCCCCCGCTGAATCCTTTGCGAAAGAGGAAGCCGTCACTGAATCCATTCCAGAATTAGCTGCTTCTTTGAAAGAAGAACACTCGGAAGATTTCCCTTGGGAACCCCCGCCCGAATATACGGTAGGCGGGGGATACAAATGGCCTACATCAGCACAAGAAACGATTGCCTATATAAAGCTTTCAGAATGGGTGGAAGCTTACACCAATGGTAAAGAGGCACAAATCTATTTTGAGGGTACTGGACTTCCTGAATTATGGAGATTTACCTGTTACGGCTCCGGTGAATATCTTATTGAAAGGCGTGGGGCGGGTTCAAGTCTTATTGAGAAATACAATTCATCTATGGTTCTGGAAGGAGATATTTGTTACATTTTTGGAGAAGATGTAAAATCGGAATTTGGCCGTTCAATTTATGTCTGGAAAAGCTATCCCTTGCAAATTGATTTTGACGAAAACAACGCAGCAGAATTTGAGACAGCTTCTATTAATGAGGACGAAGCGACTACCATTGTACAACAATGGATTTCTGATAACACGGATTGGCCTGCAGCATGGCAATATGAAGTAACCGGAAGATTTCAGTTCATCGAAAAGTCTTTTTATAATGTAGCTGCTTGTGGTGACTATGATGAAAATTCTGCGAACGAAATAAAAACGTATGTCGCTGTTAGTTTTGATGGTAGTATTATCCTCCTGTCTAATGAGTTGGATGGAGGTTGGTCTTTCGTGTACGATGCGAACAGCCACCAGCTTTAGCGTCGCAGCCAAACAAGTCACGTTTGCTTTTTTAAGCAAAAGCCGGCCCGCCAATCATTTTAGCGATTGCGGGCCGTCCGCTTTCCGGGCGGCTTCTTTCCACCTCCTTGCAAACTCAATATATTGTGTATAAATTGTAAATTTAATACTATATATTGTGGTTTCCCCATTGACAAAACCATATTTACGCTATATAATATATGTAGTGTAATTGATACGAGTCCTTCGTTGGACTTTCCGGTGTTGGCGGCTTCGGCGCCGCTGTATTGTGAACCGATTAGGACGCGGTACTCCCTTATGGGGCGTACTGCGTCTTTTTTTGCCATGAGACCAATTACACAAGTCATCCCACGGAAAGGAGGGGCCCTGAACACAAAAACACCGCAAACACAGCCAAACACCAAACACAAGGAAAGGACTGAACTACATGCAAGGCACTATCCCCAGCGGCACGGCGTTCCAGGCGTTGTTCCCTGACATCAAGATAGCGACGGGGTGCAAGGTCGGCGAGGGCGTTGTGACCGGAATTTGTGAGATCTACAAGCAGCGCGCCGACGCGGAAAACGAATACGCTATCCGGGAAATCGGAGTCGTTTTCATTCCCAAAGGCGCGGAGCCCACAAACGAGATGGCGCATCAAGCCATTGGCGCGGCCCGTGAAGCGGCAATGAGCACACTGGCCCGGCTTCTTTCCGTCGCCGGGGCCTCCGGACTCTATGACATTACCGGCGCTTCCTCTGTTTCCCCGGCCAGGGGAAACCCTGCCCCTCCGAAGGAGCGGGATGTTATTTCGGATGTACCGGGCAAGCCGGAAGCGTCAGCCGCGCCGCCGACTGAATATTTCGCTCTCCGAGAGCCACGCGTACGCATAAATTGAGCCAGCGTCACGGAGGAAACTGAGCCACCCTCACGCACAGACTGAGCCAGTAAAAAAAACCTCCTGTAGAATGGATTCA